>ENA-ORXD01001190-ORXD01001190.1-sediment-metagenome-genome-assembly--contig:-NODE-1190-length-23514-cov-18.718095_pt1 | contig 23514 bp, 37 predicted proteins | sample MGYA00237862_ERZ511471 | MGnify/ENA metagenome assembly ERZ511471
AAAGATTCGGTGCGCGGATCTTCGGCGGTGAGGATACTGATATCAGCCAGCTTCACCGATTCGGCTGCCATCATCTTCCTTTTTTCCCGATCGCGCAAGCCGGCCGACCCAAATACGGCGATAACCCGGCCGTTGGTTAATTTTCTAACCGTTTCCAATGCCCGGCGCAAAGCGTTAGGCGTATGGGCAAAATCAACGATGGCCGAGAAATTCTGGCCCAACATGATGCGTTCCATTCTGCCTGGAATACCATGAACGGATTCGATGCCTTTGGCAACCAGCTGTGGATCCAGCCCGACTCCAAAAATCGTCGCGCCGGCAGCAGCCAAAATATTTGAGATGTTGAACTCGCCTACCAGCGGGCTTTCAATCGGAATGCGAAAATCTTTGCTTACCAGGTCAAAATGCAGACCATTTGCATCAAAACAAGGATTTTCACTCCACAAATGACCAGACTCCACCCGAAGACTGTAATGAACCTGCTGAGGAATAGGTTTGCTGCTCAAGTAGCTGAAGGATGAGTCATCCTGGTTGATAATCGCCAGGCGTTTATTTCCATGCTTCTTGGGGGCAGTTTCCAGTAAGAAATCAAACAAACGCCCTTTCGCTTCCCGGTAGGCCTCATAGGATCCGTGATAGTCCAGATGTTCATGGGTAATATTGGTGATCACGGCGATATCAAATTCGCAGGCTGTAACCCTGTCTTGAGCCAGCCCATGTGAAGTGGTCTCCAGGATGACATACTTCAAGCCAGCATTGACCATCCGAGAAAGCAGCCGCTGAATCTCTGGCGCGTCTGGTGTGGTCACGTGGAACCCCGTGTCTAGCACCTCTCCCCCGATAACCGCGTTTACTGTCGAAATAATGCCGGTTGGCAGACCGGCTTGAAGCAGGACATTGTAAATCAGATTTGAGGTGGTTGTTTTCCCATCTGTACCTGTTACCCCAATCACGGTCATTTCACGCGCTGGAAACCCGTAGAAAGCCGCAGAGAGGTATGCGCTGGCAGCCCGAGAGTCGACAACTTGAATGTAAGGCACCTCTAACATGCCCTCTAAGGGGGCAGTGCCCACAATTGCAGCCGCACCATTCTTGATTGCCTCAGGAATGTATTTGTGTCCATCCACCATACCGCCAACCTGCGCGACAAACAGGTTTCCGGGGGAAATTTTACGCGAATTTTGTTGAACGCCAGTGATTGAAATTGCAGGAATCTCTTTTAAAGAGATGACTTGCAATGGGATTTTTTGGAATAACTGTGCCAGATTTTGTTTTACGAATCCAGGCATATACTTCTCCTTACATTAAAAAAGTTTTGGCAGGACTCTGATCGCCTGCCAAAACCTGGTTTGAATGGAGCTAATCGCTTACTTCAATCCACGGTAGAGATCTTCCAGCTGGCCGGCAACAGAACCGTTAATAACATGGTCGCCGATTTTAATAATGACTCCACCCAAAATAGATGGATCTACTTCGTATTGTACCTTAATCTCACCATGAATTTGATCTTTAAGGTTACTTTCAATAATCGATCTCTCATCATCTTCTAAAGGTAACGCGCTGATTACATGCGCGACATCACCCGTTTCAGTACGGCCGTCCATAATAACCAGTTTGTTATCGCGAATACCAGAGAAGAACTCTTTTAATAACGCGTGTTGCCGTGCTTCATCTTGAATTAAAGATTCCTGGATCAGTCTGTGGGCTGCTGCGATCGCCAGCACACTCACCTGGCTGCGTAATTTGAACAGAACATCATCGCGTTCACGTTCCATCTCTTTCAGCTTCTCATCACGTTCTGCCTGCGCTTCCACCATAGCCTGGTTGCGAATATCCAAAGCCGCTTTTTCAGCCCGCTCGGTTGCGTCTTGCACAATTTTATCCGCCCGAACATGTGCTTCGCTGACGATTTTTTTCGCTTCATCCTCCGCGCGGGTACGAGCTTCTGAGGCAATGCGAGAATCTTCCATGCTTTGCGCAATCGTCTCTTGCCGGCGTTGAATGACCCCGAAAATGGGTTTCAGTACCCAGGCGTACACCACCACCATGATGATGCCGAAATTTAAAATTTGGACAATGATATATCCCAGGTTTAATCCTAATTGGTCCACTGGGCGCTCCTTTCTGCCAAACCGCTAATTTCTAGAAAACAAACAGGATCAAGAGGGCGACCACCAGACAATAAATGGCGACCGCTTCTGCAAACGCGATACCCAAGATCATGTTCGTCTGCACATTACCAGCAGCATCTGGGTTGCGAGCCATACCCTGCACTGCGCCATTTACCAGAATACCAATTCCAGCACCAGCGCCAATGGTTCCGATCATGGCCAATCCAGCACCAATCAATTTTGCAGCAGCTACAATATCTCCAGTCATCAGATAAAACCTCCTCAAAGAGTAAGAATAATATTCCTATGGATTATGCTTCATGTTCCTGGTGCTTTTCATCGTCTCCGTGCCCATGCACTGCCATAGACATAAACACCATCGCTAACATACCAAACACAACGGCTTGAATGGCACCGACAAAGAACTCAAGCCCCAAGAAAGCAGACTGCGCCACAACCGGTAACAATGAACCGATTACAAACAGCATTACCGAGCCGGCAAATATATTTCCAAATAGACGGAAGGAAAAAGATAGGATTTTGGAAAGCTCAGAAATGATCTCCAAAATACCTACGCCCCAATCAATCAAACCGAGCATCGGTTTTGTGAAAACCGTCTTCACATTCCAGAATTTATTCAAATATTTAAAACCCTGCGCCTTGAAACCATAATACTGAACCATAAACATGGCGATCAAAGCCAGCGCGACAGTAAAATTCAAATCGGTAGTCAGAACGCGAACAAAAGGCACCAGAGAATATGCCTCACCATGTGAAGCCTCTCCCTGAACTAGGGTTGGAATTCCTAAGAATTGGGAAATCGCATGTCCTTCTTCACTATGATGTAGAAAACCAATGCTATCCACTCCAGGGATTAATTCCATCCAGTTGGCCACCAGCAAGAAAAGCGTAATGGTGAAGAACCAGGGGAAAATCTTCTTGGCCCATTTCTTCCCGGCGGTATTTTCAGTCTGGTTGTAGATTAATTCCACCAAGGCTTCAATGGATAAAACAAATCCGTTCGGAATCATCTTTTCAGAACTGTATTGTCTTTTGACTATCAGCGCGATGATTAAAATGATAATATCCACAAGCAGCATGGCCACCATGGTATTGGTCAAATAAAAATCACCCAACACGGGTAAGCTAAATAATGGGTGCTTGGTTAATGCTTCAGCGGGCAAGACAATTTCCGGCCTGACCGGAGCGATTAAGTTCGCGCCAACAATCTGTAAAATGACTAATCCCAGGACAATCCACCGGAATTTTCCGTGTTTCCACTTTGGCTTATTCGTCTCTTCCAATTCCGCTTTCCTCCTTTTCAAGATCACTTGCCAGCCTTGGTTTTTTCTTGCTTGCTGCAATCTGATACCGGCTCAAAACTGAACGAAGGATCCATAATGTGGTTCCGATCGAAACCGGAATACTTAAAAGCATAGTCACAAGAGTGAGGGTTGGTTTTGTGTCAAAGCGCCGATCCAAAAACAAACCCAATGCCAGTGCAACCGCAATAATCACCACTGTAGCGCAGCCAACCTGGCCGGTTACCAGTAAAACTACTTTTTGGTAGCTCTTTTCATCTACTTGTTTAACTGGCGGTTTTTCCATATTTTTTTACTCGATGCGATTATATCACCATTCGGAGGGTTGCACTTCAACTCTGCTTCCCTTCATCAACCGCCTGACAACCGCCCACATACTATTAATCACAACCAGGACTGCCCCCAACCATCGCATTGGCAACATAGCCAATCCAGGCAAAATATTTCGAACCGGAATTTCTATTTGCCTCGCCAAAACAGGCAAACGGATTCGCGCTTGGTTTTCGCCTGGTTGAAGCGCAATCAAATGCAGCCACAACACACCTTCCATGGGATCAGAACCACGCAACATCCAATTAATTTCTTTCATGCCTGCACCGGCCAAAGGCATTGTAATGGCGCCTTGTGGTTGAACTTCGGCTTGAGGCAAAGACAGCTGGGCTTCGATCAAATAATTCCAGTCCATTTCAGCGCCTGGATCCATCTCAGTGCTTATCCGGAGAGACTCTTGTCTGCCGCTCCACATCCAAATTGGAATTTCAATTTCAATGCTTGCATCTTGCAAAGCGGTTCGCACCTCAATGGGGATCTCTTCCAGGTTGGAATTGATCGGAATTACGGAGGTTTGCTTCTCTACCGGTAACAGGCTTAGAATAATTAATCCAACTCCAATCAGAAGCCCAACAATCATGGAAAGGCTATCAGTCAATCTGGTCATGCCGGTCTTAGCCCTTTATCAACAATAACCGGTTAATCAAGAATTGCTTGAATTGGTAAGGTTCAACTTGCTTTAATATTATCGACCAATTCCATAAATATTTATCGAACTGTCGCATCATTTTCTTGATTTTTACAATTTTTTTATTCATCCTGCTGTTTCGATTGCTCCCAGAAGACATCCATTTCGGGTAAAGTCATCTCTGAAAGGTTTCGCCCATTTTCCTTGGCTTTGCGTTCCACATATGCAAACCGTCGTTTAAACTTTTTATTGGTCGCGCGTAACACAGCTTCTGCGTCAATATCATACCACCGTGCCAGATTCACCAGGCTGAACAGGATATCGCCCATTTCTTTTTGCCGGTTGTCATCAGTATCTGCGGATTTAAACTCTTCGATTTCTTCCAGTAGTTTATCCACAACCCCATTCACTTCATCCCAGTCAAAACCGACTCGTGCGGCTCGCTCTTGATATTTTTGAGCCTGACTCAATGCCGGCATTGCGTTCGGTACCCCATCCAATAAACCCTTGACAGCCGCCTGACCATTGGCTTCGCGTTCAGATTCTTTTAGTTTCTCCCAGTTGCGCAAGACTGTGCCGCTTCCCTCCACTTCTACATTGCTAAACACATGTGGATGGCGATAAATCAGTTTCCGTTGGATTCCTTGTAACACATCCAACATGGTGAAATCGTTGTTCTCAAAAGCAATCTGCGCGTGCAGCACGATTTGCAGCAACAAATCACCCAACTCCTCCCGTAACGCTTCCGGTTGTTGACTGTCGATTGCGTCCAGGGTTTCATAAGCTTCTTCGATTAAATGGGTGCGAAGCGAGAGGTGAGTCTGCTCGCGGTCCCACGGGCATCCATCTGGAGCGCGCAGATGCGCGATTAGGTCTTGAAATGCTTCAAATGAGCCGTCTGTTCCAACTGCGGGCAGATAAGCAGTGGTGTATCCTCCCCAAATATCGCTATCCTTAAAATCCGGTACGGCGCCAAGCGCCAGGTGTTTTACTTGCCTTTCCATTGGATTGATCAGAGAAAATTCAAAATCCAGCGGGTATGCGGCCAATAATTTCATAAACAGCCGGTAAGCCATATCCTGGTTATTGAGGTGACAAATCAACCAATTTTGGCAAGGATTCAATTGGGGGTAATAATCTGAAAGGACCTCACCCGCATCTACCCAACCAACCGCGCCGCTCAAATTCTCGTCAAGCAAAGAGGTGATCGCCGAAGCCAGACTGATCCCCTCTATCACCCGGATTTCAATTTCTTCTTCTTTTGCAAGTTTCTTCAGAGCAATACATACGGCATCATCTGTCAGCGGATTACCCGCGACAGCGAAAGTCACCTCATCAAATTGGCGAGCAAGCTCAATCACTTTTCGGGCTTGGATGATCGGGGTATCGATCTCCAGACCTTCGGACGGGTTGGAAGACCCATTATTCATCTCGATTAACTCACAATGTTTGCCAATAGATAAAAGCGCCGGGTGAGATGGTTGGTTAATGACGATTTTGTCCGCGGTCTGCAGCCATTTCCAGGCCGCTTGGGTTAATCCGCTTTCATCAGCGAAACCCAACCCTAATAATGTGATCTTTGATTTTTTCACAGGTTTCATTCCTCAATTATGTCTTAGCAGCCGCATCCATGATGTATATGATGAGAATATTGTTTCTAGAATTGCTTTACGATTGATCGTCTCTAAGTATACTCCAGGCTTTTTTTTAAGACCTGAAATCAAAATTAAACCAAAGCAGCGCTTTCCAAATGCTAATTCGAAAAGCGCTGCCAGCTAGATCCAAATTTATCTCATTGCCACAAAGGCAAGGGAAATCGACTTAACGTTTGGTGTAAGTCGGGGCCTTGCGGGCGCGTTTGAGACCTGGTTTCTTACGTTCCTTCACGCGAGGATCGCGGGTCAGGAAACCACCTTTACGCAGTAATGGGGTTAAAGTGTTGTCATATTTGACCAAAGCGCGAGCCAGGCCTAATACTACGGAACCGGTTTGGCCAGTAACGCCGCCACCCATCACTTTGACGGTTACGTCAAATTTGCGTGATTCCGCACCCAACACATTCAAAACCGATTGGATTAATTCTTTGTCGCCCAGGCGGGTGAAAAAGTCTTCGATCGGTTTATCATTGACAACAATGTTGCCAGAGCCGCTCATCACGCGCACACGTGCCGTGCTTTCTTTGCGGCGCCCAACGCCTTCAAAATATTGAACGCTCATTCCTCTTCAGCTCCTTTATGCAACCGGCTGCGGGTTCTGAGCTTCGTGAGGATGCTCATTGCCTGCATAGATCTTCAAACGTTTCAGTAATTTCCGGCCCAGGCTATTGTGAGGTAACATACCCCATACAGCACTGCGGATAACACGATCCGGATGTTTGATCATTTGGTCCTTCATGCTGGTCGCAGTCAGGCCGCCGGGGTAATTACTGTGCCGATAATAAGTTTTGCTTTCCAGGCGTTTTTGCGCAATGGACAACTTATCGACATTAATCACCACAACAATATCACCCATATCTACCCCGGGGGTAAAAGTGGGCTTGTGTTTTCCCAGAAGGTAATGCGCAATCTGGGTCGCCAACCGGCCTACATTTTGGCCTTCGGCATCAACTAACAGCCACTGGGGCTCAGTTTTTCCCTTAATGACGTAGGTCTTTTCCACGTTCACTATCTCCAATCGCTTGTACTAAATTGGCTCAAATCGTTTCTGATTTGACAACCTCATTCTCTAGCGTTTCCGACAAATAACACACTTGATAAAGGTTTAACCCTTGCGGTGGTGCCAGGCCAGGGGTCTGCGGCTGAGCAGCCCTTACAGCTTGCTCAAATGCTTGCAGGCTCAACTTTTGCTGTCCTACCAGCACAGACCAATAAACCAGGCGCCGCACCATATGATACAAAAAGGCATTGGCCGTGATCTCCAACTGCAGACCTCCGGCTAGCATCCGCCAGCCTGACCGGTAAACCGTACGGATCGTGCTGCCTTCTTCTCGGGGCGGGGAACCAAAAGCAGCAAAATCGTGCGTCCCGGTGAGCAACCTTGCAGCCGACTCAAGTAAATTCAAATCAGCTGCTGGCCAAACGCGCCAGGAATAGCGCTCGCGGAGAGGATCCCGATCTGGCTCACAAAAGATGGTGTAGCGGTAAGTGCGGTCTTTTGCCCAGTAACGCGGATGAAAATCATCTTGCGCCACGTCAATTGCCCTCACCGCCACGTCTTGTGGCAGATTAGAATTCATCGCCCGGCCCAGCGCTTCGGGTGTGTGGCGCCAGTCAAAATCAAATGCAATCACCTGCCCAGAAGCATGCACCCCTGTATCAGTTCTCCCGGCGGCCAGAATTGTGCGTTCTTGCCAGCCGATCCTCCTCAGAGCTGCCTCAACTTCCACTTGCACGGTGCGCACATTTTTTTCCTGGCGCTGAAACCCGTAAAAAAGCGTGCCGTCGTAGGCTAAAGTAACTTGGTAACGTGCCATCCCAACCGGTTATCCGGGTGGATTAATCCTCAACCAATTCCAAGCGGACCATTTCAGCAGAGTCACCCTGCCGAAGCCCCATTCGGAACATCCGCGTGTAACCGCCATTGCGGTTCGCGTAACGCGGGCCAATATCTTCAAACAATTTCTTTACCAACTCTGCATTTTCCATGCGGGAAGCTGCCAAACGGCGCGCGTTGACTTTCTCAACATCGCTGGCCTTTTCGGCATTTTTCGCCAGGGTGATCAGCTTCTCCGCGTCACCGCGAATAGCCATCGCCTTTGCGCGAGTGGTTTGAATTTTTTCATGTGTGAAGAGTTGATTAATCAACGTGCGGCGCAAGGCGTTACGTTGGTCTTTCGATCTGCTTAGTTTATAACCTGCAACTTGGTGTCGCATCTCTTAATCACTCCGTATCGTTTTCATCTCGCAGGAAACCTTTTTCCCGCATTTTATCGCGCAATTCATCCAGACTCTTCTCGCCGAAATTGCGGATGGACATTACAGCCTCATCGCCTTTTTCCAGAAGTTCAATCACATTACCCACAGTGGTAATTCCAGTGCGTTTCAAAGAGTTGAAAACGCGTACTGAAAGGTCCAGATGTTCAATGGGTGTGTCGATCGCTTCACTGGTCAGACGGCTGCCGGTGACCTCAACTTCATTCTTCACCATTAACATTTCTTCGTTGATTCCAGAAATCAAGCTCAGGTGAGCCTTCAAGATTTCTGAAGAAGTCGAGAGCGCCTTTTCAGGGCTGATCGTACCATCGGTCCAAATTTCGAGCATCAGCTTGTCGTAGTTGGTACTCTGACCAACCCGAGCTGAACCCACAGTCCAGTTTACCCGTTTGATCGGGCTGAAAATTGCGTCAACTGGTAACTCACCAATCGGCAGGCGGCCAGTGCGCTCGTTCGCAGGGGAATACCCACGACCGCGCTCCACAACCAAATCCAGATCCAGCCGGGTATTGGGGTCATCCACGGTGAACAGATACAATTCAGGGTTGGTGATCTCCACCTCTGCCGGACATTGAATATCGGCAGCGGTTACCACACCTTCACCACGCACATCCAGGTGCAAATGCGCCTGATCCACATCGTGCAAGATCATCCGCAGCTGCTTAATCCGCAGCATTACCTGAATAACATCCTCGCGCACGCCAGGGATGTCACTGAACTCATGCAGTACATCCGTAAAGCGTACCGAAGTTACCGCCGCTCCATCCAGGGAGGACAACAACACACGGCGCAGCGCGTTTCCGATTGTGACACCGTAGCCACGTTCCAGCGGCCCGATCACGAATTTACCATAATTGCGAGCTTCTGCTTCCCGCTCGACTTTAGGCGTTACCATATTTGTTAGAGCTGTCACAAAGCACCCCTTCTCGATGCACCATTTATTCCCGCGCACCGAAGATATCAGGCTTTAGCGCGAGTAGTACTCAACGATCAACTGTTCGTCCAAATTGCCGTCGATCTCAGCGCGCTCCGGCAGGCGTAAAACTCGACCAGTCCAATTTTTCAGGTCACGTTCCAGCCACAAAGCACTATTTCGGCTTTCAGCCACCTCTGCGAGGTCCTTGAACATCGGTTTTTTGACCGAGGCTTCCCGTACGCCAATGCGATCGCCCACTTTGAGTAAAGTGGAAGGCACATCGGTGCGCCGGCCATTAACCATAAAGTGTCCGTGAGAAACCATTTGGCGCGCCTGATTGCGGCTGGCAGCCAAACCCATGCGGTACACAACGTTGTCGAGGCGCAATTCAAGAGTCTGCAGCAAATTCAAACCGGTCAGACCGCGTTTGCTTAGCGCAACCTCGAAGTAGCGGCGGAATTGGCGTTCCAAAACGCCGTAGATGCGGCGTGCTTTTTGTTTTGCGCGCAACTGGCGGGCAAAGTCAGATTCACGGCCACGAACGTTGTGCGCGCGGCCATGCTCACCAGGAGCGTAAGCGCGGTGTTCAAAAGCACATTTGGGAGTAAAGCAGCGCTCTCCCTTGAGAAACAGTTTTTCATTCTCTCGCCGGCAAAGTCTACATGCCGGTCCAATATATCGAGCCATAAGATTTCTTCCCTCTTAACAAGTTCAAATTAAACGCGGCGTTTCTTGGGCGGGCGGCAACCGTTGTGCGGAACCGGGGTCACATCCGAAATCGAGCGGACTTTCATTCCCATACCCTGAATAGCGCGGATCGCAGACTCACGACCGGGGCCGGGGCCTTTGATGATAATATCAACTTCTTGCACACCCATCGTCTGGGCTGATTTGATCGCCTGCTCTGCAGCTAAACGGGCAGCGAAGGGGGTGCTTTTGCGCGAACCTTTGAAGCCCGCAGAACCAGAACTGGCCCAGCACACTGCGTTGCCTTGCTGATCTGTAACAGTCACGATTGTATTATTGAACGATGCAAAGATGTGCACCTGCGCCGATGACAAACTGCGTTTGATCTTTCGAGGAGCCCCTCCTCGGCGCGTCGAACGTACTGATTGAGCCATAGTACCTCTCTATCAACCTTTCAACATTTCTTGGCGTCAAAACAATCCCGGCATTCTTTACCGACTGGGCAGCCGTGGGGAGGGAAGGACCCCAAACCAGTCGGCTCAGTTTGTCAGAGATTATTTCTTCGCTGCTCCACGGCGGCGGCCACGGCCAGCAACCGTCTTTTTCGGGCCTTTGCGAGTACGCGCGTTAGTGCGAGTGCGCTGGCCATTCAAAGGCAGATTGCGACGATGTCGCAAACCGCGATAGCAACCAATTTCAATCAGGCGTTTAATATTCATCTGCACTTCGCGGCGCAGATCGCCTTCTACTTTATATGACTTGGCGATGTAATCGCGCAATGCATTCGCCTGATTCTCGTCCAGGTCTTTTACCCGGATATCTGGCGCAACCTGAGTTGCTTCAAGAATCGTCTTGGCACGGGTCGGGCCGATACCAAAAATATAGGTTAATGCGACGTCAATCCGCTTATTACGCGGGAGATCAACACCTTCTATACGAGCCATAGTTCCTACCTATCCTTGTCGCTGCTTATGATTTGGATTGTCACAAATCACGAACAAGTTGCCGTGTCGTTTTACAATTTTGCACTTCGCACAGCGCTTCTTAATGGACGCTGATACCTTCATGCTACACTCCTTACTCAAAAATAATCAACAATTTCTAACTTTACAGCCAAAGTCCCAATTATACCGGGTCTTGCTTTGCTTGTCCAGTTTCAAATGCATCGCCGATTTGTACCGGCGGTTTTCCATTCGCCAACAATGTAAGAATGACCGGCCCATTTTCGGTTACCGCGATTGAATGCTCAAAGTGGGCAGTCAGAGACCGGTCTGCGGAGATGACCGTCCAGCCATCCTGTAACACTTTCGTGCGCCAGGTTCCAGCCAGAACCATCGGCTCCAGCGCGATGGTTATTCCGGGCTTCAAAAGCATTCCCGTGCCAGGCACACCATAATTGGGCACCTGTGGACCTTCATGCATTTTTCTTCCTACACCGTGTCCGGTATATTCGCGGGTTACGTACAGCTTTTGGCTTTTCACATATTGCTCAATTGCCGCAGAGATGTCACCAGTGGTGTTCCCTGCTACCATCTTCGCAATTCCCACATAGAGCGATTTTTCCGTCACCTCTAGCAGCTTTCGCGCCGCGGCCGAAATTTCTCCGACCCCCGCTGAAAACGCTGAATCAGCAACAAATCCCTCATATACCGTACCGCAATCCACCGAGACAATATCCCCTTCTTTCAGCTTGCGCTTACTTGTGGGAATTCCGTGCACCAGTTCCTCATTGATAGAAACGGTGGTGCTGGCCGGATACGGAATTGGCCCTGGCACACCGATGAACGGCGAATAAACACCATATTTTCGGTGAACCTCTTCCACTGCCGCGTTTAAATCAGCAGTGGTCGCGCCAGGTCGAATAGCTGCCGCTGCGGCAGCCAACGCCTCTGCATTAATCCGGCCAGCCTCACGCATTATCTCGATTTCTCGCTGGCTTTTGATGTTAACGTTCCGATCCCAGGACATTACGCAGCCTTTTGAATGACCTCTAGCAATTTTTCGGTGACAACTTCAATTGCTTGGGTGCCATCTACTTCCGCCAGAAGATTCTTTTCCTGGTAGTAATTGATCAACGGCGCGGTTTGCGCTTCATAAACCTTAATCCGGTTTTTCACGGTTTCGGGTTTGTCGTCTTCCCGTTGGTACAGGGTCGCGCCGTCAAAGTCACAAACTCCAGCTTGCTTGGGTGGGTTGTAAATGCTGTGATAAACGTACCCGCAAACCGGGCAGGTCCACCGCCCGCTCAGGCGAGCCACCAGCTCTTCAGCCGGGACTGTGATGAGCGGAACAACGTCAATTTGCTTACCTTGCTTCGCCAGCATGGCCGAAAGAGCCTCGGCCTGGGCAGGCGTTCGTGGGAAGCCATCGAGTAACGCACCTTCCGCACAATCCGGTCGGCTCAACCGATCCTGGATCATGGAAATGGTCACATCATCCGGCACCAACTCGCCGCGATCCATAAAACCTTTCGCCAGCTTACCCAGCTCGGTCTCATTCTTTAAGTTCTCGCGAAAAATATCGCCCGAAGAAACGTGAGCCAGATTGAGCTTTTGAGAAATCGCTTGCGCCTGTGTTCCTTTTCCGGCGCCTGGAGGTCCAAGCAATACGACGTACATTTTTTACCCCTTGATCAAACTATCATCATAACCGTGTAATTTCAACTCGGTATCAATGATATTGAATGTGTCGCGAACAACACCAACCACAATCAGCATACCCGCGGCTGAGATCAGTGATAGACCCGCCTGTTGAATGTTCAAGAGTTCACCCAGAATAAAGGGAAGTACTGCCACGAGGCCCAGGAATAAAGCACCCGGCAATGTGATGCGCCGTTGCACTTTGGTTAAGTATCGCTGGGTTGGGCCACCGCGGGTGACACCCGGAATTTGAGCGCCCTGTTTCTTCAGGTTATCGCCGTAGTTTTGCTGTGCAAATAAAACATCAGTGTAGAAGAAGGTGAACAGCACTACCATCACAAAATACATCAGTGAATACCAGGGGCTGTTTCCTCCAAACACATTCGAAACACCTCTTGCCAGGTTGCTTACCCACTCAGTTTGGGAACTGAGGAAGAAGCTGGCAACAATTGCCGGGAAAGTTAGCATGGACTGGGCAAAGATCAACGGGATCATACCAGCCATATTCACCATCAAAGGCAAATTGCTGCGAACTGGCATAGACATCCGGTTGCCAATTCTGCGTCCGGGGAACATCACCGGCACATTGCGGCGGCCTTGCTGCACAAACACAATCGCAAAAATCGTCAGCGCCAAGATAGCCAGCATAATAATCGCCAGCCACCAACCACGTTGTTGATCACGCAAAATCGCGTTAAGGCTTTCTGGTAAGCGGGAAACAATACCCGCGAAGATGATCAGCGACAGACCCTGATTCGGAATACCGTATTCCGAAATCAATTGTCCTAACCAAATACCAAACATTGTGCCCGCAATCATGCTCAACAATGCTGTTGCTGTGGGAAGCAGCAATTCAGAAGTAAATCCGATCCGTAAAATCGGGATCCCGGTGATTGAATTGAAAATATTGATCTGGCCGATCGCTGAGAGCAGCGCCATCGGAACAGTCAAAATCACCGTCCACTTTTCCATCCATTTTTGGCCTTCGCGCGGATTTTCTTTCAGCTTCGCTTCCAACGCCGGAATAATCGGCATCAAGAGTTGAAGAATAATTTGCGCGGTAATGTATGGGTAAACACCCATCGCCAGAACTGAAAAGCGAGAGACCGTACCACCCGAAAGCAAGTCGAGCAAACCAACCAGATTCCCAGCCGCGCCGCCAGCTTGCGTTAGCTGTGCCAACGCCTGGCGGTCGATTCCCGGAACCGGGATATTGGCCGCCAGACGATACAGAATCAGCAAACCCAGCGTGATCAGGAGTTTCTTTCGAATATCCTCTGAGGTCCAGAGGTAGCGCCAAGCTGATCGCTTCATGCGTGGGTCTCCTTTGCTAAAAACCTTTAGCCGATAATCTCAACGCTGCCGCCAGCCGCTTCAATGGCCGCTTTAGCGCCTTTACTTACACGCTGGGCTTTCACCTTCAACGCCACCGTCAGCTCACCACGGCCCAAAATTACCACAGGGTTTTTCGGTTTGCTTAACATTTTCGCTTCGGCTAATACCGCAGGGGTAACCTCTGCACCGGCTTCAAACCGGCTCAGTTGCTCCACGTTGATTTCGTTATATTCAACCCGGTTAATCGGAGTGAAGCCTTCACCACGCATGAACGGCAAGCGGCGATAGAACGGTAAGTTACCGCCCTGGCGGTACAGCTTTCCGCCCGAGCCGCTGCGTGCGCCCAAACCTTTGGTACCACGACCGGCGGTTTTACCCTGACCGGCACCGTGACCACGGCCTACGCGTTTTGGCTTTTTGGTAGCGCCTGCATTTGGCTTTAGATCGTTCAGTTTCATCAGTCTACCTGCTCTTCTACTTTAACCAAGTGGTTAATCTTTCGCAGCATACCTTGCAGCGTAGGAGAGTCCGCTTGCACAACACTCTGGTTGATTTTATGCAGACCCAAAGCGCGCACGGTTGCTTTATGCTTTTCAGTGTTACCAATCACGCTGCGAACCAACGTGATGCGAAGTTGTTTAGGCTCATTCTTCTTAGCCATTCTTCCTCCGCTCCCAGAACGGCAAAAGCTCTTCCACAGGTTTTCCACGGCGCGCCGCTTCGACTTTCGGGTCTTTGATCGACTCAAGCGCCTGGAAAGTTGCCTTTACCACATTCAATACATTGGTGCTGCCCATGGATTTGGTCAAGATATCACGAACGCCAGCAGCTTCCAAAACTGCACGGGTGCTACCGCCCGCAATAACGCCCGTTCCACGAGAAGCGGGTTTCAACAGCACTTTCGCTCCGGCCACGCGCCCAATCACCTCATGCGAGATGGTCGTGCCAGACAAAGCGACCTTGTGCATATTTTTGCGAGCGCGTTCGCTCGCTTTGCGCATCGCATCCGGCACCGCGTTGGCTTTGCCAATTCCTAAGCCCACATTGCCGTTATTGTCACCAACAACCACAGCCACGCGGAATTGGAAGCGACGGCCACCTTTTACAACTTTGGCGACACGCGCAATTTCAATTACGCGCTCGTCCAGTTGGTCTTCCATCGGTTGGAAATTATCCATAATCTTTGGCCCTCTACTACCTTTCGATTATCGCCTTAGAAATCAAGGCCTGCCTCACGGGCTGCCTCTGCCAATGCTTTTACGCGGCCAATATATTTATAACCACCGCGGTCAAACACAACTTGCTTCACGCCTTTTTCTTGCGCGCGTTCAGCAACAAGCTTGCCGACCAATTTGGCCTGTTCAGACTTGTTCAAGCCATCCAGTTTTTCGCGAAGCTCGCGATCAACCGAAGAGGCCGAAGCCAGGGTTACACCCGCCACATCATCAATCACCTGGGCGTTGATATTGGCAAGGCTGCGGAATACAGACAACCGCGGACGTTCTGGCGTCCCGCTGATGTGTTTTCGAACGCGATTATGTCGGCGTTCACGAGCTTCAGATCGATTCATCTTTGCCATAGCTCACCTACCTATTAAGCCTTACCAGTCTTACCAGCTTTGCGGCGCACTTGTTCACCCAGATAGCGAATACCCTTACCATGATATGGTTCGGGCGGGCGTACTTTGCGTATTTCAGCTGCAGCCTGACCTACTACTTCTTTATCGGCACCCATCACCTTCACGATGCGAGTCTTTGTATCTACATCAAAGCTCAAGCCCAGTTTGGGCTCCACAACGATCGGATGGGAGTAACCCACATACAAAACCAGGTTTTGACCGTTCATTTCTGCGCGGTATCCAACACCCTGGATTTCTAAAGACTTTTCGAAACCAGTGCTAACACCGGTAACCATATTGTTGATTACAGCTCGTGTGGTTCCATGAAGCGCTTTGGCGAGCGGGGTTTCGTTGGCGCGGGTCACGATGAGTTGATTTTCTTCGATTTCCACAACAACTTCGGGCAAATGTGCATAGCTTAATTCGCCTTTGGGGCCTTTCACACGCACATCGTTCCCCTTAATTTCCACCTGCACTCCGGCTGGAATCACTACGGGCATACGTCCAATTCGAGACACAGTATCCTCCTTAGCTCAGGCTACCAGACCTTGCAGATAATTTCACCGCCCACGCCAAGTTTGCGTGCGCGCTGACCGGTCATTACGCCTTTAGGGGTGGTCAGAATTGCAATACCCAAACCCGAAAGAATCCAGGGGATATCTTGCTTCTGAGTGTACACACGGCGTCCAGGGCGGCTCACCCGCTCTAGACCAGTGATCACCGACTGGCGTTCGCGGCGTTCACCCACATATTTCAATTTCACTCGCAGAATAGAGAAGTTCGGCTTTTCACCTTCAACGACTTCATAATCGCTAATGTAGCCTTCTTCTTTCAGTATGCGAGCAATTTCCGCTTTCATTTTCGACGCAGGCATTGCCACTACACTCTGGCCAGCCATCACGCCGTTACGAACGCGTGTCAACATATCAGCAATCGGATCATTTACGCTCATTCTCATTACCTCCGGGCTGGCTTACCAGGATGACTTTCGCACGCCAGGTATCTGACCTTTTAAGGCTAACTCGCGAAAGCAGATTCGGCAAAGGCCAAATCGGCGAATATAACCGCGCGGCCGGCCACAGACTTTGCAGCGATTTCGAACCTGGTTCGAGTATTTCCGCCGCTGTTCACGATACGTCATGCATTTCTTTGCCATACTAATCCTTCCTAAACGGCATACCGAGCAGTTTCAGCAGCAAGTACGCCTGATCGTCGGTCGTCGCAGTGGTCACAATGGTGACTTCCATACCACGAATCTTGTCGATCTTATCGTACTGAATTTCAGGGAAGATCAACTGCTCGCGCAGGCCCAGCGTGTAATTTCCACGGCCATCGAAAGCGTTCGCTGATACTCCTCGAAAGTCTCGCACGCGCGGCAGCGCAATATTCATCAACCGGTCCAAGAAAGCCCACATGCGATCACCCCGCAAGGTGACTTTCGCGCCAATCAAACGCCCTTCACGCAACTTAAAGTTCGCGATGCTTTTGCGGGCTTTGATGATGATCGGCTTTTGGCCTGTTACGGTTGTTAGATCAGCTGCTGCTGCCTCTAATGCCTTCGGGTTGTCTAATGCTTCACCCAACCCGATGTTCACCACAACCTTCTGAATGCGCGGAACCTCATTAATGTTGCCGAGATTCAGATCATTCTTCAAGGCTGGCACAACTTCTGTCAAATATTGTTGCTTCATGTTATTCATAACTTACGCTCCCAGGCGGGTTAGTCATCGATCAGGCCGTTGCATTTTTTGCAAACCCGTCTTACCGCGTCATTTTCGCGCAGAAGACCCACACGGGTAGCTTTTCCACACTTCGGGCAGACTACCATCACATTCGAGATGTGCAATGGAGCTTCGAAACGAACCCGGCCAGGGTTGATTGTGCGGCCCTGAGATTGCACCTGTCGCTGGTGTTTGGTGCGCAAGTTGACACCCTGCACTACGACGCGACCCTCTTCAGGTAACACTTTGATTACTTCGCCCGTCTTTCCTTTATCTTCGCTTCGGCCACTAATGACCTTCACTTGATCGCCCTTACGAATTTTGACTTTCATGATATGTTCGCTCCTCTATTCGCTTCCTATAGTACTTCTGGGGCCAGAGAGACGATCTTCATGAAGCCCTTTTCGCGTAATTCACGGGCTACCGGGCCAAAAATGCGGGTGCCTTTGGGGTTTTGGCCATCCGTATCCAGGATTACACAGGCATTGTCATCAAAGCGGATGGAAGAACCATCTTCGCGGCGCCATTCCTTGGAACAGCGTACGATCACGGCTTTCACCACATCGCTTTTCTTCACGTTGCCCTGCGGAGTAGCAGACTTCACAGTCGCCACCACCACATCGCCAATCTCACCATAGCGGCGTTTTGAACCGCCCATCACGTGGATCACCAGCACTTCGCGTGCCCCAGTATTATCTGCAACTTTGAGACGAGATTCCTGTTGAATCATGGTTTATTCTCCTTCAACAATATCCTGAGTCTCGCCCACACGCTTTGTGATCGTTTCGACAACCCAGCGCTTCTCGCGAGAAAGCGGTCGGCTTTCGATGATCTGAACTTCATCGCCAATCATGCAACCCAGCTCATCATGGGCTTTTACACGTTTGGTAGCGTGCACAACCTTTTTGTAAAGCGGGTGACGATAAGTTCGCGCAATTTCGACCACAACGGTCTTCATCATTTTATTGCTCGTTACAATACCGGTTAATCGGCGTCGAGTAGTCGTCATTTTTCACCTTCCCGCTGGGCGGTTAATTCTTGTTCGCGCATAATGGTTTCATATTGCGCGATCATCCGCCGCGTTTTCTTCAGACGGCTTGTATCCGTCAGCTGCCCGGTAACCGATTGAAACCGCAGGTTCATCAGCTCGTGACGGGCATCATCCAGCTTTGCTTTTAATTCAGCATTCGATAATAACCGCATGTCTTTTACTTTCATGCCTGTTCTCCTCCAATTTCATGACGGCCAACAACTTTCGTCTTGATGGAGAACTTGTAGGCAGCCTGGTGCAAAGCCTCTTGAGCCACGTCTGAAGGCAAACCTGCGATTTCAAACATGATTCGGCCTGGTTTCACAACTGCCACCCAATACTCCACATTACCTTTACCTTTACCCATACGGGTTTCGGCGGCGCGATGGGTGTAGGGCTTGTCGGGGAAGATGCGAATCCACAACTTTCCGCGGCGGCGCATTACGCGCACCATCGCGCGGCGTGCGGCTTCGATCTGGCGGGCCGAGACCCAACCCGGCTCTAATGCCTGCAACCCATAATCGCCGAAGGATACTTCCGCTCCTCGCAATGCTTTACCGCGCATGCGGCCACGCATCATCTTGCGGAACTTAACTCGCTTTGGCATCAACATAGTCTCTACCTCTTTTTTTCAATCCACCTGGTTTGCGCGCGATTAAGCGTTTACCAGTGATTTATTCGCTAACGTACACACCCTCGGTGGGTTGCACTTTCTCTTCGACCTCGCGCGAAAGCACGTCGCCACGGTAGACCCATACCTTGATGCCGATCTTGCCATAAGTGGTCAAAGCTTCGGTTTGGGCAAAGTCTATATCAGCACGCAATGTCTGAAGCGGTACACGTCCTTCACGCAGCCAAACGGTGCGAGCCATTTCGGCGCCAGCCAGACGACCCGACACGCTGATTTTGACACCCAGCGCGCCCTGACGCATAGCTTGTTGAATGGCGCGCTTCATCGCGCGGCGATAGCTCACACGCCGTTCAATCTGTCCGCCAACGTTTTCCGCCACCAGAAATGCATCTAAATCTGGCGATTTGATCTCTTTAATTTCAAGATCAATGCGTTTGCCGGTCAATGCTTCCAAATTTTGGCGAATGACCTTGACGGTTTCGCCTTTGCGGCCAATCAAAATGCCAGGTTTGGCGGTGTTGACCACAACCTTCACCTTACCGGGGAAGCGCTCTACTTCAACGCGAGACACACCCGCCCGTCCGGCTTCTTTCTTGATCAGCTCACGAATCTGGAAATCCTGATGCAATTGGTCAATATACTGGGGGCCATCAGCATACCAACGACCATCCCAAGTCTTATTGATGCCCAGACGAAATCCAATCGGATGTATTTTACGACCCATAATATCTCCTGGTGTCTTTCCTATCTCATCACCCAGCATGGCCGGGCGACCCTATTCACTACTTTCGTTCTCGCAAAACAACTTCAATGTGCGAAGAACGGCGTAGGATCGGCTTGAAACGACCACGCGCTCCAAACCGCCGCCAGCGGCGGGTAGGCGCTTCGTCGGCCGTGATCTTATACACATACAGATCCTCTCGGCTCAAACCGAAATTCTCTTCAGCATTCGCCACCGCAGACGCAATCAGCTTGCGCACCGGAAGTGCTGCAGCCTTATTGGTAAAGCGCAGCAAATCCATAGCCTCAACTGCCGCTTTTCCTCGGACAGTGTCGATCACCAGGCGGGCCTTTTGGGCAGAAACGCCACAATTACTTAATTTAGCACGGATATCGGTTGCCATTTTGTCTACCTCTTCTTGGATGACTTCTCGGCAACGTGGCCGCGGAAGTGACGGGTGGGCGCAAACTCACCCAACCGGTGTCCAACCATGTTCTCAGTGATGTAGATCGGTACATGGCGACGGCCATCGTGCACCGCTATCGTGTGTCCTACCATTTGCGGGAAGATCACACTCGCCCGACTCCAGGTGCGTAGCACCTTTTTCTCGTTGCGGGCATTCATATCTTCAATTTTCTTTAGAAGTTTGGGCTCGATAAACGGCCCTTTTTTCAGCGATCGTGACATACTATCGTCCCTCTGTCGCTCAATCTAACCGCTCAGCACTCCGCCTATTTACGGCGGCGTACAATGTACTGATCAGTCTTCTTATTCCGACGGGTCTTATAACCCAACGCGGGGCGTCCCCACGGGGTCTTCGGACCAGGCATACCAATCGGTTGGCGCCCTTCACCACCACCGTGCGGATGGTCGCGAGGAGTCATCGCAGTACCGCGTACGGATGGGCGGATGCCCATGTGGCGTTTGCGACCGGCTTTACCGAGTTTCACATTGCTGTGATCCAGGTTGCCGACCTGACCGATGGTTGCGTAACAACCCTGGCGCACCAGGCGCATCTCACCCGAGGGCAGGCGCAAGGTGGCATAATCGCCTTCTTTGGCCAACAGCTGAGCAGCGGCACCGGCTGAGCGAACCATTTGGCCGCCTTTGCCTTCTTTCAACTCAATGTTGTGGACCATGGTACCCACAGGAATATTCGCGATCGGCAAAGCATTGCCGGGGCGAATTTCCGCATCTGGGCCGTTCACCACTTTGTCGCCCACTTTGAGGCCGACAGGGGCCAAAATGTACCGCTTCTCGCCATCTGCGTAGTGCAATAAGGCAAGGCGTGCGGTGCGATTGGGGTCATATTCGATCGCCGCAACTGTCGCAGGAACACTAACTTTATCCCGCTTGAAATCGACCAGGCGAATTTTCTGGCGGTGTCCGCCGCCCTGATGGCGAACGGTAACGCGGCCATACATGTTGCGTCCAGAACGTTTCTTTCGCGGAACGACCAACGAGCGCTCAGGAGTACTCTTGGTGATCTCTTCAAAAGTGTAGCCGGTGCGATGTCGCGTGCCGGGTGTGATTGGTTTGTAAATCTTGACAGCCATTACTCTACCCCTTCAAAGATCGCGATGCTATCTTCAGGCGCGAGGGTAACAATTGCCTTTTTATAAGCCGTCTGGCGAATGGCCATTCGGCGGCTGCGCGCCCGGCGGGTGCTTTTGGCGGGAACATTGATAATATTCACGCGTAACACCTCAACATCAAAAAGCTTGCTCACAGCATCTTTTACCATGCTGCGGGTGGCGTTAGGCGCCACTTCAAAAACATACTGGTGCAGCTTGCTAACCTGGTAATTTGTTTTCTCGGTTACCAGCGGTCGGCGGAGAACATCATATATAGTACTCATTGTTTCCTCCTACCTAACCTAAGTGATTCGTGATCGACTCAAGTGCTGCCACCGGCATAACCAGTTTTTCATACTTCAGCAGATCGCGAATATTCAAATAGCCAGAAAGCATAATTTTGGCGCCAGGAAGATTGTTCGTAGCGCGAATCACGCCTTCGTAGGCATCTTTTTCGGGGATCAGGATCAAAGCGCTGGAATCACCTACTAAAGTGTCCAATGCTTTTGCCATCAAACGGGTTTTCGGTTCAGGCAGTGATAACTGATCTAACATCACCACATTCGCTTCGGCGGCCTTTACAGACAGAGCCGAGCGCAAAGCCGCCTGGCGCATTTTGCGCGGCATGGCTTTAGTGTACTGGCGCGGATGCGGTGTGTGGATGCGGCCACCACCCTTCCACTGAGCAGCCCGGATGGAACCTTGTCGAGCCCGGCCAGTGCCCTTCTGGCGCCAAGGCTTTCGTCCACCACCCGATACTTCACTACGCACTTTGGTATCGTGCGTACCCAGGCGTGCATTTGCCATCTGGCGCACAAATGCCTGGTGCATCAAGTCTACATATACTGGGGCTTCAAAAACCGCACCCGGTAACTCTACCGAGTCGACTTTCTTGCCCTCCATGTTATAAACATCTACTAACATAGTCACTTCGCTCCCTTTAATGTGCTGAAAAAATCGTCATCCTTGCGTCAGACTATTTTTTCCGCGCCTCCTTGATTAGCACCAGACCACCACGTGGACCGGGAACGGCGCCACGCACACCAATCAGGTTGCGCTCAGGGTCTACCAGCGCGACCATCAAGTGAGACTGGGTTACGCGCTCGTTGCCCATGTGGCCCGGGCCGCGAGAGCCCTTGAAGACACGCCCGGGGGTAGTGCCGGAACCACGCGAACCAGGTGCGCGATGACGATCCGATTGACCATGAGTCTTCGGACCACCACGGAAACCATATCGTTTCACACCACCCTGGAACCCACGGCCTTTGCTCGTACCGGTAACATCCACATGCTCGCCAATTGCGAACTGCTCAACCGACACTTTTTCCCCTTCAGACACACCAGGTTCTTTGGCTCGAAACTCGCGCAGGAAGCGCATTGGGGGCAAATTATTTTTCTTCAGGTGCCCCATAGTACCACCAGTGAGGCGTTTCGGCTTCACTTCTTCGAAACCCAATTGTACAGCTGAGTACCCGTCATTTTCGGGCGTGCGTACCTGGGTAACAAAGCAAGGCCCAGCTTCAATGAGAGTAACCGGCACAGCCGCGCCGTTCTCATCGAAAATCTGGGTCATACCGATTTTCTTGCCTATCAGCCCTTTAAACATCTCAATTTTTCTCCTTCATAAGGTTGAAGTCTTCAAGAGACTGTCAGCCTGGGCTTGGCCGCATCATCTCTTATACACAGTGCAGTCAGTTGATCCGCTGCGTCACTCCGCATCGTTTTGGACGCCCACAGATCTGCTCTTACTCTGTGCGATAACCAGACGTTTTTATTTGTCTGGCAAACCACATGATTATACCGCAATGTTCCAAATTTGACCAGCCATCAGGCGGATTCACCTTGATCAACCCGCCTGATGCGCTGATAAAAACAACTTGATAAAATCGTAAAACTAGATCTTAATCTCGATATCTACACCGGCCGGTAAGTTTAACCGCATCAGCATGTCAATCGTTTTCGCATCGGGGTCTAACACGTCAATCAAACGATTGTGCGTGCGCACCTCAAAATGCTCATGCGAATCCTTATCAATAAAGGTTGAACGGCGAACAGTGAACTTCTCAATGCGAGTGGGAAGCGGCACTGGGCCTACTACCCGCGCGCCACTGCGTTCCGCCGTATCCACAATCCGTTTCGCGGATTGATCCAGCACACGATGATCGTATGCTTTCAGACGAATGCGAATCCGTTGCTTAGCCATACCTACTCCAGAATCTTGGTGATAACACCAGCGCCCACGGTCAGACCACCTTCGCGGATAGCGAATTTGGAACCCTGCTCGAGAGCAACCGGAACGATCAATTCAGCCAGCATGTT
>ENA-ORXD01001191-ORXD01001191.1-sediment-metagenome-genome-assembly--contig:-NODE-1191-length-23510-cov-3.774207_pt1 | contig 23510 bp, 20 predicted proteins | sample MGYA00237862_ERZ511471 | MGnify/ENA metagenome assembly ERZ511471
TGTGCTCTTCCGATCTGATCGGCTACGAGAAGCGCTCGGTCGACGACCTCATCTGGCTGCTCCAGTCACGCAAGGTGGCACGCGTGATCGATGTGCGCCTCACCCCCTGGAGCCGTCGGCCCGACTTCTCGAAGAAGCGGCTCAGCGCCGCCCTCGAGGCAGCCGGCATCGCCTACGAGCATATGGGCGGTCTCGGCAACCCGCCGGCGATCAGGGACATCTACCTCGCCGGTGATGCGGAGGCAGGTCACCGGCGCTTTCGCGAGCACCTCGGCAACGGCGCCAGCGCCGCGGTCGACGAGCTCGCCGAGATCGCTGATCGAGAAGCTGTCGCCTTGCTCTGCCTCGAACGCGATGCCTGCCGCTGTCACCGGTCCGTTGTCGCTTCGGTGACTGCCGAGCGCCTGACAGGCGAGCGGGCCACGATCCATCTCTAGCAGGCTCGTGCTGGACGCCGCAGCTACGCGGCCAACTCCTCGCGGACCGACTCCCGCTTGCTCGACGGCACCGCCGTAATGTCGTGGCTGGACAGCGCCTCCCCGAGACTGCCTGCCGGAGCCCCGCTCGCGTCGTTGAGCAACGCGTACAGGTGAAGGCGCGAACAGGGAGGCAAGAAGGCAACCAGAAGCATTTGCGATATCGGAAATGAGGGGGCCTCATGACTTATGAGAGAGTCGTGAGAACCCCTCATTTCGCGAGCTTCGGACCGGGCAGGTATCTCGTTCCCCTTCGCTGCCCCTCTCGCTGCAGCCACTCGTCCTCCCGCCAGCGGTTGAGCAGATCGGTCGCGTGTTCCCTGCTGATTCCGAGAATGCGCTTCACGTCGGCGTTCTTGATGAATCCGTTCTCGTGCAGCAGAGGAAGGAGCGGCTCCAGGTCCTCGGGAGCGGCCGGCAGAGCCGCCGTCTCGAGAACCCGGTAGACACGACCGCCCTTCTTCTGGCTGACCGCAAGCCCTCGTCGGATCAAATCCTTGATGTCGCGAGACGCGCCGTAGATGTCCGTGCCGACGAGCTTCTGATACTCGCGACTGGTGAACGCGCCGCCGTGACTGTGCCCCCACGCGAGCAGGCGCCGCTGGTCTCTCGACAAGCCCTGCCCGTCGAATTGGGTCAGCCACTGGAGCGTCTCTGCGTCGAACACCACCTCGTTGCGAAGCACAACGTGCAGCCGGGAAGCCGCGTCGAGGTCGATGTCCGGGGGATTGCAGCCGGCTCTCTCCATCTCGTCGAACATGCGCGGAATGCCCTCTCCGAGCTCGCGCATGTGCCCGAGATCGATCAATACGCGCACGATGAGCGGGTTACGCGCTGCGTGGATGGGGCGCGCAGCCCTCAACTCGTCGACGGTCACCGGCGCGGGCGGCGCACCGGGGCTGATGACTTCGAGGCGATCGTCGTACTTGTGCAGGTCGATAGCCGTGCCGCTCAAGCCGTAGTCACGATGAGCGACCGCGTTCACCACTGCTTCTTGCCAGGCAAACGTCGGGTATTCCAGCGTCTCCGCGAAGAACAGGTCATGGAGGCGCTGACGGGCCTTCACGTGCGGCTGCACGGCAAGCACGGTCTTGTCGATCAAGAGTGCGAGCGGCCCGCCGAGACGCTCGCGCCCGATCACATTGAGCCGCGCACCCGTTCCACGCTGGGTGCCCTCGAAGCGGACGAAGTCGATGTCGCTCCGCGGATGCCAGCGAGACGGCTCGCGACCGAAGAGCAGCAGACAGGCGAGATTGGGGATCGCTCGACCGCCCCTCACCTCGACGAGGCCGTAGGCGGCGAGAACGGCCTCCGCGGATGTCGCGGGTCTCAGCCTCCCGCGCAGTTCCCCTACAAGATCCAGGTCGACATCGGCCAGCGTGGCCCCTGCCGGGTATTGCCGCTCGACGAGTCCCTGCGCCTTGGTGGCCTTGAGAGCGGCGACGTCCGCCTGCGAGAACGGCATGTTCCGGTCGCGTGCGCGCAGGAGCGTCCGTCCGTCCGTCAGGTCGTGGACCACGGGACTCCACTCCACGGAGAAGTGGAGCAACAGGAGACCATCGTGTTCGATCGCCTCGCAGCGGTAGTCGACAGGAGGAAGACAGCGGTCTCTGGCGGCGTTCTTGATGACTGCGAGCTTGTCCTCGGGCTGGTCGACGCCGGTGACCTCACCGTCGTCCTCGATGCCGATGACGAGCTCGCCGCCGTCCGCATTCGCCATCGCAGAGAGCGTCTCGGCGACGTCGGCGGCGATGCCCGCGGCTTTGCGGCGGCGCACCGATTGCCCGGACCGCTCCCACGCGCTCTTGCGCTCGAAGAGCTGGCCCTCCGGCTGCGTGGCCCAGTTGCTCACTACGCCGCTGTCCATGACCGCCTCATGGACTCATCGTGGTGGCCGCGCTCGCGCAGTCAAGCGCAGGCGGGGGTGACATTGACGACGGTGCGCTCCCAGAAGTCCCTGGCCTCGTGCTTGTTGGGCGCGGCAGCCGCTTGAGGACGTTGTCGCCCTCGCCGATGTAGGCCAGCGCCCGCGATGAGTCGTCCGGGTCGGGGCCGACGAGCAGGTAGACGCCGGTGCGCCGGACCTCCTCCCTCTTGCTGAGCTGGTCGAGCTTGGAGCGCGGCGCGACCAGCACCTTGCCGGTCCAGTTGCTGATCTCGGCGAGGAGGATGCCCGTGGGCTCGCCGTCGACGAGGAAGATGCGGATGGTCTTGCCGGTGCTGGCCAACTCACCTCTTCTAGTTCGCACGCGCCTCAGCGGCCGCTTTCTGGCGCTTCTTCAGCGTCTTCACGTACTTCTGGATAGTGCTGACTACCTCACGAAGATCGGCAGGGGTTGGCACCTCTCGCTGGGCACCCGCCCCGCCTGAGTGCGCGGGCGTCCACTTGGATAGGGTGGCGTACGCCGCCGTCAGCTCACGGTAGTCGTCATTGTCATAAACCACATCCTTGAGCCGCAGCATCATGACGTTGTTCTGGAAGCGAGTCACAACCTTACAGAAGACGCATTCCTCGACGACTTCCTCCACGGTGGAACGAAGCCGATCGGCGACGAACCCGGCCTCCTTCTCGTACTCCGCCGTTGCGCCTGAATCGTAGAGCGGCTGTAGACCAGACGCTCGCACCAAGCACCAGTTCAGTCGCTCCCCAATCGACATTATCTGCCACGGTTTGTCCTCATCACATACGCCGGAGACCGGGCCAACGCGTTTCAGTCCGCGTACCTCAGTCGCTACACCCTGCAATGAAGCCTCCAGCTGGAGTTCTGTCAGGAAGAACACATCATGCGTCAGCACAATGACTTGTCGGTTCTCGGCCTCGCGAACAAGTCGCCTGGCAACCCTCTCGCGATAGCGATGATCCAGCGAGGAAACGGGATCATCGAAGACGATGGGGAAACCGGTTCCCTGGAGGCCACACTCGGCAAGCATCGCGGCGATAGCCACTGCCCGATGTTCGCCCTCACTGAGAACCCCCGAGAGGCTGGCAACGGCGGTTGCTGCTCCGGAGATCTTCATCCGATGAAGCCTCCTGCCTGAAGACCCCCGGTCGGCAACCTCGAGAGGGACCTGAGTGACCCCAATCGCCTCGAGTTCCTCCTGCAGCCGAGCCTGCAGTGCCTCGGTCACGGCAGCTTTGTGCAGCTCGCCGCCCTTTCGTGTGATCATGTTCGTGTCCGCGGACTGGACGCAGTTGGCAGCGCTGCGCTCTGTCTTCTTCCGCTTGATCGTCGCGGCGACTTGGGGAATCTGACCGCCGAGGCCCTGCCGGGCCTCGAGCTCTGCAAGACGCGAGGAGATTCGCGCCTTCTCTGCCGGATCAGCGGTGCCTTCGACCTTCACGGCATCGTCCTCGATCGCCTCGGCCAAAGGAACTAGGGATTTTACAGAGTCCATTGGGGAGGATGACACCTTGTCCCAATCATGGGGAGCCGCCGCAGCCAGACTTCGATTCCTTACAGCACGCGCGGTGTCCAGCTCCGAAAGGACGCGCTCTGCAAGATCGGCGTCACGCTGTCGCAACTCATCCAAGACGCTCGGATCCACTTTCTCGGGCTCAGCATCCACCTCCCTCAGCTTCTTGACTGCCTCCCGGAAGGCCCTTTCGTCTCTGAGCGCATTCGTCGCGGTCTCGTCGGCGACGAAGGCCTCGAAACGACGCATGCGCTCCACGGCGGACTCGGCCAAGGGCTGCTGACACAAGACACAGCGAGAGCCCGCCTCGAGGGCAGGAAACGCGTCGTTCGAGTAGGCCTCTGTTTCCGAGAAGAGCCGTGCCGCCTCATACATCTGCCGCCACGAGTCCGATCCAACGCCGGGCAATGGCTCATTTCGAAACGCGGCGTCTGATGCCAGCTTCGCTGCATCCCAGGAAGCCCTGGCGTTCGCTGCCAGCAGCTTCATCTTCGCGATCGCCGCACTCGAAGCGGCCTCGACCACTGGTTTCGTTCGGTCAGCGAGCCCTCGAATGCGCTTGGCCGTGAGCCGCATGGCCTTCGCCTGTTCCGTCGGATCCCGCAGTCTGACAGCGCGCAGCTCATCGAGCTCCTTCAACTCGGGAGGGCTCAGGTGGGCAAGAACGGCTGCGTCAATCGGGCAGCAGTCCGCGTCCAAAGCTGCGACCAGACGACTAGCCTCGGTCTCCCCAAGAGAGCTGAAAGCACCGGAGTCGGGGTGCGACGACCCGAACTCAGTTTGCAGCCGCTCCTTGACACGTCCGCAAAGGTTGCCAAGCCTAGCGAAAGCATCCAGCCCGTAGGGCAGAAAGCGGACTTCGTCCTCCGAATCGACAAACACGCGCGCACTGGCGGAGTCGAAGATGGCAATCGCTGAGAGAACCTCCGGTGGCACGTCCCCGTCCCTCCATGCCACCGTCACGGTCTCCTCGCCAACCTCCAAGTCGAACTGGGCCTCCGCAACGCCACTCGTTTCCTCCATCACGTTCGGGAGAATCTGCTCAGCGTCGCGTGCCCTGCAGGCGCTCTTGAGAACCCGGGAGTAGCCAGACTTACCAGTCGCGTTCTCACCGTAGACGACCGTCAGTCCCGTGGGCGCGAAGAGAAGCGTCTGCTCGGCCGCGAGTGCGTTGACGTTCGCGACATCATGAATGGACAACAAAGTGACCGCAGTGTCGGCATCTGCTGCTGCAGGCACGTGATCGATGCTCAGTGGGACAGGTTGAGGAGGCTTCTCGGCACCCGGGAGTCCGTATTCAGTCTTGGCCAGGGCATACACCTCGTCCTCGTCAGACTGGCTCAGCTCGGCTGTGGTCATGATGCGACGCAGGGCATCGCGCTGCCACGTCGACAAGACCTGAGACCATTCGACAATCTCCTGCGGAACCGTCACGGGTGCTTCTGTACCAGGCATGGGCCACTCGCCTCCATTGAATTAGGGAGATCGCGGGCGTCTGCTGAAAGCCTCCCGTCCAACAATCGGGGGAGTAGAGCATCCCTCAGGCTGGCAACGGTGCGGTTTGATGCACTCCGTTGGCACGCTAGTTCGAAGAGCGGCGTGACAAGTTCGCCGAAAGCGTCCATAACCGGTTTGGGGGGGACGGGAAGTCGAATGGACCGCAGATAGGTAGCCGGCCGGGCTATAGATGGCACTCCGGAAGAAGACCGATTGGCCAGAAGAGCATGGCGGCCGGCATCTGAGTGGAAGTACAGAACGATGAACGCAGGGTTCACTTGCTCGAGATCGCAACGCATGTAGAACTGCGACTGCGAAACCACGTAGCGCTCGTACAGCGATGACTCTGGTATGAACGCGGCTTGCCCTAGAGTCCCTCGATGCGTCAAGACAATGTCGCCGCGCTTCACGTTCGCTCTGGACAGTTCGTCAGCATGCGCCTCGGTAACGAATCGGTAGGAGGCATCTTCGAGGGTCAATCCGCCCAATTGCCGTCCATTGATTACAGGAACACCATCCGCCACGAGTGTCTCTACCTTGATGGACGACCCGAAGGGCCCCATTGCGATACGGTCCGCCACGTCCTCAATGGTCTTGGCCACCCATCCGGCAGGCAACTGGCCTAGAACAGACTCCTCCAACGAATCCGGGAACAGAGAGGCGACGTCGGGCGGCAGACCCACCTCGCCGCCCTCCATCTTCCTGCGCACGGGGTCGAAGGCGACAAACCACGACTTGAAGATGGCGCGAGCGACCGACTCGAGGGTGCGGTTCATGCGACGGCTGAGCTCGATCTTGTCGTCCAGGGCACCAAGTACGGATGCCATGCGGACCTGCTCCGACAGGGCTGGGACCTTGATGGGGATGTCCCGGATGTAATTGCGGTTCAGAGACGGCTGCGCACTACCCGAGTTGTATCGCCCGAAGTCGATGGAGTTCAGCAGGTAGTAGGCGAAACGGGGATCGTTGCCGTTGAAGTCTGTGACGTAGAGACACGTGTTGAGTGGCCAGTAGTCCTGCGGCGAGTAGCAGACAACCCCAACCGACGCTCCACTCCGGCCGATTGTGACGCCGGGTCCTTCCGCTCGCGCCTCGTCATGGTACCCCGTGACCCCGAAGGACCCCATTACCGGCACGCCACCTGGGCGCCGTCGATGCTCAGGCAGGTCATGGCCACGCTGCAGAGAGATGAACTCACCCAGCGTGCTGTCTCGGGGGAGACCAGCAGCTGTCCGATGGTCAGAGGTCATACCCCAGCGACCCTAGATTCGCTCTGATCTGCTCCTCAAGCCGGTGCCCCTCCGCGGACTGCTCGGCGAGCTCCGCTGTCAGGCGCTTCATCTTCTCGTCGAAGGGCTCGCCGTCGTCTTCAGCGTCGGCGGCGCCCACGTAGCGGCCGGGGGTGAGCACGAAGCCGTGCTCGGCGATCTGGTCGGTGGTGATACTCGCGCAGAAGCCGGGCACGTCGACGTAGCCGGACGTGCCTGACTCATTCTCGGCGCCCGCCTCCCCACGCCACGCGTGATACGTCCCCGCGATCCTCGCGATGTCCTCGTCTGTCAGCTCCTTGTGCGTGCGGTCGACAAGGGCGCCCATCTGGCGCGCGTCGATGAAGAGGGTCTCGCGGCGGCGGTCGCGACAGCGACCACCGCTCCCCGGGCCGTCGCTCTTGTCGCGCGCCAGGAACCACAGGCACACGGGGATCTGCGTCGTGTAGAAGAGCTGCCCCGGCAGAGCGATCATGCAGTCGACGAGGTCGGCCTCCACGAGCTGCTTGCGGATCTCCCCCTCCCCGCTCTGCTGCGAGCTCATCGAGCCGTTGGCGAGGACGAAGCCGGCCACGCCCTGCGGCGCCAGGTGGTGGACCATGTGCTGCACCCAGGCGAAGTTGGCGTTGCCCACCGGCGGCGCACCGTACTTCCAGCGCACGTCGTCGCGCAGGCGGTCGCCGCCCCAGTCGCTCACGTTGAACGGCGGGTTGGCGAGGATGAAGTCGGCCTTCAGGTCCTTGTGCTGGTCGGCGTGGAAGCTGTCGGCGTTGTACGGCCCGAGGTCGCCCTCGAGCCCCCGGATGGCGAGGTTCATCTTGGCCAGGCGCCAGGTGGTGGGGTTGCTCTCCTGCCCGTAGATGGCGATGTCGCCCTTGCGCCCGCCGTGCTCCTCGACGAAGCGCTCGCTCTGCACGAACATGCCGCCCGAGCCGCAGCAGGGGTCGTAGACGCGGCCCTTGAACGGCTCGATCATCTCGACCAGCAGCTTGACCACGCAGCGCGCCGTGTAGAACTCGCCGCCGCCCTTGCCCTCGGCGCTGGCGAAGCGGCCGAGGAAGTACTCGTAGACGCGACCGAGGATGTCCTTGGAGCGGCTCTCGGCGTCGCCCATGGCGATGGTGCCGATGAGGTCGATGAGCTCGCCCAGACGCTGCTTGTCGAGGGCCGGGCGTGCGTAGTCCTTGCTGAGGACGCCCTTGAGGCTTGGGTTCTCGCGCTCGATCGCGACCATGGCGTCGTCGATGAGCTTGCCGATCTCGGGCTGTTTGGCGTTGGCCTGCAGGAACGCCCAGCGCGCCTCGCGCGGCACCCAGAAGACGTTGTCGGCGAGGTACTCGTCGCGGTCTTCGGGGTCGACGCCCGAGGTCCACGACTCGCGCAGTTTGTCGGAGTCGACGCCGTGGGCGGCGGCCTGTTCGGCCGCGGCCTGCCACTCGGCGTCGGCCTCGGCGACCAGCGCGGCGTGGCGCTCCTCGAAGGCGTCGGAGATGTACTTGAGGAAGATGAGGCCGAGCGCCACGTGCTTGTACTCGGCCGGGTCCATGTGGCCGCGCATCTTGTCGGCCGCCGCCCAGAGCTTCTGCTCGAAGCCGAGCGGCTCCCCATTGCGCTTCTTCGTGCGCTTCGCCGCCAACGCCCCCTCCTGACGCCGATCGGCGGCGGCCGAGCGGCCACCGTCACATCATTCTAGCGGCCCCGGCGACGGAACGATGCACCTATGGACGCCGAGGCTCGCCGAGTCCGTCTGTCAGCTTGCAGCCAGCGTCGGTCCCTCCCCCCGGAGGCGGCCTGCGCCCGCCGCGCTCCCCAGCCGCTGCCGCGCTCCGCTCCCCGGCCGCTGCCGCGCTTCGCCGGCGACCACGAGTGGCTGCGCGGCCAGGATGACGGTGTGTGACGGCGCCCCCGAGTAGGCTAAGCTGCCCGCGACCAGGCACGGGCGACGGAGCGGGCGCCCGGGCCGATCGACGAGTCCGCGACAGGGAGGCCGCTGACGATGGCAGCGAAGCGCAAGAAGGGGTCAGGCAAGCGCAAGCGCGGCACCGCGAAGCGCGCCGCCGGCTTCCCGTCCCTCGACGGACTCCTGCGCGATGTGATGAAGGACGCCGACGAACTGCTCGGCCTTGACGACCCTCTCGAGGCCGAGGAGTGGGCGAGCAGCCTGCTCGGCATCTTCTACAAGCCCGACCTGCCCCTCGATCTCGCCGAGGAGATCGAGCGCTCGCTGGCCCCGACGCTGGTCAAGAGGGCCGAGGCCCGCCGCGACGCGGCGGGCCTCGCGGCACTCTACGCGCTGACAGCCGTGCTCGGCGACGACGATGCCGGCGCCCGTCTCGCCGCGGCACGCATGGCGTCCCGCGGCGTGGCGCGGCCGCCCTGGGCCGACGTCATCGGCCGCCCGGAGTGCCTCAGGGTGGTCACCGTCACCGACGTCTTCGACGACCAGACCAGCTTCCACTTCACCTTCGCGTACCCCGGCCGGGCGCCCCATCTCATCCTCGCGCTGTACGACGAGAACCTCGGGGGCATCATCAAGGACGTCCTCGTGGGCACACCGCCAGAAGACGTGGACCCGCTGACCCGATTCGCCGACGAGCCCGGCATCGTGACCCGGGAGGTCGATGCAGCCGAGGCCGCGGGGCGCGTGCTCGCCGCCCTCGACACCGGCGACCTGTTCATCGACAACGACTGGAGCCACGACTTCAGGTACGGGCGCGCCCTGCTGCGCGCTCGCGCGCTCCTCCTGCTCGCGGACGACGCGGGAGACCTGCTCGACGGCGAGCACGAGGAGCCCCTGGGCGACGACGCCCGTGACGCGCTGATCGAGGAGTTCCTGACCTCCCCATTCTCCCCCGGGGTCCCGCAGGCCGCCGCGATCGTGGACCACTGCCTGGTCGCGCGCTGCGACTTCGGCGACGGCGACCCCCTGCGCTGGAGCCCGACCGTGGTCGAGCTCTTCATGCTCGACTTTGTGCCGCGCAAGGTCTCCCTGCGCCCGGACGAGATCGAGGCGCTGCCCGAGGTCCTGGCCGCGTGGGTGCGCTTCGCACTCACCAAGCGCGGCCTCGAGGAGCAGTTCGTCGCCGAGGCCGTGCAGGCCGTGAGCGACTGCGCCGACGAGTTCCGCGACGTCATCGAGGACGAAGGCAACTTCGGCCCCGCGAAGTCCCTCCTGCTGGCGCTGCAGGCTGACGGCGTCGACGTCACGGACCAGAAGGCCGTCGACGCCTGGCTCGCGGACTTCAACGCCCGCCCCGTCGAGCAACGCCCGGGCTTCCTTGGCCCGCTCGGAGGCGAGTAGGCCCCCTCGGAGGCGAGCAGGCCCGCCCGGAGGCGAGCAGGCCCGACGGCGTCAGCGCCGCAGCGAAGAAGCTCAAGGTGCGGTACTGACAGGAGACCCGACGGCGGCGGCGAACAGCGCGACGGAGGGCACGGTCCGGGATCGCGGGTCGAGGTTGGGAGAGACCATGGACGACGCCGGCGGCGACCGCCGCGAAGCCAGTACGCTGAACGACGCGCACATCCAGGTGGCCGACGGTGAAGGCGGTCTCGGCGCCCCGGTCGCCGCCACGCTGGCGAGCCTCGCCGAGCGCCTCGCCGTCGCGCTCGACTGCTCCGAGTGCTGCTTCTACGAGTATCTGGCCGATTGCGACACCATCCTGCCGCAGGCCATGTGGAAGATCGAGCTCACCGACGACGACCGCGCCTGGGTCGGCGTCGAGAACCACCTCAACCGGCAGCGACGCATCGCCGCCGTCTTTCACGAGCATCGCATCGTGGTCACCCAGGCCGACGAGGAGGAGCTGGACGCCGGCGAGCGCGAGAGCATGGCTTACTGGGGCGAGCACACCGCACTGTACGCACCGATCGTGAGCGGCGGCGAGCTGCTCGGCGTCGTCGAGCTCGTCGAACACCGCCGGCGGCGCGACTTCGGCGAGACCGAGCTGCGCCTCGTCACCGCCCTCGCCGACATGGCGGGGCTGGCGATCGAGAACGCGCGCGTCTCCCACCGGCTCGAGGAGCAGGCCACCACCGACGGGCTGACCGGACTCTTCAACCACCGTTACTTCTACGAGCGCCTGAACGCCGAGATCGCCCGCGCCCGGCGTTACGAGCTGCAGCTGTCGTTGCTCATGCTCGACCTCGACGACTTCAAGCACTTCAACGACCTCTTCGGGCACCAAGCCGGCGACCGCGTGCTGGCCGAGGTCGGGCGCATCATGCGCGCACAGCTGCGCAACGGCGTCGACATCCCGTGCCGCTACGGGGGCGAAGAGTTCGCCGTCATCCTCCCCCACACCCCGGCGCCGGGCGCCGCGGTCGTCGGTCGACGCCTGAGCGAGCAGGTCAGCGCGCTCGTCGGCGCGAACGTCGCCGTCGACCCCGCCCGCCTCGCCGGCGAGCGCCTGCGGCGGACGATCGCCGACGCCTCGTTCCCGGGGCGCCGCCCCGACGAGACCGCCCACGTCACGGTCAGCGTAGGCATCGCCGACTACCCGAGACAGGCCGACGCGGCCGACGCGCTGGTGGGCTGCGCCGACAAGGCGCTGTACATCGCCAAGCGCCGCGGCAAGGACCGCGTCGAGGTCTACGAGTAGCGACCGCCGGCCGCCGAGACGCCCCCCCTGCGGCCCGGCGATCGGCCGAGATCCGCCTCAGCGAGCCGTCCCGATACCTCGTGCTCCTGTAGGATGACCGGGCACCGTCAAGGAGGAGAGATGGCACGCCCCGACCCGAAGACCAGCACGACCGACCTCGACCTGCTGCGCGAGCTCTGCGCCGCCCCGTCGCCGACAGGCTTCGAGGGGCCGGTGCAGGCCGTCGTGCGACGGCGTCTCTCCGCTACGGCCGAGACCGCCGGCGACCCCCTGGGCAACGTCTGGGCCGACGTCGTGCCCGACGGGGCCCCCCACGTGCTGGTGACCGGGCACTGCGACCAGATCGGCCTGATCGTCACCTACGTCGACGACCACGGCTACGTGAGCTTCGACGCCGTCGGCGGCGTCGACCGGCAACTGCTGCCGGGCCGGCACCTCGTGATCCACGGCCCCAAGGGGCCGGTCGACGGCGTCGTCGGCCGCAAGGCCACCCACGTGATCCCCAAGGACGAGCGCGGCAAGGCGCCCGAGCTGCACGAGCAGTGGATCGACATCGGGGCGAGCAGCCGCGACGAGGCGCTCGCCGCCGTCGCCATCGGCGACCCCATCACCTTCCAGGCCGAGTTCCTCGCGCTCGCCAACGGGCGTTACGCCTCGCCGGCCTGCGACGACCGGGCCGGCGTGTACGTCGCCGTGCGCGCCCTCGAGCACTACGCGGCCGCGCCCGCCGCGGCCCGCCTCACGGCCCTCTCGACGGTCCACGAGGAGACGACGTTCATGGGCGCCAAGGCCGCCGCCCTGCGCTGGCGCCCCGACGTCGTCATCGTCGTCGACGTCGACTTCGCGAGCGACGACCCCGGCGGCGACCCGAAGAAGCTCGGCGGTGAGGTCAAGCTCGGCGGTGGCCCGGTGATCCATCGCGGCGCCGGCAGCAACCAGCGGCTCCTCCAGCTCGCCCTCGAGGTCGCCGACGCCGAGGGCCTCCCTTACCAGGTCAAGGCGCTCCCGGGGGCGACGCAGACCGACGCCGAGGAGCTCATGGCGGCGGTGCAGGCGGCGACGCTGTCGTTCAGCCTGCCGGTGCGCTACATGCACTCGGCGCTCGAGGTCATGGACCCCGACGACGCCGAAGCCGGTGCGCTGCTCGCCGCAGCCCTGACGCGCCGGTTGGCGCAGGAGTGGACGCCGGAGCGCTTCGTGCTCGGGGGCTGACCGAGACGTGACCCGGATCGCCTCCCCACCGAGGCGAGGCGACCCGAAGACGGCCGGGGCGGCCGCCGGCACAGCCGGCGGCCGCCCCGGGCCGTCACTCGCCCAGGCTCGCCCTCACGCCGTCACTCGCCCAGGCTCGCCCTCACGCCGTCGATCAGCTCCTGCCGCTCGGCCGCGGAGAGCTGTGCCTCCGGGTGCACGAGGCGGTACTGGCGCGGCGGCATCTCGCCGTCGCGGACCACCTCTTCGATGGCGACGGCGACCAGCGCCGCCTCCTCGGGGGAGAAGCTCCACTCGCTGAAGTTCATGACCTCGCGACCCTCTTCGACGTCGCGCGTGAGCAGCCACGACGCCGGCGCGATGCGGGCGTACCACGGCCAGCGCGTCTCGTTGCTGTGGCAGTCGTAGCAGGCGGCGCGTACCAGATCCTCGGTACGCGGGCCGTCCCAGGCCGGCTCGGCCGTGACCGGCGGGTTCTCGTGGGCCCGTCCGTACGGCACGAGTTGGATGGCGGCGAAGACGACGACACCGGCCACGACCAGCCACAGCACGACCTTGAGCAGACGACTCACGGCCCCACCCCCTCCCCGCCGGCCGCGGCCGGCGATCGCTCGGCTTCGACCTCACGCCAGGCGCTGAGCCCGCCGAGGATCACGGCGACGTCCTCCCGGCCGCCGGAGCGCACCACACTGGCCGCCGTCATCGAGCGCAGGCCGCCGGGGCACAGCGGGACGATGCGCCGGTCGGACGGGACCTCCTCGAGCCTCGCGGGCAGCTCGCCGAGCGGGATGTGCAGGGCACCCTCGACGGGCGCGTCGGCGACCTCGGTGGCCGTGCGCACGTCGAGCACCACGCCGCCTTCGCCGCGAGCCGCCCGACGGACGTGCTCGGCCGCGGTCAGAGTCGCGATCGAGGCGCTCTCCAGGCCCGCCGTATGCCACGCCGACATGCCGCCGGCGAGGAAGCCCTCGACGTGATCGTAGCCCAGGCGCACCAGCCGGCGGACCGCCTCGGACGGGTCGTCCCCGTCGACCACGAGCAGCAGGGGGCGGTCGTACGGCAGGAGCCAGCCGGCGTAGAGCGGCAGGCCCTCGAGCCAGAGCGACAGGGCCCCGGGCACGTGGCCGGCGGCGAAGGCCGTCTCCCAGCGCGTGTCGACGACCACCGCACTCCGGGCCGCCGCGGCGAACTCCTGCGGGCCGAGCGGCGGCGGGGCCGGCAGCGCGCCGAGCAGCGGCGCACCCTCGACGTTCAGGACCTCCATGCGGCGGAAGTAGGGCGGCCTCTCGCGCACACCCCCCGCCGCCTCCACGAACGCGTCCCGGTCGGTCAGGCCCAGCAGCGGGTCGAGGCGCCGCTCCAGGCCGATGGTGGTCCAGGGACGGTTCGCGATCGCGGCGCCGCACACCGACCCCGCACCATGCCCCGGAGCGACGATGACCTCGTCGCCGAGCGGCAGGAGCACGTCGAAGAGGCTGCCGTGCAGCAGGGCGGCCATCTCGCGGCTGCGCGCCGCGTCGACGAGGTCGGTGCGGCCCACGTCGCCGGCGAAGAGCGTGTCGCCGGTGAAGACGATCCACGGCGCCCCGCCGGCCTCACGCAGCAGGTAGCTGAGGCCGCCGGGCGTGTGGCCCGGCGTGGCCAGGGCCTCGAGCGTGAGGCGGCCGACGGCCCACGTCTGGCCGGGCTGCGCCGGCGCCCCGTAGCGGTACGGCAGCTGCGCGTCGGCGTGCCAGATCGAGGCGCCGGTGCGCTCGGCGAGCTCGACCGAGCCGATCACGTAGTCCTCGTTGCGGTGGGTCTCGACGATGTCGGTGATACGGCAGCCGGCGGCAGTCGCCCTCTCGACGTAGACCTCGGCGTCGCGACGCGGGTCGACGACGACCGCTGTGCCCCCATCGCCGATGAGGTAGGAGATGTGGGCGATGCCCGGCGCCTCGATGCGCTCGAGCAGCATCGTGCGGCTCCCTTCGGTCGGCTGTGGTGGTGCTTCCCGCGAGTGTTGCCGGGGCGGCCCCGCCCCTAAACAGCGGCGCCGTGCCGAGACCCGGGGCTCAGCCCCAGATGCCGAGCCACTCCAGGGGGCCCTTAACGCAGGCGTAGACGATCTTGGCGGCGTGACGGAAGGTGTGGGTCGAGACGAAGGCGTAGCCGAGCGCCACGTAGAGGAAGGTGACGACGTAACCGGCCGGGGCGATGAAGCGCTCGTACCAGGCGGCGGCCGGCTGGCCCGCCTTGCGCCGCCGCTTCTTGCGCGCCTTCTTGTACCGCTCCCAGCGGGCGACGATCACGAGCCCGGTACCGTGGTAGAGGCCCCAGAAGGTCCAGTTGAGGTTGACGTAGTGCCAGAGCCCCATGGTCAGCATGCTGAGGTAGAGACCGAGCCACGGCTTGCGGGTCAGCCCGTAGACCGGGAAGTAGACGTTGTTGCGCACCCAGCTCGAGAGCGAGATGTGCCAGCGGCGCCAGAAGTCGCCGAGGTTCTTGCTGAGGAACGGCAGGTTGAAGTTCTCCATGATCCTGAAGCCGAAGAGGGCCGAGAAACCGATCGCCATGTCGGTGTACGCGGAGAGGTCGAAGTACGCGCGCACGAAGACGACGACGACGTAGACCCAGCCGGCGAAGGCGCCCAGCTCGTCGAGGTCGAAGCCCGGGCGCCCCATCGTGTGCAGTAGCTCCCCAAAGGCGATGGCGAAGAGGAAGTCGACGATGAAGACCTTCTTGAAGTAGCCCACGGCGATGCGGCGGAGGCCGACGTAGAAGAGCTGGCGGTCGAAGGCCGCACTGCGCTTGCCGTAGAAGCCCTGGTAGGTCTCGAGGGGCCCGGCCGGGAAGGTCGGGACGAACATCATGAACGCCGCCAGGCGCAGGAACGAGTTGTCGGTGACGACCCCGCGCATGTGGTCGAAGACATACTGCATGAGGCGGAAGACGAAGTAGCTGATGCCCAGGGGCATGAGCAGGCGCGCGGTGATCCACTCGTCACCGCCCCACATCGCGACCGCGGCGGAACGTCCGTACTTGCCGACGGCCAGGGTCACCACGGCGATGAGGACGGCGATCAACACGGCGCGCCCGCCCGAGAGACGGCCGGCCGCATGCGCGGCGACGACCTGCTGGGTCACGAGGAGCAGCCCGACGGCGACCACGGCGAACGCCGGGTGCAGAAGGGCGAGGATCGCGACCGAGAGCCCGACCACCAGCCAGAGGCGCCGGCGGTCGTCGCGCAGGACGAGCCAGAAGAGCGCCAGCGCCACGATGACGACAGGGATCAGGTAGAGGGAGAAGTAGATCTTCACGGGGTGTCCCCGGACTCGTCGGCGCTCTCGGTCCCGGCAGCGCCCTGTTGCTCGTAGATGGCCGCGAGCTCCTCGGCCAGGCGCTGCTCCCAGAGCTCGCGGCCCGGCTCGACGAGGTGCGAGAGGTCGTGGAAGTCATCGTTGCCGAGCCCGAGCTCCTGGGAGAAGTCGACGTACGGCACACCGAAGCGCCCGGCGAGCTCGCGCACCCGCGGCTGGTACAGGGCGAGCGCCCAGTCGAAGCGCCCGGCGACGATCTCCTCGTTGCGCGGCAGCTCCACCAGCACCACATCGACCCCGCGCTGCCGCGAGCGCTCGAGGAGCTGCTCGAGCATGCCGAGGTTGAACTCGAGGTTCTTCTCGAAGACCGGCGCGCGCCGCTTGTTCCACTTGCGCACCATGGCCTCCTTCTCGGCGACGGGGTGCAGGTGCCGCTGGTTGTACCGGTGCTGGCCGTAGCTGCGCCCCGGGAGCCGGCCGGCGAGGAGCCCCCGCACGTGCTGGTCGGCGTAGCTGGTGAGGAAGCTGAAGACGCCCGGCAGGATGCTGAAGTCGTCGCGGTACTGCGGGGCGATCCCTTTGACGTGGTCGCGGAGATACTCGCTCTCGAGCAGCAGCTCCTTGCCGACGGCCTGCTGTTGGTTCGCGCCCTTCGACGGCGTGAAGCGGCCGAGGTTGACGCCGACGACGAGCAGCGCCGGCAGCGGCACGTTGTCGGCGACGGCGAGGCTCTGGGCGAAGTTCTGGTTCGGCGAGCCGAGGTCGTAGGCGACGACCGGCGGGCCGCCGGCCTCCTCGACGCGCCGGGCCAGCGACTCGCCGCCCACGATGCTCTCGCGCGCCGACGAGCCGCCGAGGACGTAGATGCCGGGCACGCCGGGCGGATCCTGGCGGTTCCGGGCGACGGTCCACGACACGTACACGTAATCGTCGCTGGACTTGCGCAGCCAGTACTCCAGCGGCACGCCCGACCACGCGCCGCTCACGAAGAGGGCCTCGAGCCCGAGGACCGCCGGTACCAGCAGCAGGGCGGCGACGACCATGGCCAGGGGGCTGACACTGGCGAGACCGCGCAGGAAGCCGGCGCGGCGCGGGCCGCGCGGGCGCGACTCGTCGACCTGAGGGAAGCGGCCCACGCCCATCAGCCCGCCGCCTCGAGCAGCGCCCGGAGCTCGGCGCGGACCGCCTTGCCGGAGCCGGTGCGCGGGATCTCACGCACGGCGACGATACGGCTCGGCAGCGACGACGACGGCAGCAGGTCGCGCAGCTCGCGCAGGACGCGCGTCGCCTTGAAGCCCTCGGGCTCGAGCGGCACGACGAAGGCGACCGGCACGTGCCCGAGGATCTCGTCGGGCGCCGCGATCACGGCAACGTCGGCGAAGCGCTCCAACGCCATGAGAGCCTGCTGGACGTGGACGGTCGAGACCTTCTCGCCGCCGCGCTTGATGATGTCGTCCTTGCGCCCCGCGATCCAGACGTAGCCGTCGGCGTCGACGTGGCCGAAGTCGCCGCTGCGCAGCCCGTGCGCGGTGAGCGTGCGCGCGGTGATCTCGGGCTCGTCGAGGTAGCCCTGCATGAGCAGCGAGCCGGTCACGTAGAGCTCCCCGGTCTCGCCGGGCGGCAGGTCGCGGCCCTCGGCGTCGAGGGCGCGCACGCACATGTCGCCGATGGGGCGGCCGACGGAGCCGGCACGCGCGTCGAGCTCGTCGGGCGGCAGCACGCAGAGCCGGCCGCTGACCTCGGTGAGCCCGTACATGTTGAAGAGGCCCACGCCGGGGAGAAGACGGCGGAAGCGCTCGATCACCGGCAGCGGCAGGTGGTCGCCGGAGCTGACCCAGAAACGCAGCGCCGTGTCGCGCGGGCCCTCGAGCGGCTCGACCACGCGCACGAGGTGAGCGGGGGCGCCGCCGAAGCCGGTGCAGCCCAGCCGCTCCATCTCGTCGAGGAGGCTCGAGCCGAAGTAGAAGCCCAACTGCCCTGCCGTGCCGCCGCCGTGCGCCATCAGGGTGAGGAAGTGGCAGATGCCGCTGGTGAAGTAGGGCGGCGTGTTGATGAAGATGCGGTCGTCGGCGCGCAAGCCGAGCACCTGGGCGACGTAGCCCGGGTTGCTGGAGAGAGCGCGCAACGTCTGGCACACCGCCTTGGGCACACCGGTGGTGCCCGACGTGAACATCAGCATGGCGAGCTCGTCGGCGGCGACCGGCGGCGGCGCGCCGTCGAGCCCTGCCGCCGAGGACGCCGCGGCGTCGAGCCCGGCCGTCGATGCGGCCACGCCTGCGAGCCCCCCGGCGGGTGAGGCGCTCCCGGCAGCCTCGAGCCCGTCGACGAGGCCGGCGGCGTCGGCGTGGACGACCAGGCGAGGCAGGCCTGCGTCGGCCAGCGTGGCCTCGTCGGGCACGATCACGAGGTCGGGCGAGGATTTGGCGAGGAGCCCGTCGACGTCGCGACGCGGCAGGCTGGTGTTGAGGGGCACGACCACGCCGCCGGCCAGCCAGACGCCGAACATGGTCACGAAGAACTGGTCGTACTCCTCGAGGAACAGGGCCGCGCGGCGGGCCGGCGCCAGACCGGCGTCGCGGAGCCCCGCCGCCACGGCGTGGGCCCGCCGCGCGAACTCGGCGTAGCCGTACTCACGCCCCCGCGTGGTCAGCAGGAGGGAGTCGGGCCGGCGCTCGGCGTGCTCGGCCAGACGCGCTACGGCGTCGGTCATCAAGGCGGGCATGGCGACCATCGGCTGGGTCGGGCGGCCGGGTCAGAACCCCACGTAGCGGAACTCGGTGAGCTCGCCCCCCACGGCGACGGCCACCACTATCGCGAGGAAGAGCAGGAACCAGAGCAGCGTCTGCACGCCGATGCCGAGCCCGTAGAAGAAGCGATGCTCCGCCGGCCCGCTCGGATCGGCCGACTCGGCCGTCGCGCCCGGCCCGCCGGTCGCGGCGCGGGGCTCGTCGGTCGGCCCGGCAGCGGCGGCGGCTGCGCGGGCCCCGCCCGCGGGCGCACCACGGGCCCCCTCAGGCATCGGCGGCCTTCTTGCGCTCGATGTAGGCGAGCATGTGGTTCACCGTGTCGAGGTTCTCGTAGACGATGTCCATCGGCTTGACCTTGATGGCGAACGTCTCCTCGAGAAAGACGATGAGGCTGGTCAGGTTCATCGAGTCGAGCAGCTGGTCGCGAAAGAGCGAGGTGTCGAGGTCGATGACCTCGCCGTCGGCGAGGTCGGCCTCTTCGTGCAGGAACTCGAGGATGTTCTCGGCGTCGCTCATGATCCGTCCTTCGATGGTCGGCTGACGATGGGCCCGTCGCCCGCGCTCAGGGCCGCATCCCCTGGCTGTAGGAGAACTTCATGGGGCTGACGAAGCCCGAGGCCTCGACGCCCGCCTGGAGCAGCCGGGCGAGAGTGAACACCCGGTCGGAGGTCTGGAAGGCCTGCACGAGACCCCACTCGTCGGTCAGCACGTGCCCTCGCGCCCCCGCCCACCCGTAGGCGCCGAACTGGCAGGTACCGTCGCCGTTGCCGACGACGAGGCAGCCGTTGCGCACGAAGGGCAGCCAGGTGGCGATGATGGTCGTCTCGGCCCCGCCCGAACGGCGACCCGCCACCGCCATGACCCCGACCGGCTTGTTGGCCAGCTTGAAGTCCTGGTGGCGGAGCGGGCGGGTGCGCATGATGAACTTGGAGAAGAGATCGGAAGGCAAGCCGAAATAGACCGGCGTGGACACGAGGATGCCGTGGGCGCCGACCATCTTGTCGAGGACCATCTGGGCGTCGTCCTCATCGGCACGCACGCAAGGGATGAACTTGCCCGTGTCCTTGGTCTTGCCGCACACGCTGCAGGCCTTGCAGGGCTCGAGGTGCAGGTCGCGCAGATGGACGATCTCGGTCTGCACCTCGCCGGGGTACGTCTCGCTCAGACGCGTGAAGGCCGTGTCGAGCATGATGCCGCTGTTGGACTTGTCGCGGGGACTGCAGTCGAGCCCCAGGATCCGCACCGTCATCTGATCGCACTCCTCGTGTCGGGCCTACCGGCCCGGGAACGGATCGGCCACGCTCCGTGGCCCCCTCACGGGCGGTGTCCTATCGTACCAGAACTCCCGTGACGCGCCGCGACAGGCGGCGCCGCGACAGGCGGCGGCGCGACGCGCGGCGGCGCCGGCGGGGCGAGGCGCGGCGGCCGCGGCACGAGGCGCGGCGCCGCCGCGGCACGAGGCGCGGCGCCGCCGTTCGCACCGCCGGTCGAAGGAAGGCGCTGGTGCCGGAGGTGGGACTCGAACCCACACCCCCTCGCGGGGACCGAATTTTGAGTCCAGCGCGTCTACCAGTTCCGCCACTCCGGCACGGCCGCCGCCTATCGTACCGCACGGCGCGGACCCGCGGTGGACGCGTCGTGGGCGCCGGGCCGGCGCGGCGAGGGCGACGGGCGCCGGGCGGGCGCGAAGAGCGCGACGGGTGCGGCGCCCCTCCCGGGCTGCCGGGCCGGCTCCCGAAGCGCGACGGGCGCGGCGCCCCTCTCGGGGTGCCGCGCCCGTCGCCGTAACTGCCGGCCTGGACCGGTAGCCGTATCGCCGCCTCAGAAGGCGCGGGGGTACGTCGACGGCCACATATGGGGGCCGTAGCCGCGCTTGATGGCGTACGCCGTGGCACGGATCTGGGCCCAGCCGTTGAAGATGCTGGCCCCGCGCCAGGGGTTCCAGCTCGCCTCCCAGGTACTCGGGAGGTACTGGAAGAGGCCCTTGTACGTCGTGCCGGCGAAGCGCCGGCCGCCCGACTCGTAGATCATCATGCGGTAGAGCGCCCCGGCATCGACGTCGTACCGGCGCGCCGCGAGCTTGATCAGCGGCCGCCACTCGCCGCGCCGGTTCCACGCGGCGATGCGCTCGCGGCGCCGAACTCGGCGGGCGAGGTCCTCGACGCGCTGCCGCCAGCCGCGCGCCGACGCCTTGAGGCGGTTCACGCGGCGCTCGAGCGCCGCGATGTCGTCCGCCGTCGGCACGAGCACCTCGGGGAGCGCGTCAGCCTCCGTCCCCGTGACATCCACGAGCGCAGCGACCGTGGCATCGGCCACGGTGGCGTCGGCCACGGTGGCGTCGGCGGTCGCGTCGCTCACGGCATGATCGTCGGTCGCGTCGGCCACGGCGGTCTCGTCGGTGGCGGAGTCGTCGGCGACGCCGTCGATCGGGGTCAGCGGCGCGACGTCGGTGAGGGCGGCGTCGGTGAGGCTCAGCTCGTCGCCGACGACGGCGTCGATCACGCCCTCGAGGGGCGTTTCGGCGTAGAGGGCGAAGAGCTGGCGTGCGGCGGCGAGGTCGGCGCGTACCAGCTTGAGGCGGGCGCGCTTGGCACGCAGCGCCTTGCGCGAGCTACGCAGCTTGGCGCGCAGCTCGGCGGTCGAAGTGTCGGCGGAGGCGGTCGGCGCCAGCACCGCGGTCGCGGTCACGAGGGTGACAAGAAGGAGGATCGCTCCGATCCAGGCTCGGCATCGTCTCACGGCATCCTTTCCACGGCGTGTCCCCGGGGGCAGCGGTCGTGCCTGTGCCCGAGGGGCTGTCCGCACCCGGCAGGGGCCGACCCACGCCGCAGGGCGTCACGCAAGAGGAGAGGGGACGAATCTGCAGGGGGAGGGCGCCGGCGGGCGCCTCTGATGTGTAGATCCGGGAGCGGAGTCAACCACACCGGGTACGGCGCCGCAACCCAAACGGCCTGCCAAGGGCGCGGCCGCCGGTGCCGCTGCGTCCTGCCCACGGCGGGCCCGAGGCCGCCGTGGGGGCACCCGCGGCGGCCGGTGCGGCCGCCGCCGCGCGACCGGGGGTGCCGCCGGTACACCCTCGTCTCGCGCTTGCGAACGCCGCCCGCGTCCCCGACAATCGGGCGGGCCGCCCACGCAGAGGGGCGGCTCCGGCCGCGAAGGGAGCCCGGCGATCCAGCGCCAGCCGACACAGAGCCGCGACCACGGCGATCTCGTGCTCGACGCGGCGACGCGCGCCGAGCTGAAGCGCGTCACCGTCCTCTTCCTCCTCTCGGCGATCACCCTGCTGCTGTTCCTCCTGTACCTCCTCGCCGAGGGGCTCGGCGTCTCGTTCATCCCCCCCGTGGTCTGGGCGATGTGGCTCGCGTCGCTGTTCTCGGGCTTCGTCGCCACGTGGGCGTACGGCGTGTACGTCACCGTGCGCGCGCGCCGCTGGCTCTGGGTCGCACTGTGCGCGCTGCCGCCTACATCCGTGCCGTGCGCGGTCGCCTACTCCTGGATCAGACGCGGCGAGATGGAGATGGAGTTGCACGAGCGGCGCGAGCGCGCCGCGAGGTAGACCGCCGGCGGGCCGGGGCCCTGTGGTAGTCTTGCCGCGGTCGTCAAGCGGAGGCCCGGAGGCAGCCGATCAAGAAGAGCCTGCGCCACGTCCTCGTCTTCCTCCTCATCGTCGCCGCCCTCTACCTGCTCCTCCCTCGGCTCGTCGACGCGGAGGAGACTCTCGAGCTCCTCACCGGCGCCGACTACTGGCTGCTCGGCCTCGCCGTCGCCCTCGAGTGCTGCGCCCTGCTCGGCTACGCCAACCTCACCCGCTTCGTGCTGCGCGTGCTCGATATCCGCATGCGGCTCTTCGAGGTCCTCTCGGTGACCCTGGGCAGTCTCGCCGTCAGCCACGTCTTCTCCGCCGGGGGCGTCGGCGGCTGGGTCCTCACCTACAACGCCCTGCGCAAGCGCGACGTGCCGCACGGCCTCATCTTCGTCGCCATCGCCGCGCAGCAGTTCTTCAACTACGTCGTCCTCTGGTTCTTCTTCGCCATCGCGCTGGCCTACCTGGTGCTGGCCCGCGGCGAGTCCCTCTGGCAGTACCTCGCCGGCATCGTCCTGATCCTGTTGCTGCTCTGGCTCACGGCCTACGGGGTCTACCTCTACAACCACCGCACGCTCATGCGGCGCCGCGTCGGTCAGGCGGCCAGGGTGATCAACCGGGTCATGCGGCGCGACGTGATCGAGGAGAGCCACGTCGACGCGTGGCTCGACAACCTCTTCGTCGGCATGCGCCGCATGACGTCGCACCGAGGGTCCTTCAGGCGGACGGCCGTCTACGCCTGCGGCTTCTGGTTCTTCGACCTGCTCGCCCTGGCGGCGACCTTCCTCGCCTTCGGCGCCGACGTCCCCTGGACCGCGCTCGTCGTCGCCTACGTGGTGGCCTACTCGATCGGCACGCTGGCCCCGACGCCCGGGGGTCTGGGCGCGATCGAAGCCCTGCTGATCGCCCTCTTCGTCAGCTTCGGCGTACCATCGGCGACGGCGGTGACGGTGGTCCTCGTCTACCGGGTCATCAACTTCTGGCTGCCGATCCCGCCCGGTCTGATCATGTACGGGACGATCCGGCGAGGCGGTACACCTTGATCACCGGGCCGCGCTCGCCCGGGCGCGGCGTGAAGACCTTCACGAGGTCGCCGCGCCGATCCAGCGCGGCGTAGAAGGCGACCAGGCGCGGGTACTCTTCGGGCGCCGCCAGCACTCGCTCGTACACGGCCGAGCTGAGGATCACGTACTCGACGCGATGCTCGCGCAGCCAGCGCATGGAGTGCTGCCGGTGAGGCTCGCCGGGCACGGGCAGCTTGAGGCAACGCAGGCGATAGTACGTCGGGTGCAGTCCCTCGGCGCGGTAGGAGGCGAGGTCGGTCCGCGCCACGAGGGGCGGGCCCGACGTCTCGGTGGCGATCCTCGCGCCCGGCTCGATGGCGCGCTCGACCCAGACTCTGGCGCGCTCACGCAC
>ENA-ORXD01001192-ORXD01001192.1-sediment-metagenome-genome-assembly--contig:-NODE-1192-length-23507-cov-3.423730_pt1 | contig 23507 bp, 16 predicted proteins | sample MGYA00237862_ERZ511471 | MGnify/ENA metagenome assembly ERZ511471
GAGGGGCGCTATGGACGTATCCCGGTTCATTGGTCTGAGATCGGTTTTCATTTGCAGCAAATCGCGAATTATATGCACCCTGCTGAGAACCTGATTCAGGTTCACAATTACCAGTATGATCCTGATTTTGCTGGAAACAACCTTCTCTATGTACAGAATTATCTCTCATATCCCCTCCTTTGGTGAAATCGGGATTGGAATGAACTTCAGATTCATTTCCAGCATCTGCTGCAAAACTGCTGGAAACCTGCTGCAACTGCTGCAAAGAACCACCCCCTCCATCACCATCCTTCGGCTCGCGATCGAGCCAGCAGGCCCCGCCACCGGCCCAGAACTGGTAGAGCTCGCGGTCCCACGCGAAGGCCTCGGTCCGCCGCCGCACCGAGATCCCCTCCTCTTCCTTGATCGTCACCGTCCGGTCCGTGAAGGAGAGCGCCGGACACTTCTCCAGGAGACCGGTGTAGTTCTTGCCCCGGCTGTCATACCCCTTGATCGTCCGGTAGATGCTCGAGTAGGACCACCCGGTGAGCCGCTGCAGGTCCTGGATGGTGAACTCCGCCCGGTCCGCCCGCTGGATAACCACGAGGAGATCCGCTTCCTTCCTGGTCAGCTTCGACTCCTGCCCTCCCGACGTCCCGTTCAGCAGCGTGAAGACCTCGTTTGCCGCCGCGAAGTCCGCCTCGGTCGCATAGACACAGAGCGTCCCGTCACCCAGTGTCTTCTGCTGCCGCTGCATGAAGGAGAGCGCCGTATGGCTCTTGATCAGGTCGTAGAACATGTCGGGATTGCGCCGGTTGGTGATGGCGTGAAACCGTATCCGGTCCGCGAACGGGATGATCACCCAGAACATCTGTTCGTGCAGGACCTCCCAGATGGCCCGGCTCATCCGCAACTCCGGTGACTCATGGACGAGAGTGGCCGGGTCCTGCTGCTCCTTCCGCTGCTTCGCTGCAAGCACCCGGACGTCCTGCTCCGGGGATTCATCGATCCAGCAGGTCAGCATCCGGTTCATCACCTGGTCGTCACCGGTCCCCTCCTTCTTCGCAATCCACCACACACACCGTTCGGGGATGCGGCAGACCCGGCAGGTCAGGTCCTTGGTCACCGTGGTGTGGGTGATCGGTTCGTTGAAGGTGGAGGTGGCTGACTTGAGGATCTCCTGGATGCTGTCGGAGAGCTCGGTATCATCACTCATCAGGACGGACCGGGGGGCGAGGTCTTTCATGTAGTAGAGGGCCTTGTTGCTGACCGTGCCCTTCACCTTCAGCCGGTCCGGGACCTGCCGGAGCATCTTCCGGAAGGCATGGGTTTTTCCCTTCCCGCTGTCGCCCGTCACCGAGACGTGGAGCCCGTCCGAGTTCTTCACTGCCTGGGAGGCCATCGAGAGGACCATGCAGCGGGCGAGGATCTCGTCGCCGACATGCTCCTGGGCGAACGCGGCAAGCATCAGGGCGAGTGGGTCCCCGTTCCGGAGCACCTCAAGCGCCTTGGCCCGATGTTCCGGCGGAGGAGACGGGGAAGCGGCAGGCACCACGCGGCCTTCCTGTTCCGCTCTGGCCGCCGCCCGCTCACGCCGCCAGGAGCGTTCGTGCTGCTCCCACTGTTCCGCACGGTCCGGCTCATACTCCGCCCGGAGCTCCTGCCACCGCTGCCGGCCACCGCCGCAACTCGCGTGATGGCACCCTGCATGGATTGCCCCGTTCGGGAACTGGATGGTAAAAGCGCCGTCATGGTGATCTCCTGAGAAGGGGCATTCTTCAAGGACAAAGAGCGTCCCGCCCTGGTAGGGTTTCTCATGGGCAATGTGAAGGCTATGGAAGGTGAGCCATTCCCGCAGATCGATAGCTTTTTTATACCCCTTTATTTCCGGTGGAGCGCACGGAAATAAATCGGTTAATTTACGTAATGACGATGTATCAACCACATTCAACTGGTCGTCACCTGATAACACGAGCGATTTTCTGTGCGGACGGTCCCGTGTATTGTCACCCTTTCGTGAGGTGGTGCCGTAGATCTTCCAGATACGGGCTGCGTTGAAGTTCGCAGTGTCCACAGTGACCGCGCTGTTCGAAAACATGGTGTCAAGAGTTTCAAGGCATTTCTTCACCAGGTCCCGGCTTTCTTCATCATTCGGGAGATCGATCCGATAGAGCAGGTGGGCTCCGTTCCCCGAGTCTGCCATGACCGGGGCAGGCCACCCGTGCTCCCGGCCCAGGAACGCGGCGATCTCCGCGGCCCGGACGAGTGCAGCCTGGTGCTCCTCATCAGTCGATGACACTCCGCTCGGCCGGACCGGGTCAATGTCGATGGGAAACCACCGCCTCCGCAGGATGTCGGCATCGCTGGTCGTGGCGTCCTTCTTCCCAAGCCGCATCTTGATCCGGTTCGCCCGCCGGGAGAGGAGTGCCCGGTTCACCTCGTTCAGCGTGATGTAGATCCCCTGCACGCTCTGGTCCGCGTCCAGGGCGGCCACCTGCCGGGCCAGCTCGTCGCGATTGTCGAAGTAGCCGCTGTGAATCCACTGATCGGTGAGAGCCCGGACCTCAACAACCTGCCCTGGAGCAATCAGGAGTGTGACGGCCTGGTGAAGTGAGTCATCCATGGGTCACCACCGATCTCCAGGCTCCGGGCATCCCTCAGCGGGTTCCGCTTCACCATCATTGGCCCTCCTCCATCTCCGGTACCGGTTCAACGGAGATCGCCTCTGGGTCCTGGCGTACCTCCGACGTCGTCACCACGACGGTATAGTAATGCAAGTTGCTCCGGGTCACCGTGATCTGGAAGACCGACTCACGTTTCTCTTTGATCTGTTCCGCCACCACCCGCGGGATGAGGTAGAGCGGGATCTCACGGATCGTTGAGATTGGCTGGACCGGGGTACCAGGGCCCACCTTCTTACCCGCCATGATCCACCTCAGTCACCTCGTCGTGCCCGATGCGATAATACTGCCAGCACTCGGTCGAGGAGATGAAGACCCAGATCTCGAAGTGATAGTCATCAGGGCTGGGAAAGCTCCGAATATCTAGGATGATTCCCCCATAGCACTTCGTGACCTCTTCGATACTGGAGAAGGGGTCGTGCGCCCTCATCAGAGAAATGAGGATCCCGTGGTCGTCCCGGGTGGCGAAGAGGTGTCCCGGTGCCTCCTGATCCTTGAACTGGAGGACGACATATCCCTTGGCCTCCAGCATAGCAGCAGCCTCCCTCTTGAGGGAGAGCATTTTCCTGAATCTGTTGGAGGAGGTCATGAGGTTGCCCCTCCGGTTATCGTAGTATGAATGAGTGAAGGCCCTGGAGATCTCCACAATGCTGCAGGACTCTTCCTATACCTCATGTGCGCTTGCATCGCAGCGCCTCCCGATTTGGAACGATAATCCAGTGCCCGTCTTCGACCATTATTTTTCCAATGCCTGTGAAGCCTGTCCGCCTTTCATATGCATCGACGGCTTCCTGTGTGACCCGCAAGGGTTCGTGAGCAGAACCATTCTGCATAAATATCACCGATCTTTCGCGATTGTTCAACAACGATTCATGAGGGACAGATCATACACGTCCGATAAGTTCGAATCAGAAGATCCGGTTCAGAAAGAGGCATAGAGAGCGTGTGCTTCCTGCGGTCGGAAAGACCCTGCCAGGAATTGGCAGGTGACCTAGAGGAGTGTCGTTCGGGATGCCATCTTCACGGATCGGCGGTTAACGACGCAAACCAAAAGAAGAGAGCGAGGATGAAGGGATCGGGGCGCTCAAGAAAATTACCCTGGACCCCTTATCTGCAAAGTTCTGTACCGTGGACGGGACCAGAAGCCGGCCCATCAGTGCAAAGAGTGACACGATGTTGATGGAAATGAACCGGGCAAAATACGCCGCTTTCTTTGGAGAATGCAAAAACCGGTTGAACTTCCACGTCATTTCTCTGCACAAATGTTGGATCATTGTCTTGATCTTTTCAAGATCGCGTGAGAATATAAATTTACCTTAATCATGGAGTTCGATCGCAAATTCGGTCCAACCGCAGCGAGATTTTCATATGTAAATATTTTGATAGAGATGAGGCGCGGAAGTGATGTTGATGGAATGCGACGGAATATCGATTTTACGGAGGATTTTGTTGGGAAATACTTACTTTTCTGGATGAATTGGGGCCTAATGTAAGAACCTATTTAAAGAAAGATCATTTTAGGTCCACATAACCGATCAATGTTTTAAACCGAGGTGAAAAATCGAGGATCATTTGCCCGAAGATCCTCTCTGAGTACACCTTGACGACCGGTCGGATAGAAATTCAAATAAAGATGATTCGTGGCTAGATTCGTTATTGGTAGTATTAATGAGTATTCATAACGACTAGCATTATAATGAAGAAGATGCTTTGTATTTTCATATTCAAATGACCATGTCCATCCATTCATGAAATCATTTACTGTTCTGTAGCCAAAACGGACCCATTCTGGATAATATCGATGTCGGAATGATGGCGAATTTCTAATAAGGTAATCACGCAGAGCATTTCTCCTACCATTAATGTTTCCAGGATCAATTGCAAGGGGGATTGAGCCGTTCCGTGTTAAGTAATCACGCCTTCTAATACGAAAGGTTGCATTAATCGGAAAGCCTCTATTGTTTATTGGCAAAATAACCCTCATCCGAAATGTAATATTCCCTTCTCTGTTGAGATTTTGACGAGGAATCCATTGTTGCCAAAGCCTCGCTGGAACTTGCTGATTATCTATTGTTGTGAATCCCTGAGCTCTGAACCCGTTGATAATTCTATCGCGATTTTGGAATTGATTCGGATGATTTATTTGAAATCCATATGCCAAATATTCAACCCAGCCAAATGGTCGATCGAACCTCGCAATTATATGAATATGCTTCGGAGCATTTACAACGATTTGATTACCCAATGCCTCATTGAGTTTAGTCAACAAAGGAATATTTTGCCCTATCCTACAACCTCGAATTATCATCATGGGAGGAATCGTTTGGCCATTACTATCTCTAGGGCGAGGTTCGAGGAGTTTGCTATTAATATTAAGGATTTTATCCTTCACGGCCTGCTCTAAATCTTCATACTGAATAGTATGAGCGGCCATCAATGAAAGTCTTATAAAGAGGTGTCCTTCTGGATTAGCATGGGATGCAATAATAAGATGCCGTATGGGATTTGTTATGGCAGGATCGAACGCCAACCCCTTAAGAAAATATTCTAAGCTATTGGTTCCTAAATCATGGAGCCTTATTGTCTGTGGGCGATTATCAAGACATCTAGCCATATTAATGTCATATGGTGTATTACCAGGAGAGAATGCATAATCTCTGAAACTTATAGCCGGAGGGGCTGACAGTGCTCTTTTACATATATTTGGGAGGGGATCTTCAATAAGGACATTATCTCCTGTGCGTAATCGCATTTCAGGGCCGTTTATTCGAATAAAATTTTTTTCGCGATTTACTCGAATGCCTTGGCACCGAATCAGGTATGAGACTCTCCATCGCTGAATATTAGCCTTTGAGCTGAGGAATCTACCTAACTCTGTTGGATTTTCAACTCTAAAAAATTTCATTTTGTTGGCTCATAATTATAAATTTCTCTAGATGGACCAAATCGCCTTAAACCCGATCCTTTATAATCAATCCTAAAGGAAGATAATATGGATTTTATAAATACATGATAGTGAAAATGAATCTCCATCCAAAGGAGAATATTTTTAACATTTCGAAAATTTCTATTGTAGAAATCGGTGTAAACATTAAAAAAAATTAAATTATCAATTTTTTTGGATAAAAGGATGTATTGAGACATATTTATATAGTTGGTAACGTTTCATTTATCGAAATGTCAAGGGCACTCGTGGGAGTATACTCAATCCAACTACCGATTAGATTTCCTTCTGCCCAACTAACGATGTCTGCTGCTTCTTCTTCCCCACCTGGTTTACCATCCGACCCATAAGATATTATGTCATAAAAACCGTGGTCGCCTGGAGATTTATACACATAATCGGTATCCCAGGGATCTTTTGGGATCTCTAATATGTATGGCCCTGCCCAACCAGGGACATTCCCGGGATCAATAACTAATATGTCTAATCCCTCTTTTGAGGAGGGATACCTTCCACAATCGCAATAAAATTTTTCTAATGCAGATGAGAATTGATGAATCTGTCTCCATGCAACTCCTGATTTCGCAGGATTTGCTGATGGAATTCCTGGATAATTGGTCTTTGCATAATTTTGCATTTCTGTAGCAATCGTAACATATGGATGTTGAAGATTTTTTTGCTGTACGTATTGAATTAATGCATTGGGACTGTAATCCGCGAGTTCCATTAATGCTAAAAAGCTTTCTTCAAATCCAGGGCGGATGGTAAGAACAACCCGAGCACTTCCTGCTTTGAGAAATTGCTGGTGTGTGGGATCCGAATGGCGGAGATATAACCGGGTATTCCATTCTTTAGGATGAGTCCAAAAATAGGGATAGAGGAAATATAACATATTTTCCCATTCTATGGCGTTGTGAAGGTATTTTATAACCTCCCCGAATGCCATCATTCTCTCCCATACTGAATCGGAGGCAACTTGCTCATCGGAACCATACAGAATAAGACCAGATTTATTAAAAGAAAGGCCTTGAGGGATAAACCGAAAAGTGGGTCCAAACAACCATCGGACCACCATTTTCATGACTTCTTCCCGCTCCATTTTTCTTAGTGTTAAAGCATCATCACCTTCAAGTTCCTCCTTCAGTTCTGCAAGTCTATCCCGACAACGCTGTCGGTATACTTCAAAATTCGTTTCAGCAGCTTCACGCAGGTTGTTCCATATTTTAAATTGCCATTCATTGTAAGCTTCTTTATTCAATGTAGCAAAAATGCGAACAAGAACATAATAGCTACGCACATGACCGAACCAGAATATTATTGGTACCTTTCCGCTTTTTCCAATCAATGCTGCGTTCGATTCTGCCCATTCGACCGCTCCTCCATTTAAATTCGAAAAATTATTATGGCTTTCTACTCGAGAAATAGAATACCTGGGGTCAACATTAAATTCAAGGGCCCCAAATCTCCACTTTTTTGCCGAGTCGTCATCTTCAAAATAATCTTCTTTATGTTCTGAATATTGAACTTCAGAATCAGGAGGATGTTCATTTATCGAGGCTTGATAGAATGAAGCCAAGTTTTGGTAATTTTCTCGGGTGATATCTGTTGGTAAAAGTGTAAAGTTGAATTCTTGCAGGATTTTATCCTCCAGGTCCTGAATCTCCAACCAACGTGAAAGAATATCAGAACCAGGTTCTGGGATCGTAATGTCATAAGTTAAACGTATCCCATATCGTTCTAAATCGACTTGCCATTTTCGAATGAGTTGAAAATAGTCCACTCGCATGGACTTTTTCTGATCTGGATTCATAAGTGTTTGAACCCTCTGATCTTCGGTTCCTGAAGCAGAAGCTACACGAAAAGATACTTTATGCTCTCGTTTGACACGAGATGAGGCTTTGTTAGTTATCTCCTGTGAGCGTTTTCTGGAACACTCTGCAGAACTAGTGGCTGAATTCTGGATGTTATAATTAAATGTAGTATTTATATTGACTCCTCCGTAACCTCCGCTTATTGATATTCCCGTGTTGTATCCACTCGAGTGTTGAGTCTGTTTAGTGCTTGATTCAGCCAATTCTGTTTTATCTACTACACCTTTTTCACTATAACCTTCTAGATAATCATTAACGAGATTTTCAAATTCCTCAGTTGTATTTGACCATTCACGGTGGGCAATATTGACAACCTCTCCAGGACTAAGCGGGATGGAATGGACAAGTTCTCCTCTTTCGATCCCAGCAGGTGTAAAAATAATTTTTTCGAGGTGCAACAAACCAATAGGCTCAACTTTCATTCGTTCTTTAAAGCCATTGATTAAATTCCTTTGATCCTCGAGATTACTCATTAAGAAATGCTTAATCGCTAACGGTTGGTCCAGCTTCTCATGACGCTCCGAGAGTTCAAGAAGGAATCGAGCTTCGCTAACGTACAATTCATTGTCCAAGGCCCATTGCGCCATTTCGTTAACACGAGGTGCTAAACTAATAACGGCAGCAACCTTCGGGGTTGGAAGAGTTGATACTTTACGAACCGTCACAATGCTTTCATCAGTAGCTACCAGCGGTTGTGTTTCTCCAGTGGGAATATTGCGATTTTGATCGTCATTTCCTTCTGTTTTCTTTTTAGACGAGATAGTTGCCTTTTTAGCTATTTGATGTAAGGGGATGGTTCGGATTTTGCGATATATCGCTAAATCGGATGTTTTTTGTGCAGAATCTACAACTAGTTCATATCCCTCAAGGGATAATTGAGTTGTGTTTCTGATAGGTTCACTTTTTGAAGTGATAGTTGAAAAATCTTCAAAAATTCTTTTTTGAGCTTGTAACAATTTTTCTACACGCGTCTCTTCCATTTCTAGATGAACTTCGCCGAGAATTATAAGAGTCTCCGGCGAGATGTCTTTAAAAATAAAAATCGATGATAGTGCATCTGGTGTTCTAACCTTAGGAATAATCTGTTTTAAACTGTCCAAATCGGCTAAAGTCTGGATTAATTGTTTTTGCAATAACTCTTCAGTAGTTGTTTTTAATCTTTTTTGGATCTCAAGCCTTAAAGCGGGGACATCCTTGACTGTTGAAAATAAAGTAGTAAAATAACTCCATTTCTCCCAGGCACGGATCTTTACCGGTGGATTTTGGACTTCAATGGGACTGTACGTTGCTTGTAGAAGTGTTCTTCTTGAGTTAGGATTTTCGTTCATTTCTCCCCCCTAAAAAAAAATTAAATGGTTTTACACTATATAAATATTTGTAAATAATTCTAGTCTTATCTTAAGACTTAAAAGCAGACTTATAATCAATTTTTAAAAAGTATCAAATTATATAGGTATTACTGGAAATAATTGGAGAAAATAAATTAAAATCTTACCCTACGTCCCCTTCGCCGCCCTTACCTCCAGTTTCCTGCCTGAATCTCTTGATTGACACAGGATTCTCCAGGATCCTGTTGTGGATTTCGTCTTCCGAATCAGTGGCCTCATCAGTAAATGGTCGGCTGAGGAGATTACAGAATCCCGACATCTTCTGAATAACTATATCGCCTGTGCTTTGCGCAGTTTCTCTTCAACCATTTGATCGACCGCTTTCCTCAACGAGAGAGGATTTTCTCTGACACTTCGGACGAGCTTCTCGGTCTCGGCCAATGCCTCTTCGGTAAGCTCAGATCCACATTCTGGACAATAGGCGGCGGTGGGCGGGACCTCCTTGCAAAGACAGTGTGGACACACACCCGGGACAAAAATCGGCTTTGGCACTTCCATATCCTTTATGCCGGCGATTCCCATTACCGCGTGTTCTACATCGACCTGCGAGAGATTGATGTAGCGCTCAACCATCGAGGATCGTTTACCCCAGCCGATCTTACAGAGGATCGATTCGTTCATATTCTGTTTTGCATATGCTGTGAGCTTTGAGTGCCGGAGCAGGTGGAAATGGAGTTTATCCGCAAGCACTTTGTCGCCCTGCTTCCGCAGTTTCCTGCTGAATTTTTTCATTAGGTACTGGAAGCCGGTATACTGATACGGAACTCCCTTCTGGGTGAGAAACACAAAGTTGTCTCCCTCTGGGGCGATTCCATAGACTGCCGGGTAATCCATCTTCCAGGTCTTGAGGTAGGTCCAGGCAGTCGGGCAGGGTATATACCGGGGATACCCTGTCTTCTTATCGGTCGATATGGAGATCCCATGTTTCAGCTTCTGGATCTGCCGCCACCGGAGATAGCCTGCCTCCTCAATTCGCAAGGCGCCATCAAAGACGCAGGCAACGAGTGCACGCTCCTTCGAATTCGCGCAAACCCCAATTAACTTCTGGATATCTTCATCGGTGAGCATGTCGTCCGGAGTCTTGGTCATTAATGGGGCCTTGGGGACCTTGATCTCCTTGATCTCCTCAATCGGCACCTCGACGATTTTCTTTTTAGTGAGCCACTCTGAGAAGACCTTGAGCGTCAGAATGTAGTCGTGAATGGTGCTTTTCGATAACCGCTTTCCATCCAGTCTCTTTCCGGTTTTTATTTCAGAGATTGCTTGCATGAATGCGCCGGTCGTCATTGCATCGTATGGACCAGGTAAAAAGTCCCGGATACGAATAAGGTGATTGACATAGAGAGCCACTCGTCCATTCGAGAGATTCTTCTTGGCTTTCCGCTCGTAGAGAAAATCTTTGATGAGCGCTACTTCTTTTGTGGTTAATCGGCCCTTTTTGAATGCTTGTGCAAGACGGGATCCGGCGTATTCGGGCTCGTCCCTCCGATGAAAAATGTGATCTTGCATAAGGTGTGGATGATGTGGTTGAAAATAAGTGTATTGGTCTATGTGTATTACTACACTACGGGGGTTTGATAGTACCCTAACTGCTGAATGACGGTTTTTCCCCGAGTCTTCTCACGGGAAGAACCACCAGTATTGGTATGCAATAAATGTGGATAAGGATACCCTTCGGACGGGTATCAGTCGATATCACTATCAGGAGAGAGATAGTATGCCCCGCCAATCCGGTGCAACATCCCCTTGCACTCAGGGCAGAAATGGGGTCCGGGCGGGGGAGCACAGCAACTGCAGCTGTTCTTCAGGAAAAACTCCTGGCTGCATTTCGAGCAACGGTAACGATCCATCCTGTACCCTTATGGGGTTCCTCTGCATTGAAGCTTCCCGGTATCGCCATCGTGCTATGATCGGAACGCCGTTGGTCTGCCAGGACAGGGTTGCGTGGTAGATGAAACCCGCTCATCAGGGGCCGGATGAAAGGGGTTCGATAACTTCCTGCGCCGCGAACCCCATACGGGGCTGCGAAGCGAGCTGTGCCGGCTACCCCTTTCGCACGATCGCCATGATCTCGTCCGAGAGTTCCTGGATCTCGGCTGCCCGCTCGTCCAGGTACTCGCGGACAGCCCGGATATTTGACTCGATCAGGGCGAGCTTGTCCTCGATCAGCTTACGATCGTCCTTCTCCATATCGCTCACAGCAGTGGGAAACCAGTGTCCTGTACCGGCTCCAGGCTGTAGGTATACCAGTTAGCATGGGGAGCTTGGGGGACGAAAGTCATGGAGTAGCCGGCGCCCGAAGCCCCGTCAAAGTAGTACGGTGTGGTCCATCGCAGGTACCCGGCATTCCGGTCAAACCCCTTCTCCCCAGGATTCCATCGCTCGCCGTAGGTGATATAGATGTCATACCCGCCCGGGGGGACGACACCCTCGAAGAGATGGTAGTAGCCCTTCCTGACGTACACCGCGGTGGTGACTCCCTGGGTGTTGCGAGGTGACAACGCCACCACGATGTCGGTCACCCCCTGGCGGTTGTCGAGCTCAAGCCACCGCCACCCTGACACCCAGGAGCCCCGGATCAGTGACCCGCTGCGTACTTCCGGGTACACGACCCGCTCCGATGTCTGGAGGTAACTGGAGACCACCCCTGCTATCCCGGGGTCGCGAAGGATCGCCTCATCGAAGGCCTCCAGGGCTTCACGGTGCATGCCGAGGTTGGCCAGGGCCTGCCCACGGGCAAAGTGTGCCCGTGAATTGCCTGGATTAAGCGCAATTGCCTGGTTATATGCCTGGATTGCCAGGTCATACCGCTTCTGGTTGGTCCAGTTGTTCCCTTCCCGGTACCAGTCCTCGTCCGTGGCAGATCCTGCCGTTACCACCATCTCCGCCGTAACGAACGGCACGGCACCCCACAGCAGCAGGAGTCCGAGCAGCAGCAGAGCGGCATTCCGCACCCATCCCTCAGTCATACCCATCGTACTAGCATCTGCGAGCAGGTAAATATAGTTTCGGAGATGAGCCGGGCCTCCGGCGGATTGCCAGGATTATCCGTATCCCGGCGGATATTGTCGCCGTTATGCCATGGCTCCGGACCGGACGCGGGGATACCCGGGGTTGGCAGGGGAGCAGGGAGCCCGGGGCAGGCCTTTCCGGGCAGTCAGCGGGATGGCGGGGCCTGGTCCGAAGCCGAGCCGGTATCCCTTGAGAGGTCAATCACCGCATCTGAGAATGCCGTCAGCTGGGACATGAGCAGCGGGTCGAGGCCTTTCTCGACTGCGACGAGAACTCCGGCAACGGCCATCAGCCGGAGCTTGCTCGTCACGAAATGGATGAACCGCGAGAGGTTGGCCGATGTGGAGTATATCAGCATCGCGTTGATCGAGTCGAGGTAGAGCACCGGCAGCCTCTCCCCTGAAATTTTGAAGCTGTCCGTGATCGCAATACCCAGGGCGGTATGGTCCCCGGGGTTGCCGACAAAGACGACATTCTCCATGGACTCCGGGGTAGATCCGATTGCATATTTCGTGATCGCGTCGATGAAGAAGATCCCCGTGACATCGATGCCGGCCCTGGCATAGTACTCACGGAGGGATGAACTCGGCTGGTGTATCGCAACGAAGATGATGCGCCGGTCCTGGTCCAGGATTTCCCGGAGCAGGCTGATGCTGTTCTCCCGGTACCGCTCAGGCGAGGTGAGGGCCAGGAGGACAGGCTGATCAGTTCCGGCCAGGTTCAGGCGGGGCATTCCTGCGATCACCGGGAGAGGTACTCCTTCAGGGCATCCGGGATCTCTGTCCGCTGCTCTGCGATGGCGCGGTCGAGTTCGCGGAGGTTCTGCTGGATCCCCTCGATGTTCTTCTCCAGTACCTGTATCTCGAGGATGAGGGAATCGCGGGTTATCGCATCCGCGGCAAGCCGCGCCCGGATCCCGGCCAGGTCGTCACGCACGAGCTCGACCGGATTTTTCACCCTGAGCGCTGCCTCGCGGATGTACGCGATCAATGCCTCCTCTGCGGCCTTGACCGGACTGATATCGATCATGTTCTCGAGGAGGAGGTTAGTCCCGTTGCTCTCCATGACCCGGGCAGACTTGAGGATCGGGATGCTCTTCCCCTCCCGGGTGATCAGCACCCGCTCGGCATGGTCGATGGTCTGGCCGAGATCGCTGATCGGGCACTTCCCCTCCTCAGCCGGGCAGATGAACTGGTGGCAGAGGCGGCCGGTCATCTCAGCCGAGGTATACCCGGTCATCTTCTCTGCTTCCGGGTTTGCAGAGACGATCCGGTGGGTGGTTCCGTCGATCAGGAAGATACCTGCCTGGATGCTCTCCCAGACATTCCGGAACCGCTCCTCAGATTTCCGGAGGGAGGATTTCTCGTTGTCGATCAGGACCGAGAGATAGCGGATGACCACCGCGATGCCGATGAAGACGATGACCCGCGTGAGGGCTGCGACAATCTCCAGTGCCGTCGGGGTGATCAGGAGTGAAAACGATGCGAGGTAGAACACCGCGAGGGCGAGGGTGAACAGGACCCCCCTGAACCGGTACCAGTACGCCGCGAGGATGATCGGGATATAGTAGAAGTGGGTGAAGACGATCGTGATCCCGTTGCTCAGGGCGAGGAGCGTCAGGATCACCGTGATGGTGGTCAGGACCGTGACTACAGCCAGCTGGAAGGTCGAATTCCTGGATCGCTCGATGATACCCCCTGTCATGGGTGAATATTCATCGTGGAAGTTAAAATGCATTCCCGAAACGACGTTGCATCTGCGGCCTTTCCTCCAACGGGGAAGGCTGTTCTTTGGGGTACGTGGAAACGGGGCAGGGTGCTGTTCCGCGCGATTTCCGGCAGGGGTATTGTGCACGTATACGGCCAACATATCCGGGCTGTCAGGGCTGAATGTTACGATTTCTTATCCCCTCCCGTTCTCCCGCGATAGATCGCGAATCGTGCAGGCATGACGCTGCCATGGCCTATCGCAGTGCTGTGTCACGAGACAGACCGGATCGAAGTCGTGGAGGATGGAGGGGGAGGACCGGCCTCTCGGAGGGTTGTATCTCATATTCGGCACTCCCACGGGGTACTGCTCTACAGGGAGGGGACAGCCACATCCGGACTGGATGTGCGAGGGACTGCGTGACTGAAGCCCCCGGTTCCTGTTTCCCGGAGTGCATGCATTCCCGTCCGTCCCACCTGCCTGTTTTCAACAGTCGCTCCCACCTCGTCGGCTCACACCATGTCCCGGGATCGTCACGCACCCTTATCAGGGGGGCATGACAACACTCGGGGAAGATGATCTGGTTCGCGTTCGCACTGGCCGGTGCCCTCTCCCAGGCAGGGTACGGTCTCGCCGTCAAGGTGCTCCTCCGGACCGTCCGGCCATTCCCGCTGGCCGGGTTCTCCTTCCTCGCCGGGTCTGTTGTGCTCTTTATCGTCTCGTTCACCGCCGGGATACCGGACACAGGCCCGGGGCTCCTCGGGGCCATCGCGGTGACGGTTGGGATCAACATCGTTGCAACCATCCTCTTGTACCGGGCACTCGGGACAACCGATCTCTCGCTCTCGGTCCCGATGCTCGCCTTCACCCCGGTCTTTTTGATCCTCACCTCGTTTTTGATCCTCAGCGAGATCCCCACCTCTGCCGGGGCCGCCGGGATCCTGCTTGTTGCCTCCGGGGCGTACCTGCTGAACCTCGAGTACCGGGACGGGTACCCCTGTTCACTCACCGGCCCGTTCCTCCGGCTCCGGTATGACCGGGGTATCCAGGCCATGCTGCTCGTGGCGTTCCTGTACAGCATCTCGGTCAACTACGACAAGCGGGTGGTGCTGGCGTCGGACCCGGTCTTCGGGTCAGCGATCGTCCTCCTCATGCTCGGGGCTGCATTCCTCATCCTGGCAGCCCTGGCGAGGAGGGGAGGGGGACGGGTCGTCCCGGGGAGGCTTGCCAGGAAAATGCAGGGGCCAGGCAGGTCCGAGGGAGAGTGTTCTGCCAGGACAGCCGCTCACCACCCCTGGCATTCTCCCACTCAGGAGAGGGGCAGGTCTGCGAGGGAGCGTCCTGCAGGGGAACAGGAGGGGGCAGGAGGGTCACCCCCGGTTGTCCCGGCCCTCCTGCGGGAACGCATCCTCCCCAGATCCCTCATGTTCGCGGCGATCGGGTTCGTCCTTGCCCTCGAGGTGATCGCGATCAACACGGCGTACACGATGGCGATCGTGCCGTACGTGATCACGGTGAAGCGGCTCGCCATCTTCTTCTCGGTCCTTGCCGGTGGCCTGTTCCTCGGCGAGCGGCAGCTGGGGGGGCGGATCGCCGGGGCGGCGGTGATGATCGCCGGTGCTGCCGTGATTGCGCTGTGGGGGTGAGGGGGGACGGCCACGTCCCTGCCGAACCGGGGATGCCCCGTCACCGGGACAGGTGCCTGCCCGGTACCGGTAGATATCCCGTCACCGTTGCCGATACCATGCGATCGTCTCTTCCAGCCCCCTCTCCACGGTATATTCCGGATTGTAGCCGAACACATCGCGGGCTGCCGAGATATCGGCGAGCGAGTCCCGGATGTCCCCGGGCCGGGGATCGCCAAACCGGAGCGGCGGGTGACGGCCGGCCTTCTCCATGATGATCGCGCAGAGCTCGAGGAGATCGATCCGCCTCCCGCAGGCAACATTGAAGACGCCGTCCGCGCTGCTCTCCATCGCCTTCATATTCGCCTGGACCACATCCCGGACATAGGTGAAGTCCCGTGTCTGTCTCCCGTCGCCGTGGACTATGGGGGACTCATTCGCGAGGATGCGGGTGATGAACCGTGGGATGACGGCCGCGTAGTCGGACTTCGGGTCCTGGCGGGGACCGAAGACATTAAAGTAGCGGAGTGCTACCGTAGAGAGATCGAACACCTCTGAGAAGACCCGGCAGTAATGCTCGCCTGCGAGCTTCGAGACCGCGTACGGGGATTTCGGGGCGGGCGCCATCTCCTCAGTCTTTGGCAGCACCGGCGTCTCACCGTAGACCGAGGAGGAAGAGGCAAAAACGACCTTTTCTGCCCCGGCGTCCCGTGCGGCGACCAGGACATTGAGCGTCCCCGTGACGTTCGCCTCGTTCGTGGCAAGGGGATCCGCGAGCGAGCGTGGCACGGAGGCGATGGCCGCCTGGTGGAATACCCCGCGGGCCCCCTCGCATATCCGCCGGAGCAGCGGGAGGTCGGTGACGCTGCCCTGCACGAACCGGACAGCGGACGAATCGAGCAGGTGCCGGATATTCTCCTCCTTGCCAGAGAACAGGTTATCGAGGATGACCACCTCGTGGTCCCGAGCCAGGGACCCGGCGATGTGGGACCCGATGAACCCGGCCCCCCCGGTGACGACGTACTTCACGGCTCTCTCCCGGGGAACAGTCCCCCGTCATCTACAGGTACGGCGCGATATGCATAAAGAATTGCCGTGGCGGGCGTTCTCCCTGCAATACAATCAACACCTGAGATGAAACCTGCACACCAGTTCTTCCTGCAGGATGGCCCGACAGAAGCATACCTGAAACCAGTGAGAAGAGGAAATGTCCCCGAAAAGAAGGGTGCCAGGATCCCGTCAGGACCGGCGGGAGGCGACCAGGAGCAGCGCAACTGCAGCAAGCAGGACTGTCAGCAGCGGGGCGCTCCCGGTCCGGGCGGGGGTTGTCGGGGCAGGTGTGGTGTCTCCGGGAGTCAGGGTCTCCACAGGGCTTCCCTCGGCTGACGGTGTCGGCTCTACCACCGTCTCTCCCGGTGCGATCGTCGCGGTTGCGGTCACCGTGGTGGCCACGGCCGCGGTAGTCCCCGGCCCGCCCCCTCCACTTCCGCCCGATGAGATGACGCTGGTGGCAGTCGGGGAGGGCGTGGCGGAACTCCCGAGGGGGATCGTCCGGGTGAGCGCCACGCTCCCGTCAACAAGGACCCGTATCGTGACCAGCCCGTCCGTGATCCCGTCAGCGACAAAGAGGATCTCTGAATCCGAAGGTCCGGTCTTCCTGCCCTGCAACGTGAGGGAGGCGATCACGCTCGAAGCATCCGGGGCCGCAGTACCCCCGATCGTGATGACGTCATACGTCCCGGCAGGAAACGACCCCGTCTGGCGGGTGGTAAAGACCCCATTTGTGGAGAGCCCGACGAGCTCGACGCGCGAGTCCCCCTTCCTGACGAGGAGCCGGTTCTCGGTGGTATGCTGCAGCGTGGCAGAGATGGACCCATCGTGGAGGGAGAACGGGAGGCGCAGGTCCCGCGTGTCGAACGAAAAATCCGCACCCGGGCTCACCGGGAATGTCCCCTCGATCCCGAGCGAGAACGTGCTGTTGTCGGGCAGTCCCTGGACCGCAACCGTCACCTCGTCGCCCCGCTGGATCCGGTCGGGTGTTACCGTGACCGAGAGTGCCGATACTCCCTGCACCAGGAGCAGGAAGAATATGCAGGAAATAATAATACCGTGTTTCACCGGGATACCTCCGTTCTGTTCAGGTGAAAAGAGAACGGGACAGGGCATTAAGGATTCGGTCCCGGGGCTGCCCTGTCTGAAGACCCGGCCCCTCACACGGCTGTTGGGACACCGTTCTGCCCGTTCCCGGCTCAGGCCGGACCCCGCACCGGGTATGGCAGGAGCCGCAGATCCAGTTGGCGGCAGGGATTCGTCCTCCGGAAACGAGCTTGCCGCGACCTGCTGCTCCCCAACGATCATTCTCATGTCTCCCTGCAAGGGGGGTAACCCGGTGTCCGGACCCTCACCAGGGTTAGCTCTGGTAACGGTCGCGCATGCAGGCACATTACCGCAAAACGCGGAAAACAAAGGCGAACCCGACCGGGCAAACGACGCGTTCCGGAGAAATTTTGCCATAAAGTTTAAATAGCGACCGCCTCAAGTCAGTATGCATATAAATCTACGCATTTGTTCGCGATACACCGGGGAGGAGAGAGACCATGGGATTGGAAACAGGGGGAACCGATACGACAACGTCCCGGGTACCGGGAATTGGGACGGGGAAGTACCTGAAGGGGGCGCAGGCCGTCCTGGTAATTCTGGCAGTCCTGATGATTATGCAGGGATGCAGTGCAGCGCCCCCATCGTTTGCGCGAATCAACCTGAGCGAAACCCAGGAGTACCGCAACATGAGTGTCTCGGTGCTCGAGACCATCGACCTCATGGATCCATCGCTCTCCCGGATCACCCTCCACTCCACCACCGGAGATGAATCGGACCGGAAAGTCCTCCCCCTCCCCTCCATCCGGAACGTGCGCAGGATCTTCTCCAGCCAGACCGCAACCTGGCACGGGAACACCCTCTCCATCCTCGGCGGAATCGATACCACCGTCTCCCTCTCATCGGGGACAGACTACCAGGTCTTCATCCGGCCGAAACTCCCGGTCGTGCAGGTCAGGGTACCGGGAGCAACTGCCGATGTGGTGCTGGTGAAGGTGAACGCCAGTACGCGGCAGGGCGACCTCCCGTCCCTGATCCGGTCTACGGAACTGGCCTACCTGCTGCATGATCCCCGCGGCATCCTTGCGATCCAGCAGCACCCGCTGGTCATCGGGATATGCGGGAACTGGAACTCCACGGATTACAATGAATCGGACTTCGCCTTCACGTTCACGCACAATGCATTCCCGGTCGGGAACTGGACGCTTGACAGCTACTGTGCCCGCAACATCAACCCACAACCCACCCCCGGCGACTACCTCCTCCCGGTCTTCCAGTACGATCCCGGGACTGAACGCCTCGTCTCGTATGCCGCCTGGCCGGTCAGCATCATGGACGGGGATAACGCGCTCGTCCTGAACCGGACCGCCCCCTGGCTCTATGACCTGAAATCTGAAAATGACCTGCTGCTCACCTTCGGGGACACGACAGAGATCGCGAACCTCTCCTACGTGATCATCCGGGAAACCGGAACCGGAGGACCCAACGACTCCTACGACGCAGAGGTCCGGGTGAACATGTCTGCGCTCGAGGAACTGGGCTCCGGCCTGGCGCTCGATTTCATCCTCGCCGAGAACCCACTCATGGCCATCCTCAAGGCCCCGGGGATCAGCCATGCAAACCTGACGAAGGTGGTCTCCTACACCATCAGCTCGACGACCAATGCCACCCCGCCCGCATCATCCCATCCCGCCCGGATTAATATCACCCCGGGATACGGCATCTCCGGGTATGCCACGAAGAGCACGAATATAAGCATCCCCCGCGCCGACCTGCAGGGGCTCCTCCCCGGCACGTACCAGGTCTATGGTCTTGGTGCAGACCGGCACAACGAGGTGACTGCCCTCGATTCCGGCCTGCTCAGGGTCGGGTACTCCCCGACTGCCAGTTTCACCGCGAACACCAGTGCCGGTCCGGCACCGCTCGCTGTGCAGTTCAACGATACCTCCACGGGCACCCCCCCGCTCACCCATGCATGGGACTTCGGAGACGGCGGGACCTCCACCCTCCCGGACCCGGTTCACCTGTTCACCAGCGCAGGGACCTATACGGTCAACCTGACCATCACCAATGACTTCGGGAGCGACAGCACGGAAGGCACCTTCTCGGTGGTGGTCGTGATCCCGCCTCTCGATGCCGACTTCGATGCCAGTCCCCTCTCAGGGCCTGCTCCGCTCACCGTGCACTTTTTTGACCGGTCAACGGGATCTCCTGACGACTGGAGCTGGGACTTCGGGGACGGCGGGACCTCCACCCTCCCGAACCCGGTCCACACCTACCTGACCCCGGGCACCTATACTGTGAACCTCACCGTGGGCAGAGGCGCAGAGACAGCGAGCAGGACCCGCACGGACTACATCACAGTCACGGCGCCGGTCATCCAGGCAGACTTCACCGCCAGTCCCACCTCAGGATTTGCCCCGCTCTTCGTCCAGTTCACTGACACTTCGACGGGTCCCGTCACCTCGTGGGCATGGGACTTCACAAACGACGGGACCATCGACAGCACCGCACACAACCCCGGCCATACCTATCCCTCTGTCGGGGTGTATTCCGTGCGCCTGACGGTCACGGGACCTGGCGGGTCGCACACGCGGATCAGGACCAACTACATCACCGTCAACCCGCTCCCCCCTGCCCCGGTAGCCCAGTTCACTGCCAACGTCACGAGCGGGGAGGCGCCCCTCGCGGTCCGGTTCTGGGATAATTCGACGGGATCCCGTCACCAGTGGACCTGGGACTTCGGGGACGGCGGGACTTCTGACGAGCAGAACCCCGAACATCTGTACCTGAACCCGGGGAACTACACCGTCGCCCTCACCGTCCGCGGTATAGGGGGGAGTGATACCGAGGTGAAACCCGGGTACATCCAGGTGCAGCATCCATCCCCGGTAGCGCTCTTCACGGCAAATGTCACGAGCGGCGATGCGCCCCTCGCCGTCCAGTTCATCGACCTCTCGGAAGGCAACCCGGTATCCTGGTCCTGGGACTTCGGGGATGCCGGCACGTCCCCGATACGGGACCCGGTCCATGTCTACCACAACCCGGGCACGTACAACGTGTCCCTCACGATCACCAATCCCCGGGGCAGCGACACCCTGGTCCGGGCGGCATACATCACCGTAACGGAGCCGGAACCGGTCCTCAGGGCCGGCTTCTCCGGCACACCGCTCGCAGGATATGAACCCCTCACCGTCACCTTCACCGATGCATCCACCGGTGACCCGGCATCCTGGTCATGGCTGTTCGGGGACGGGGGAACCTCCGCTCTCCAGGACCCGGTCCACACCTACAACCTGGCAGGGGTCTACTCCGTCTCGCTCACGGTCGCGAACGCAACCACCCAGGACACCCTCACCCGCGATGCATACATCACGGTCTACCGGCGTGGAAGCGGAGGCGGGAGCGGTGGAGGGAGCGGCGGCGGGACCTTCGTGATCAGCACGACCGCCACCCCGACCCCGGTTCCCACGGTCGCAGTTCCGCCGCAGAAAGAGGTCGTCGTCCTGCTCCCCGGGGTGGAAGGCCAGTCCCTCGAGGGCTTCGTGGTCACGTTGCTCCCTGATGAGGACCTGCCCCCCCTCCCGGTCGGACCGGTGTACATGGGGTATGCCTGGCTCATCTCCCCGGAAGATGCCCTGATCGAACCGTTTGCCCGCCTATCGGTCACGTTCACCGCAGAGCAGTGGCTCAATCTCACCGGAAAAGACCTCGTGATGATGTGGTACCACCCCGCGAGCGGAACCTGGCAGCCGCTTGCGACCACCATCGATGATGCAGGGATGTCCGTCAGCGGCATAGTCACCCGGGGCGGCATCGTCGCCCTGATGTCCAACGGCCGCACCACGACCCCGACCGTGAGCCCGGCCAGCACGCCGCCCCCGACCATGATACCGGAGAGGCCGCCGCAGGAAGGGCAGGTCCCCTGGGTCTGGATCATCCCGGTCGTGGTGATCATCGCCGGCTGCGCACTGGCAGCAGCCTACCTCCTGCGGGTCCGGGCCGGGCCCGGGAAGCCTCCATCATAGGATGGCGGCCATACGGTGAACCGGCATCCGCCCGCCCTCTTTTTTTCCTCTGTCGTCTGCAACGGGGGGGTATACGACCCTTCGTAAGTTCCTCATCATCCCGCTACGAAGAACAGGAATGGAGGTGCCTCCCTTACCGCTATAGTCCTCCGGGAAATGCAGGGGCGATGAAAGTTGGAGCATTCCCCCAACACCATCCCCCACCAGCAGTGATCACCGTATCGTTTCGGGGAGCTCCCCGGAGTCTTCACCCTGCCGAGGCGGGAGCATATGATCTTGCAGGGTTCAGCAGTCAGGCAGTGCAGACCGGAAGGCTGGCATTGAAGAGCGGCAAGAGGGAGACCCAGCATGGGAAGGACGTCTCATAGGGAGCGGGAGTGCTACAGCCCGGATTTCCGGGTGGAAACAGGTTCACGCCGGGAACCGGGGGTTCGCCTGCTGATGGAGCGGAGTCGCGGAGGGCCGGACCTCCCGTCGCGGCAGACAGCGGGCCCCCTGCATCCAGACCGTTGGAACCAATTGGCAGCGAACGGGCGGGACCTTCTGCATAGGAGGTGAGACAGCGCATGTTTGTAAGGGCAACGAGCACCTCCCCGTCCCACGATATCACGACCCGGGAGATCGTGCCGGTGGGAAAGCAGGTGACCCGGTCGGTCCAGAGCAAATCGCCATCCCCAGTGAAGAGGAGGAGATCGCCGCCCTCCGTCCCTGCAGCAAGCACCTCCCGCCCCTGGGCATAGGCGATGCTCCGGACCGGGGCACCGGCGTCAAACGCCCAGCTCGCATTCCCTGCCCGGTCGTAGCAGGTGATGTACCCGTCGTCCCCGGCAGTGAAGATGCGGGAGCCGTTCCCGTTGAGCGCAAGGTCGTGGGTGCGGGGGGCAGCTTGCTGCCAGAGCAGGGTCCCGCCTTTTGAATACAGGGTGATTGGACCCCGGCTCCCATCGCCACCCGCCGTGGCAACGTACGCACCGTCGCCGGAGATGGCGACCTGACGTATGGGATCGCTGTCTGCGTAGGTCGTCGTTGCTTTGTACGGCCGTGAGAATACCTTCTTGCTCCGGCTGCCGACCGTGATGTACTTCACCTGGGGGTTTCGCTCAGCGTTGGCGTACGCCCCGTACTTCCCGTCATCCGTGAGAGCGAGGGTGCAGATGCCGTACGACTTCGGGAAGTCATCGAAGCAGGCGACCTCGTCGCCGTACGAGTCCAGCACGACGAGGTCCCCTGCCGCGTTCCCGGCAGCAATGTTGCCGGAGACGGCAAGCGCGGTCACCCAGCCGGCATTCACGAGCCACTGCTGCGACCCGTTCGCATCAAAATAGCGGATACCCCCCTTGTTGTTCTCCCGGAGTTCCCGGGAGACCAGCACAAAGGCCTCCCCGTTCTCCACGCAGCCGACGAGCAGGGAACCGGGCACCCGCTTCTCCCAGACCACGGAACCCTCCTCGTCAAACACGACCGCATACCCGGTATTGGTCCCGGCAATCACCCGGGAGCCATCATCGGCGATCGCGATATCCGTGGTCCCTGCAATAGTAGTATTCCACTGCAGCTCCATCGCTGCTCCGGAGGGGAGACTGCACCAGAAGACGGTGAGGAGGAGGAGGAGGATAAGAGATGCTCCCGGGGCGGCCATACGAGGGGTATGATCAGTGAGATACGATAACATTTGCGGGATGTATCCGGGCGGATCAGAGCGCTTTCCAGGGAGAATACCCCGGAAATTGCGGATTTTTCGACGATTGGGGGCAGGCTGCACGATACCAGTCCTCCGGCAGGCCGGCACGGGTATGCCGGGGCTCCCGGGTTCATTCCCCACGCAGCCTGGTGACCCCGGCAGCAACAGCGGGAATGCGAGAGTCACGCTCCGTGAGCCAACAGGATCCCAACCTAAGGGACGATCTACCCCGTCCTCACCCTATCCGGACCCGGGTTGTTCAGGTCCGGGTCCCGCGATGGTAGTCGTCGTCGAACCGGATGATGTCGTCCTCCCCGATATACTCCCCGATCTGGACCTCGATCAGTTCGAGCGGCACGAGCCCCGGGTTTTCAAGACGGTGGATCGCCCCGATCGGGACGAACGTGCTCTCCCCTTTCCGGAGCAGGGAGTCCTGGCCATCGATCGTCGCCCGTGCCGTGCCGTGCACCACGACCCAGTGCTCGCTCCGGTGG
>ENA-ORXD01001194-ORXD01001194.1-sediment-metagenome-genome-assembly--contig:-NODE-1194-length-23396-cov-4.006433_pt1 | contig 23396 bp, 18 predicted proteins | sample MGYA00237862_ERZ511471 | MGnify/ENA metagenome assembly ERZ511471
GTCGCCGCCGCGGCCGCCAGCTCGGGGCCGAGCAGGTCGAGGAACCAGCTGAGGGTCCACATGCCGCGGCGGATGCCGTGGCTCTCGTAGAGATACTTGTGGGGGACGCAGGCGAAATTGGTCCAGAACTCGACCGGCGTCTTGCGGTTCTCGTGCCCGTGGACCATCGAGGCGATGTAGGTGCCGAGCGAGATGAGCGCCGTGCGCTCGCCCAGCGAGCCCGTGCCGAGCGCCTCGACGGCCTTGTCGTTGGCCGTGGTGACGACCGGCAGTCCCCGCGGGATGCCGGTCGCGGCCGCGCACTCCGCCGTGATGTAGCCCGCGATGTCGCCCGGCATCTGGAGCTCGACGAGCAGGTCGCGTGTCACGTTGAACTGCGCGAACAGCGCCGGGTCCCACTGCCAGGTGTCGGTGTCGATGGGCCACTGCAGGATGATGTTGTTGGCCGCGCTGTCACGGAACTCGCCGGTGAAGCGGTGGGTCATGTAGCCCGACGAGGTGGTGGCGTAGGCAAGCTCGGGGTCGTCGGGGATGTACGGCTGATACGCGCGCGTGTCCATCCAGCTCATCACCGGCTGCAGCAGCGAGCCGTCGGCCTTGAGGAACGCCTTGCAGCAGCGGATGGTGCACAGGCCGACGCCGACGATGTCACGGGGGTCGCCGGGGAAGGCCGCCATCGCCTGGCGACTCGCCGCGGCGATGGACTCCCAGAGGTCGTCGTCCGGGTGCTCGACGATGCCCGGCTCGGGTCGGCTCGTGGGCCTGAGGACACGCCGGCCTTGGCAGACGACGTTGCCCTCGAGGTCGTAGACGACGACCTTGGAGCTCTGCGTGCCGCCGTCGACGCCGATGAGGTACTTACCGGTCATGGGTGGCCCTCCGCCCGCGCCGCTCAGCGGACCAGGTAGCCGCCGTCGACGACGAGCACGTGCCCGTTGACGTAGTCGGAGGCGCGACTGGCGAGGAAGACGACGGCGCCCATCAGGTCGGCTGGGTCGCCCCAGCGTGCGGCCGGGATGTGCTCGAGCACGCGGCGATCGGTCTCGGGGTCGCTGCGCGTCTGCGTCGTGATCTCGGTCGCGTAGTAGCCGGGGGCGATGGCGTTGACCTGGATGTTGTGCTCGGCGAGCTCGTCGCAGTAGGCCTTGGTGAAGCCGGCGAGCCCGTGCTTGGTCGCCGCATAGGCCGAGGACCAGCGCCCGCCGAGGAAGGAGAACAGGGAGCAGATGTTGATGATCTTGCCGCGCCGCTGGGGGACCATGACCTGCGCCGCCTCATAGCTCATCTCGAAGGCGGCGGTCAGGTTCACGGCCACCGTCGCGTCCCAGGGCCGGCGGTCGAACTCGAGCACCTCGGCCAGGGGGCAGACGCCGGCGCTGTTGACGAGGATGTCGACGGAGCCGAAGCGCTCGACGCAGGCGGCGACGATCTGCCCGGGCACGCCGGGCGCGGTGATGTCGGCGACCGTGGACTCGTAGCGGACGCCCTCGGCCTCGACCAGCGCCCGCGTCGCGCCGTCGTCCTCGACGATGCTCGGGGCGAGCACGTCGGCGCCGGCCTTGGCCAGCGCCAGGGTGAAGGCCTGGCCGAGCCCGGTGTTGCCGCCGGTCACGATGGCGTGCCTGCCCCTCAGGGAGAAGAGGTCCATCGTGAAGTCGGTGATGTCCATCGCTGCAGTCTCCCTCGCTTGGGACCGGCCGGCACGCGCAGGGCAGCCGGCCGGTCGCTCAGTGCTCCTCGATGACCGGCACCAGGCGTGGTGCGCCCGGGGCCGAAGCCCTCGCAGTATTCGACCAGATGTTCGCCAAGTCAATCACACGAGAGAACATTCTGCAGGATCGCAAGCCGCGCAGAAACAATTCGTCACCTGCGCGTGTGGCCCGCGGATGTCGCGCCGCGGCGGGCCACCCGCGATCTCTGACTGCTCGCGGGTCACTCGCGATGTCGTGCCGCCCCGGGGGCCGCCGTCACTCCGGCGCCAGCTCGGCCGGGAACCCGGGCGCGCGCAGGTCGGTGCCGACCGCCTCTTCGAGCATCTTCACGACCATCGGGGACTGCGCCTCGCCGCCGTACATCGCCCGGGCGCGGGCGAAGATCTGCTCGGTCAGGCCGGCGAGCTCGAGCGGCACCCCGAACTCGCGACCCATCATGTGGGCGAAGTGGAGGTCCTTGCGCACGAGGTCCATCGTGAAGTTGATGTTGTAGCTGCCGTTGAGGACGAGCTGGCCCTCGGTCTCGTGGACGAAGCTGTTGCCGGAGCTCGCCTTGATGACATCCCAGGCGAGCTTGAGGTCGATACCGCCGCGCTTCGCCAGCATGAGGGCCTCGCCGTCGGCGACGAGGTGGATGAAGGCGAGCATGTTGGTGATGACCTTGATCACCGACGCCTGGCCGAGCGGGCCGATGTAGAAGACCCGGCCGCCCATCGCGTCGAAGGCCGGGAGGTGCTTCTCGAAGACCGCCTCGTCGCCGCCGACGAGCACGGTGATCATGCCGGCGGCAGCGCGATGCACACCGCCGGTCACCGGCGACTCGAGGGTGGCGACACCGCGCTCGGCCGCCAGGGCGCCGAGGCGCTGCAGCTCGTGCGCGTCGTTGGTGCTCATGTCGATCCAGGTGCCACCGGGGGCGAGGCCGGCGAGGATGCCCTTCTCGCCCTCGACGGTCGCGGCGACGATCTCGGGCGAAGGCAGGCAGGTGATGACCGTGTCGGAGGCGCGAGCGACCGCCTCGGCGGAGTCGGCCCACGCGGCGCCGCCCTCGAGCAGCTCGGCGGCGGCGCCCTTGTGGATGTCGTGGACGGTGAGCGGGAAGCCCGCGTGCAGCAGGCTGCCGGCGAGGTGCCGGCCGAGGCTCCCGAGCCCGATGTAGCCGATCTTCATGGTCATGGTGCCTCGCTTCGTCGTCGAGAAGGGGATATCGCGATGAGGGTGGCGCTAGCCGCGACGCGCGCGACGCACGGCCTCGTCGTCCACACCGCAGATCGCAGCAAGCTCGTGCAGCCGCGCGTCGTCGAAGTACGGCGCTCTGCCGGCATGTTCTTTCAGGAGTCGCTCGACCTCGGAACGGGCGACGTCGACGGCGGTCGCCCCCAGTTCTGCCCATTTCTCGTACGAGAGGCGATCGGAGACTGTCGGGAGGAAGTGCTCGCCGGCACGGATGCGTCGTGCCGTCTCCTTGTGGCCGAGGAAGCCGCCTCCGGGCCCCGCCGCAGCGATGGCGTCGGCGGCCATGGTCGTCTCGGAGACCTCGACGGGACGGTGCAGGCGGCGGAGCATGGCCGCCATCTCGTTGTCGATGACCGACTGGGGCAGCGACATCGTGTTGTGCGAGTCGATCAGCCCCCAGCCGGACACCATGTCCGGGGCGGCGCTGCAGACCGTGGCCGCCTTCATCGCCTTCTCGTACCCCGCCTGTACGCCGGCCTCCTTGGCGTCGGTCGAGAACCCCGGGTTGAGCGTGGGTACACCCAGGTAGTGGCCGACCTCGGTGGCCATGACGCCCATGAGCCCGCTCTCCAGCGAGCCGAGCGAGAATGTGGTGCGCAGCATGTCGAGCACGCCGGAGCCGAGGCAGAAGACGACCCGGGAACCCGGGGCGGCGACCTGCACTGCGGTGGCGATGCCGAGGAACTCGGCGACTCCCTGTGTCACGGTGCCGGCCAGCGTGACGGGGGCTGTCGCCCCGGCGATGGCCATCGAGTAGATCTCGACGGGCACCCCGTGGGAGGCCAGGGCGAGGTGCGTGTCCAGGGCGCTGCCGTCGACCTGCAGCGGCGAGGCCGCCGTCACGACCGTCGAGATGCGCGGGCGCGCGCGGAAGCGCTCGAGGTCGCCGGAGAGCACCTCGCAGATCCGCAGCACGGCGTCTGCCTCACCGGGGCAATCGACGAAGGTGACGTGCTTGCGTGTCTCGGTGAGCAGGGTGAAGTACTCCTCGAGCTCACGCCGTTCGATCGGCACATCCGAGGCGCTGACCTGCGTCCACATGATGTCGAGCTGTGGCAGCTCGTCCATGAGCGCTGTGCAGTCACGCAGGTCTTGCAGCGTGCTCGCACGGCGCTCGCCGGTGCGGAGGTCGAGCGTCTTGGCGACGCAGCCGCTGGGCACGAAGTGGAAGGGCTCCCCCTCGTCCAGCAGGACGTCGTCCGCCTCGGTGAGGCCGGCCATGAGGATGCTCCGCGGGCACTGCCCGGCCGCCCACTCCACCAGCTCGCGCGGCAGGCGCGCGAGACCGGTCGCCTGGTCGACCTCGGCGCCGCGCTCGGCGAGCAAGGGCAGGACGCCCGAGCCCGTGAAGCGCATGCCGGTCTCGGCGAGTACGCCGACGGCGGTGTCGACGATCGCGCCGACCTCGTCGGCGGAGAGCCACGTCGTGCTGGCCTTCATGTGCTCACACTCCTCGGGAGGCCGCAGCCTCGGCCGCTACACCGGCTGTCGGCGGGCGCCGACAGGCGCCACCATGCCACCGCTGCCCGGCACTGTCAAGCGCTCGCCCACGGTTTGCGGTGAGGAATGGCAGTGTGCCTGCGGTTCTGAAGGTCTGCGTTGTCTCAGGCTGCTGAATCCTTATGATATGCGCTCAATCAGTCAGGATTCAGCAGAGAGGTGGCGTGTCATGGCGAGAGTCGGACAGGCGCCGTTCGGCGCGGACGACCTCGATCAGCGCATCGTACGCCGGGTCGCACGCGGCTGCGGTACGGGCCGGACGGCTGCGGGCGTCGGGAGTTGCGAAACTAAAGTCGACGAGCGCCCCCGTCGACGGCGAATCCGACGTGCAACTGCGCATCTGACGCGGTAATGTTCAGCGTCGACCGCCGCCCGACGCGCCGGCGGGTCCGGCTACCGCGATCCGGGAGACACGATGTCAGACAGCAGCAGGCAGATCGGCGCCGGCCGGGTGAGCTTCCTCACCGAGGAGCAGAAGCGGCGCATCTACGACACCGCGCTCGGGATCCTCTCCGACGTCGGTATGGTCGTGCTGCACGACGAGGGCGAGGCGGTCATGCTCGAGGGCGGCTGTATGAAAGACGCGGACGGCCTCGTGCACGTGCCGGCCGCTCTCGTCGCCCGGGCGCGTGAGACGGTCCCCGCGAGCTTCGTCGTCTACGACCGCGACGGCGAGCCGGCGATGGACCTCGGGGGCCGGCGCGCCTACTTCGGCAACGGCTCCGACGTCATGCACCTCCACGACCTCGAGACCGGCGAGCGCCGCCTCGGCAGGCTCGACGACGTCACCGAGGCGGCGCGTCTCTGCGACGTCCTGCCCGAGATCGACTTCGTCATGTCCGGCGCCTACCCCGACGGCATGGAGGCCGGGGAGGCCTACCCGAAGCAGTTCCGCGCCATGATCGAGGCGACGACCAAGCCGCTCGTCATGACCGCCGGCGGGGTCGAGACCGTGGAGCCCATGTGGCGCATGGCCTGCGAGGTGCGCGGCGGCGCCGACGTGCTGCGCGCCAAGCCCTACTTCGTCATGTACAACCAGCCGGTCAGCCCGCTCAAGCACCCGTTCGAGACGGTGGACAAGCTGCTGTTCTGCGCCGACCGCGGCATCCCGTCGACCTACTGCCCGTCGCCCGTCGCCGGCGGGACGGCGCCCATCACCACAGCCGGCCAGATCACTCTCGGTCTCGCCGAGGCGCTCTTCGGTCTCGTCATGCACCAGCTGCGCGCGCCGGGGGCGCCGTTCGTCATCGGCCAGGGGCCCAACACCCTCGACATGGCGACCTCGCAGTCCTCGTACAACTCCCCGGAGTTCGTGCGCGCCTACGCCTGCGAGGTCGAGATGGCGAAGTGGCTCGACATCCCTAACTGGGGGTTCAGCGGCCACACCGACGCCCAGGTCGTCGACGCACAGGCCGGTATGGAGGCCGACGAGCTGACCAAGCTCTCGATGCAGCTCGGCGCCAACCTCAACCACGACGTCGGTTACATGGACTTCGGGCTCTCGGGGTCGCTGGCCGAGGTCGTGCTCGTGGCTGAGTTCATCGCCCGCGACCGGCGCCTGCTGGCCGCGCTCGAGGTCTCCGACGAGACTCTCGCCGTCGATGTGCTGAGGGCGGTCGGGCCCGGGGGCGACTACCTCGGCCAGCGGCACACCAGGCGGCACCTGCGCGACTCGCAGTGGCGCGCCACGCTGCTGAACCGGATGAGCCACGACCGCTGGTCCGAGGGCGGCGCGCTCGACGTCACCGAGAAGGCGCGCCGCAAGGCCCTCGAGTTGCTCGACACGCACGAGGTGCCGGCTCTGCCGGCCGACCTGCTCGCTCGCCTGGACATCGCCGCGGGGCTCTGACCGAACGGCGCGGGGTCCAGGCGCAAGCGCCGGCGGCCGAAGGCGCCGCCGCATCCGATCAGAGGGAGGCAACGATGCAGGCCTACCAGCTCGTGGAGTGGCAGCAGCGGCCGGAGCTTCGCGATGTGCCCGTGCCGGAGCCCGGGCCCGGCGAGGTCCTGATCAAGGTCGGCGGGTCGTGCGCCTGTCACACCGACCTGCGTGTCATGGACTGGCCCGCCGGTCTGCACCCCTACGAGCTGCCGTTCACGCTCGGTCACGAGAACGCGGGATGGGTCGAGGCCTTGGGTGCCGGTGTCGACGGGTGGCAACCCGGTGACGCGGTCGCCGTGTACGGGCCGTGGGGCTGCGGTCGCTGTGTCGCCTGCCGACAGGGTCGCGAGATGCAGTGCGAGCGCAATGCCCTGATCGACACACCCATCGGCGGCTTCGGTCTCGACGGCGGCATGGCCGAGTACATGCTCGTCCCGAGCGCCCGCTTCCTGGCCCCGCTCCACGGGCTCGACCCGCGCGATGCGGCTCCGCTCGCGGATGCGGCCCTGACCCCCTACCACGCGATCAGTTCGTCCTCGGTTTTGCTCCGGGCCGGAGCTTGGGCGCTCGTCATCGGCGTGGGCGGGCTGGGACACATGGCCGTGCAGTTGCTGCGCGCGGTCACCCCGGCCCGGGTGGTCGCGGTCGATGTGGACGAGTCGAAGCTCGCGCTTGCGCGGGAGCTCGGCGCCGACGAGACGGTGACGGCAGGGGAGTCGGTGGCCGGCCAGGTCCGCGAGCTCACCGGGGGGCTGGGCGCGACGGTCGTCTTCGACTGCGTCGGCTCGGACGAGACACTGAAGCTCGCGGCGGACGTCGCGCGCGACGGCGGCGCGGTGCAGGTCATCGGCCTGGCGGGCGGGACGCTCCCGTTCGGCTACGGGGCGCTACCGTTCGGCTGCAGCCTGACGATCCCGTACTGGGGCAGCATCGTCGAGCTGCTGGAGGTGCTCGAGCTCGCGCGGGACGGCAGGATCCGCGCGCATACCGAGCGCTTCGCGCTCGACCAGGCGGCGGACGCCTACGAGCGCCTGCGCGCCGGGACCCTCCAGGGGCGAGCCGTCATCACGCCGAACGGCTGAGAGGCCGGGTCAGGCCGACGCGTCGAGCGGCTGCATCGCAGTGGCCGCCCTGGGGCGCGTCGTCGAGCGCAGACCACGGCCGCGGCAGGCCGTGGGCTCGACGGGCGGCCGCCCGTCGTTTGCCGCCTCGATCGCCCCGAAGGGGCGGCGCCCGCAGCCGCCGGTGGATCCCTGGCCTACGTCCTTCCAGCCTTCGAAGAGGGCCGAGATCTCAAGATGGTCGTGGAGCGCGGCCGGTGCGCGCGCTGTCCTCGTCGCAGAAGCAGTCGAGGCACGCCAGGATGAAGAAGGGTGCGCCGACGATGCCCTCGAGCCGCGCGTCCGCAGTCACTTGGACGCCTCCACGACGGAATCGAGGTCGAGGCGGCGTACCACATCGGGCGCGGGGATGCCCTCGCGCGTCCAGCCCAGGAGCTCGTAGAGCTCGTGGCGCACGTCGTCGAGCTCGACCACGCCGTCGCCGTCGGGGAGACTCTCGAGGCGGCGCTCGGTGAAGCGCATCGGCAGCCTGTCGGCCTCGCCGTCGACACCGCAGCGCAGGTTGAAGAGGCGCTCCAGGGTGACGATGCGCTCGCCGGCCGTGAACAGCTCGTCGGCTGTCAGGGGAAGCCCGGCGAACGCGGTGAGCTCGGCCTCGAGCTCGAGGTCGAAGCGGTTCAGCAGGCTGAGGACCGGGACCTTGCAGAGGCCGAGCGCGTCGATCGCGGCGCTCACGATCATGCTGCGCCGCACGAGGGCCGCCTTGCCCTTGGACGAGACGGGATCGGCGGCCTCGGCGCTGCCGTACAAGCGCTCGGCCTCGGCGGCCGGCAGGTCGAACTCGTGGTGAGGGTAGACGCTCGTGTAGTCGGCGCCCCGGCTCGAGACGGCGTACCCGAGGGCCGTGGCCCAAGCCGCGCGGGGGTCGTAGGCGCTGAGCTCCAGGCCCTTGACGTGGTAGGCGTAGCGGTGGGTGCCGCGCCCCAGCTGCACGGCGGCGCGCTGCACGCCGTGGGCGAGGAGGCCGGCGAAACCCTCCCCTGTCGCCATCCCCTCGAGAAGGGCCGTCGCTGCCGCGTCGTCGCCCCAGCGCAACTCGACACCGTCGGTGTCGTCGGCGGTGATGATGCCGCGCTCGAAGACGTCGATCGCGAAGGCGATCGCGCCGCCGGCCGAGATCGAGTCGAGGCCGAGGGCGTCGCAGCGGTTGTGAAGGCGTACCACCGCAGCCGGGTCGGTGATGCCGAGCTTCGGGCCGAGGGCCACGAGGGGCTCGAAGTCGGGCCGCTGGCCGACGAGATCGGCGCCGGCGGCCGAGATGTCCGTGCCGGCGGCCGCGACGCGCACGTCGGCCTTGCACTGGACGGGGCAGTGGCGGCAGCCCGAGCGCTGCTGGAAGAACTGGTGGACGGCCGCACTCTCGACGCCGGTCGGGCCGTCGAGGCGACCGGTCGCGAAGTTGCGGACGGGGAGGACACCGTGCTGGTTGCCCCACTCGACGCCGAAGGTGCTGCCGTAGCGGTGGAAGTCGTTGAACCTGTCGGTCGCGACGATCCGCCGCACGTACCGGCGGGCGAGGTCGGCGAGGTCGCCTGTCCGTACGGGCGTCGCCTCGCCGGCGGCGGCGACGGCGATGGCCTTGAGGTTCTTGGCGCCGAGCACGGCGCCCAGGCCGGTGCGACCGGCGGCGTGGCCGCGCTGCGAGACGAGGCAGGCTAGGGGCAGCAGGCGCTCGCCGGCGGGGCCGATCACCAGAGCCTCGCCGTGCGGGCCGGGCAGCTGCGCGGCGATCGCCGCCTGCGTCTCGAAGGTCTCGAGGCCGACGAGGTCGCGGGCGTCGTGCATCTCGACCCCCGAGGGTGAAAGAGACAGCCAGGAGAACCGCGGCGCCGCGCCGTGCAGCACGAGTGCGGCGACGCCGGCGGCACGCAGGGCGAAGCCGAAGCCGCCGCCGACGTTCGAGCTGCCGAGCAGCCCGGTGAGCGGCGACCGTGCCGTGACCTGCAGGCGCGAGGCTGTGGGGGCGCCGGTCCCGGTGAGCAGGCCGGGGGCGAGGATCAGCGGGTTGGACGGGCTCAGGGGGTCGGTGGCGGGGCCGGTGGACCTCCAGAGCTCGAGCACGCCGAAGCCGCGGCCGCCGAGGATCGAGCGGGCCGCGCCCTCGTCGAGCGGCCGCCGGGTGCCGGCGCCGGTCGCGAGGTCGATATCGAGGATGTCGCCGAGGTGAGTCATCGCACTCGCAGTCAGGTGGACGGTCGGGGGTCCGGTGAGCCGGGGTCGCCGGACCGGGGGACGGAGGGGAGACGCCGGGCGGCGCGCCCTCAGGCGGGCGCCGCCGCTCCCGCCGGGCTCAGCCGTGGTGCAGGGGCTCGACGGTCCAGAAGTGGCAGTTGGGGCGCCAGCGTGGGCGCACGCCGGGGGCGGCGGGCCTCTCGTTGACTCTCGCGCGCGGACGCGGCACTGCACTCCCATCCATCGACTGCAAGCACTTACGATGATAGTCACGCCGGCGCGGCCCGGCAACACGGCGCCGGCGCGGCGCCACGCCGAGACGGGGGCCGCAGCCGCGCGCCGTACGGCCGCGCTCGGCGGGTCGCGCACCGCGCCCCGGTCGGGTCACGCCGGCGCGCCCGGGGAGCTCGCGAGGCGGGCGGTCACCAGGCCCGCGCCCGGTCAGCTCGCGGCGGGGCGGGGCTCCATCGTGATGGCTGCCTCGCGGCAGCCCGTCGCGCAGAGCCCGCAGCCACGGCACTCCGACGCCGCCAGCACGAGCTCCGCGTCGCCGTCGCAGCCCTCGTGGATCGTCAGGGCGCCGAACGGGCAACGCTCGGTGCAGCGGCCGCAGAGCGTGCAGGCGTCGGGCACGAGCCGCGCGAGGTGGCGCCGGCGCGGCCAGATGTCGCCGACGCCGAGGTGCTCCGCGGCCAGGTGCGGCTGGCAGCAGCAGGTGCAGCAGTTGCAGATCGCGTGTGGGTCGGTCTCGCCGCCGAGCCCGACGTAGTCGGTGTGCGTGAGCCCGGCGGCGTCGGCCTCACGCAGGATCGCGATGGCGCGCTCCCTCGAGATCTCCCAGCCGAGGCCGCGGTCGTTGGCGAAGCGGATGCAGTTGTAGATCGAGTGGTCGCAGGCGCCCTTCAGCGTGCGGCAGTCGCAGGGCCAGAGGTAGACGCGCTCCTGGCTGCGCACGAGGTCCTCGGCTTCGGAGAGCAGGAGGTAGGCGTAGTCGGCGTCGGGCCCGGGGGAGGGGTGGCCGTCGCGAAACCGCGTGAGGGTCTCGCGCACCGACTCGGTGTAGTGGGCGAGCCACCAGTCGGCAAGCTGAGCCCGTACATCGTCGGGTACGTCCTTCCAGCCCTCGAACTGCGCCCAGAGCGCCGAACGGTCGAGGAACGACGCCGCGGAGACTCCCTCGTCGGTCAGGTCCACGATGTAGCGGCGGTGGGCCCTGTCGAGCCAGGCCTGCAGCTCGTTCTCACCGAGGACCAGGGCCCCGGCGAGGTCCTCCGCAGGCTGCGGCCCGCCGGCGAGCGCGAGGACGAGCTCGACGTCGTCGACGTCGTAGAACCTGTCCAGCCAGGGCAGGGCGAAGTCGGGTGCGTCGACGACCTCGGCGACCCGGGCCCAACGGTCGAGTGGGGCGTTCATCGAGACCTCCTTGGGACGGGCTCAGCCTAGCGCAAGGCCGGCGCGGACGGCGCGCCGCCCGGCGGCGAGCACGGCGGCGGCACCGAGAGCGCAGGCGGCGCCGAGCGCGAAAGTCGCCCAGGGCCCGAGTGCCGACCACAAGACGCCGCCAAGGGAGCTCGCGACCAGGCTCGCGAGGCCGGTCAGCGTGGCCTGCAGGCCGATCGCCGCGGCCCGCTCGGTGAGCGACGTCGCCCTGCTGATGAGCGCCTTGCTCGTGCCCTCGGTGGCGGCGATGTAGACGCCGTACACGGCGAAGAGCAGCGTGACCGCCGGCCAGGAGGCGGCGAAGGCGAAGCCCGTGTACACGGCGGCGAAGACGAGGTATCCGCCCAGCACGACCGGCAGCTGCCCGACGCGGTCGGAGAGGCCGCCGAGCGGCAGCGAAGCTGCCGCGTAGACGAGGTTGTACAGCACGTAGGCGAGGACGACGGCACTCGTGCCCATCCCGACGTCGCCCGCCTTGAGCAGGAGGAACATATCGCTGGAGTTGCCGGCGGCGAAGAGCAGCGAGCCGGCCAGCAGCCAGCGGTAGGCGGGCGAGGCCGGCATCCGCAGGCGGAGGGCCGTCGTCGACGGCGGCTGTCGGCGCTCGCGGACCGCGACGAAGACCACGACGACGCTGAGCAGCGCCGGGACCACCGCCAGCCCGAGGACCCAGCGCAGCGGCACGCCGAGCTCAAGGCACGCGAGGGCGACCAGCGGTCCCAGGGCGGCCCCCATGGTGTCCATCGCGCGGTGCAGGCCGAAGGCGAGGCCCTGCTGCTGGGGTCTCGTGCCGGCGCCGATGAGGGCGTCACGGGGCGCGGTGCGGATCCCCTTGCCCGTGCGGTCGACGACGCGGCCGGCGAGGGCGAAGCCCCAGGCGCCGGCCACCGCGATCAGAAGCTTGCCGAGGGCGCTCAACCCGTAGCCGGCGACGCCGAAGGGGCGTCGCCGGCCCAGTCGGTCGGACCACTGGCCGAAGGGGTAGCGCAGGAGGGTGGCGGCTGCCTCGGCGACGCCTTCGATGAAGCCGAGCACGGCGACGGGTGCGCCGAGGACGCCGGTCACGAAGAGCGGGAAGAGGGGGTAGACGATCTCGCTGCTCAGGTCGGCGACGAAGCTGACCAAGCCCATAGCGCGTACGTTGGGGTCGAGCGCGTCCACACGGGCGCGGAGACCGCGACGTCCCGGCGGGGCGTCGGAGAGGGGGGACCCGGTCTCGTGCGGCTTCGGCACGGATCGATGCTACCACCGGCCCACGCGGCGTGACGCGGCGGGCCACGGGGTGAGGCCGCAGGCCGGGCCGTTGGGGGTGCAGGGTGACGCGGCGAGCCAGGGACACGCGGCGGGGAGGGGCCGGCGCCGCCGGTCCCTCCCCGCCGCGCCACCGGCTCAGAAGCCGCCCGGCCCCACGTACGCCTCGAGGCCGGCGGCGGTCTCCTCGTAGATGCCCCAGACCTTCTTCACCGGGGTGAGGTTCTTCCAGTAGCCCTTGCTGCCTTTCGGCGTGATGAGGATGTCGCCCGGGCCGGCGACATGAACGTTGCCGTCGTCGTCGGTGACCTCGACTTGCCCCTCGAGGATGTAGGCGATCTCGTGGTACCCGCGCTCGAAGTGGCGGCGCTGCACGTCGCGCTGCCAGAGACCGAAGCTGAACTTGTCGTCGGCGGACCTCGCGGCCGTGAACTCCTGCCCGGGCGGGTCGGTCTCCTCCGCGTACCGCATCGCCTCGTCCCAGGTGATGTCCTCGGGCTTGATGACGCGGATCCTGGTGTCGATGCCGTCGTTCACGCGTCCCTCCTGGCCGTGTCGCCGCGGGGTGCCGCTCGCGCCGCCCCGGCGTGGGCGGCAGGGGGCGAGCGGGTGTCGGTCCGTGCCGGACTTCTAGCACGGGCCCCGAGAGGCGGCAAGTAGAATGGCGGCGCGGGATTGGGCCCCGCGCCGCACCGACCGCCGCAGGAGGACGCCGTGAGCGAGAAGGACGCCGTGAGCGAGCAGGACGCGACCCGAAGAGCGCAGGACGCACCCGGTCAGGAGCAGGTCGCACACCTTCGCGAGCAGGGCGCAGGGCGCCGCGCGGAGGACCCGGACTCGAGGGAGGATGCGGCGGAGGGCTTCCGCTCGCCGCTCGAAGAGAGGGTCGCCGAGAAGGTGCGCGCAGCTCGCGAGGAGCTCGTCGCCTTGACCGCGGCGCTGGTCGCCTGCGACACGACGGCACGCGAAGGTCCGATGCCGGCGTGCGACGAGGAGAAGCTGCAGCGCATCCTCGCCGCGCGCCTCGAGGCCCTCGGCGCGGCGCCGGAGCTGTGGGAGCCCGAGCCGACCGGGGAGGGCGACCGCTTCCTCCCGGCCGGCCTCGACTTCGCCGGCCGGCCTCAGCTCGTCGCCACGCTGCCCGGCGCCGGCCGCGGACGCAGCCTGTTGCTCAACGGTCACATCGACGCCGTCGACGTCGAGCCGCGCGAGCGCTGGACGAGCGACCCCTTCGTCTGCGTGGAGCGCGACGGTGCCCTGTACGGCCGTGGCGTCAACGATATGAAGGGCGGCATCGCCTGCCTCGTCGTCGCCCTCGAGACGCTGCGCCGGCTCGACGTGCGCCTCGCCGGCGACGTCGTCTTCTGCACGGTGACCGACGAAGAGTCGTCGGGGGCCGGCGGGCGACGCGCCGTAGAGCACGGCGTCAAGGCGGACGCCGGCATCTGCGCCGAGCCGACCGACTTCGCCGCGTGGGTGAGCTGCCGCGGCACGGTGACCCCCACCATCACCATCGAGGGCCGCCCCGGCCACGCCGAGATGCGCCAGCCGCACTGGCGCGAGGGCGGAGCCGTCAACGCGATCGAGCGGCTCGTGCCGCTGCTGCAGGCGATCCAGCGCCTGCGCGAGGACTGGCGCACGCGCCCCGACCAGCAGCACCCGCTCCTCAGCCCCGGCGACATCGTGCCGACGGTGGTCAAGGGCGGGAGCTGGATCGTGACCTACCCCGCGAGCTGTGAGCTGACCTGCGACGCGATGTACCTGCCGGGGCACGTCGACGCCGCCGGCACCGGCAAAGCGATCGAGGGCGAGATAGTCGCCTGCCTCGAGGCTGCGGCCTCCGCCGACCCCTGGCTGCGCGAGCATCCGCTGACGTGGAGCTGGTCCTGCGACGTCGTGCCGGCCGAGATGCCGGCCGACCACCCGTTGGTGACGACCGCCCTCGGCTGCGCCGCGGCGGTCGGCCGCCGCGGTGCAGCGGCCGGCCTCGACAGCTGGCACGACGCGGCGACGTTCACGCGCGGCGGCACGCCGACCTTCAGCTTCGGCCCGGACGGCATCGAGAGCGCCCACGCCGTCGACGAGCGCGTGACGGTCGAGGCGATGCTCGACTACACGACCGCCATCGCCCTGACGACACTGCGCTGGTGCGGCGTCGGCGGATGAGGGAGTGCGCGCCTCGACACTGCGCTGGCGCGTCGGCGGGTGAAGACCGTCCGCGGCTCGGCGTCGCAGGGGGTCCGTGGCTCCGCCGCGCAAACGGCCGGTGACCGGACAGGGCAGGCGGAGGGCAGGCGGCGGGCCGTGAAGACGCGTGCCCGGCGCAGCGGCTAGACTCAGCCCTGCGGCCGGCTGGGACGACGAGCGGGCAGCGGACCGGTCCGTCGGCGACGGACCGCCTACACGAGCGGCGCCCGCGCGCCGTGCGACAGGAGGGACAGGGGATGAAGATCGCACCCTTCGGGGTCGAGCAGTGGATGAACGCGCACGAGGAGTCGGCGACCTTCAACGTCGGCGAGACGTGCGTGCAATCGCTCACCCTCGACGAGCTGCTCGCCCTCGACGACGACCCCGGGCGCGCGCTCGCCGAGCTGCGTGCGCTCCAGCTCACGTACGGCCACATCTACGGCTCGCCGGAGCTGCGCGCCCTCATCGCCGCGCTCTACGACCAGGTGACGCCGGAGCAGACGCTGGTCACCAACGGGGCGATCGGGGCCAACTTCCTCGCCCAGTATGCGCTTCTCGAGCCTGGCGACCGCGTGGTCTGCGTGCAGCCGACCTACCAGCAGCTCTTCTCGGTGCCGGCTTCCTTCGGGGCCGAGGTCGTGCCGCTGCCGCTGCGGCCCGAGAACGGCTGGCTGCCCGACCTGCAGGAGCTGCGCTCCCTGCTGCGGGCGCCGACGGCGATGGTCGTGATCAACAACCCGAACAACCCGTCCGGCGCGCTGATGGACGCCGAGGCCCTCGCGGAGCTGGTCGACGTCGTGCGCGAGAGCGGCGCCTGGCTGCTGGCCGACGAGGTGTACCGCGGGCTCGAGCACGACGGGGTGCGCGTGCCCTCGGTCGTCGACCTGTACGAGCGCGGCGTCAGTACCGGCAGCATGTCCAAGGTGTACTCGCTCGCCGGGCTTCGGGTCGGGTGGGTCGCCGGTCCGGACGAGGTCATCGAGGCCTGCGTCGAGCACCGCGACTACACGACGATCAGCGTCGGGCAGCTCGACGAGGCCCTCGCGACGATCGCCCTGCGCGCCGTCGACAAGCTGCTCGCGCGCAACCTGGCGATCGTCCGCGCGAACGCGGCCATCGTCGACGATTGGGTGCGGAGTGAGGTCCGGCTCTCCTACGTGCCCCCGCGTGCCGGTACGACGGTCTTCGTGCGCTACGACTACGACCTGCCTTCGGTAGAGTTCTGCCAGCGCCTCTTCGACACGACCGGCGCCTTCGTCGTGCCCGGCGCCGCCTTCGACTGGGAGGGCTGGATCCGCCTCGGCTACGCCTTCGACGGCGAACGGCTGGTCGACGGTCTCGACGCGATCTCACGCTTCCTCCGCACGCTCGAGGGCTGAGAGACCGCGCGCCGGGCCGGGGAGTCGACCACGACCACGCCGACACAGAGTGGAATGGCCGCGGTGAGCCGCCGCCGCATGCTGGTCGCCGACCTGCTGCTGGTCTCGATCGGCGTCGTCTGGGGCTTCAATTTCGTCGTCATCAAGGACGCCATCGGGCGCGTCGACCCGATGCTCTACATCATGCTGCGCTACCTCGTGGCGGCGGCGATCTTCGCCGCCCTCGTGCCGCGCAGCGTGACGCACGCCAAGCGCAGCGACTGGCTGATGGGCGGCGTGTTGGGCGCCTTCTACCTCACGGCGCTGGTCGTGCAGACCATCGGTCTGCAGCACACGACGCCGGGCAAGTCGAGCTTCATCACCGGGCTCAACGTGGCGATGGTGCCCTTCCTCTACTGGATCGTCGCCAAGCGCTCGCCGGGCTGGACCCAGGTCGTCGGCGCCCTCATCGCCACCGTCGGTCTCGGCGTACTCAGCCTCCAGGGCGACTTCACCTTGAGCTGGGGCGACACGCTCACGCTCATCGGGGCGCTCTTCTACGCGCTGCACATCATGTTCACGGGATTCTTCGCGCCCAAGGTCGAGCCCAAGAGCCTGGCCGTCACCCAGATCGTGGTCGCCGCCGCGCTGATCTCGCTCGTCACCCCGTTCACCACCAGCGTCACCTTCGATCTGCCGTGGCAGGTCTGGGCGGCCGTCCTCTGGACCGCGCTCTCGGGGACGATCTACGCCTTCTTCATGCAGAGTTGGGCGCAGCGGTACACGACCTCGACCCGGGCCGCCGTCTTCCTCTGCCTCGAGAGCGTCTCGGGCGCCGTCTTCGGGGTGATGTTCGGGATGGACGACCTGACCTGGCGGCTGGTCGGTGGCGCCGGCCTCATCTTCACCGGCATCCTCATCATCGAGACGCTGCCGTCGCGTGCCGGGCGGGCCGAGCCCGTGGCGACCGGCGACGCGATGCTGCCCGTCGCCGGCAGGGATGGGCCGTCGCGCGTGAGGGGCGACGACGACGGCGAGGCCGCGAAGGCCCACGGCGACGGGGGTCGACGGTCGCGCGCGGAGGGCCACGACGCCGCCGAACGAGCAGACCCCCCGCCGGGCACGGTAGACTAGCCGACATGGCCGAGCGCCCGTACGAAGACATCCGCATCGAGGGCCACCTCATCGACTCCCTGATGCTGCCCCAGATCTGGGACGACATCATGGACCTCGAGGGCGAGTTCGAGGTGCTCGACTTCAACGTCGGGCGCACCAAGACCGAGACCTCGGTCGCGGTCATGCGTGTCTTCGGCCGCGACCGCGACCACCTCGACGAGATCCTCGAGGCGATCACTCCGCACGGCGCCGTGGCCGTCGAGCCGCACGACGTGCAGCTCGAGCCGGCGCCGCAGGACGGCGTCTTCCCGACCGACTTCTACTCCACCTCCAACCTCGAGACCTACGTGCGCCTCGAGGGCGAGTGGGTCTACGTGCAGAACCCCGAGATGGATTGCGGCGTGCGCGTCGATCCCGGCGCCGGCACTGCCGAGACGATCCCGATGGGCGAGGTCAAGGCCGGCGAGCTCTACGTCACCGGCCACAGCGGCCTGCGCGTCATCCCGCTCCAACGGTCGCGCGAGAGCCAGCCCTTCGAGTTCATGGCCTCGGCGGTCTCGAGCGAGAAGCCCAAGGCGCAGATCATCCACGAGGTCGCCAAGATGCTGCGCCAGGTGCGCGCCGACGGCCGCCTGACCATCGCCGTGGTCGGCCCGGCGGTCGTACACACGGGGGCGGCGCCGCACCTGGCCCGCCTCATCGAGGCGGGCTTCATCGGCGCCGTCTTCGGCGGCAACGCCGTCGCCACCCACGACGTCGAGTCGGCGCTCTTCGGCACCTCGCTCGGCGTCTCGCTGCGCGAGGGCACGCTCATGCCGGGCGGCCACGAGCACCACCTGCGCGCCATCAACACCATCCGGCGCGCGGGCTCGCTGGCGGCCGCCGTCGAGCAAGGCGTCCTCACCCAGGGGCTCATGTACACGTGCGTGAAGACCGGCACGCCGACGGTCCTCTGCGGCTCGATCCGCGACGACGGGCCGATGCCCGAGGTCATCACCGACGCGATCGCTTGCCAGCACGAGATGCGCCGCTACGCCCAGCAGGCCGGCGCCTGCCTCATGCTGTCTTCGATGTTGCACTCGATCGCCACCGGCAACCTGCTGCCGGCGTCGGTGCGCACGGTGTGCGTCGACATCAACCCGGCGGTCGTGACCAAGCTCGCCGACCGCGGCAGCTTCCAGGCCATCGGCATCGTCACCGACGTCGGCCTCTTCCTCGAGCAGCTCGCCGACGAGCTCTGCGCCGAGGCCTGAGGCGCCGTTCCCGCCTCCGCTCTGCAGCACCTGCCCCCGCCTGCCTGACGACCCTCCTCGGATAGACTGACGTCGTGCTGACCGCCGTCCTCTCGCTCGGCTCCGCCCTGGGCTACACGGTCCACGACGTGCTCATGATGCGCGTCGTGCGCTCGACGCCGGTCTTCACGGCGCTCTTCTGGGTGCAGTCGGTCGCGCTCGTGCTCTTCGTGCCGGCGTGGCTCGTCTTCATCGGCTTGCCCGAGGGGAGCGAGGAGTGGCGCGCCGCCGGGCTCGCCGCCCTGAGCGGGCCTATCGAGGTCCTCGCGCTCGCCGCCCTGCTCAAGGCGCTCGCCGTGGGCAAGCTCTCGATCGTGGCGCCGCTGGCCGCCCTCGGCGGCGGCTTCGGCGCCGTGTTCGTGATCCTGCTCGGCGAGCCCGTCGGCAGGCTCGCCGCGATCGGCCTGCCGCTCGCCGTGGCCGGCGCCGTGCTCGCCTCGATGGAGCCCCGCGCGGTCGATGAAGACCTGGGCCGGCGCCGGCGCGGCGTCAGCGCGACCGCCGGCGCCGGCTGGGCCTTGCTGTGCGCCGCCATCTTCGGCGCCGAGCCGGTGCTCTTCGGGGAGGCCGCCGTTCTCTCCCCGCTCGCCATCGTCGCCATCAGCCGTGTCGCCAGCCTCAGCCTCCTGCTGCCGATCCTGCTCGTGGCCGGGGGCTTCAGCCTGAAGCGGGAGCACGTGAGGCCCGTCGGCGTCTCGGGGCTCCTGGACGGTTTCGCCGTCATGGCGTTCGCCGCCGCCGTCGCCATCGGCCCCGCGTCGACGGCCTCGGTCCTCGTGGCGCAGACCGGCACGCTCTCGGCTCTCGTCGGCATGTGGGCGCTCAAGGAGCGGCTGGCGAAGGCGCAGGTCGTGGGCATCGCGCTCGCGATAGTGGCCGTCACCCTGCTCGCCATGAGCGACGGCGGCTGACGCGGGCTTCCGGGCGCGACGCCGGCCCCTGCGCGTTCTCCCGAGGACCCCGAGGCGCTTGCGGGGGCAGCTGCGGCGTCCGTCGGGGCGACCGCGGCGCCCGTCAGGGCAACCGCGGCAGCCCATCCTCGCCGAGCGGCCAGAACGGGTTGTAGGCGACCTCCCAGGCGTGGCCGTCGGGGTCGGCGAAGTAGCCCGAGTAGCCGCCCCAGAAGCGGTCCTGGGCCGGCTGCAGCAGCCTGCCGCCGGCCCCCACCGCCTCTTCCAGGGCGGCGTCGACCGCCTCCCTGCTCTCGACGTTCATGGCCAGGGTCATGCGGATGGAACCGGCCGGGGCCGGCTCCTGACCGGCCTCCTCGGCGATGCCCTCGAGCGCGTACAGGGCGAGCGTCGAGCCCGCGTTGCGGAAGAAGGCCACGCGCTCTTCGGGCTCGCCGCTCAACGGCCAGCCGAGGGCCAGGTAGAACGCTCGCGCCCGCGGCACGTCGGCCACCCCGAGAGTGATCACGCTGATCCGCGCCTTCATAGCGCCGCCCCCCCGCTCCGTCCTCCCGCGTGGCCCACGCCACGCCGCGATGTGAGCCGGCGGACAGGCGTGGCGCACGGATGCGTGGATATACTCTCATGCAGGTCGCCACATCATCTCCCGAGACCCCGCGAGGAGCGTCATGAAGCCACGTCAGATCGCCCCGAACGTCCACCTCATCGGCGCCGTCGACTGGGACCGCCGTCTCTTCGACAGCCTCATCCCCCTCCCGAACGGCACGAGCTACAACGCCTACTTCGTACAGGGCAGCGAGAAGAGCGCGTTGCTCGACACCGTCGACCCGACGATGTGGCCCACGCTCGCGGCGCAGCTCGACGAGCTGCCCGCGCCCGACTACCTCGTCGTCCACCACGTCGAGCAGGACCACTCAGGCTCCACCCCGCTCGTCCTCGAGCGCTTCCCGGAGCTCACGATCCTCTGCAGCGAGAAGGCCAAGCCGATGCTCGTCGACCACCTCCACGTGGACGAGGCCCGCATCCGTGCCGTCGCCGACGGCGAGACGGTCTCGCTCGGCGAGAAGTCGCTCACCTTCCTCGCCACGCCGTGGGTGCACTGGCCCGAGACCATGAGCACCTGGCTCGAGGAGGACAAGACCCTCTTCAGCTGCGACTTCTTCGGCTCGCACCTCGCGACGAGCGACCTCTACGCGACGAAGGATGCCGTCTACGACGGCGCCAAGCGCTACTACGCCGAGATCATGATGCCGTTCGCCGCCCAGGTCGTGAAGAACGTGGAGAAGGTCACCCAGCACCCGATCGCGGTGATCGCCCCGAGCCACGGGCCGGTCTACGACGACCCGGCCTTCATCATCGAGGCCTACCGCGACTGGTCGGCCGGCCCGATGCGGAACGTGGTCTGCCTGCCCTTCGTGACGATGCACGACAGCACGCGTCTCATGGTCGACCACCTGACCGACGCGCTCGCCGAGCGCGGCGTCGCCGTCGAGCGCTTCGACCTCACCACCGTCGACCTCGGCGAGCTCGCCGGCTCGCTGGTGCACGCCGGCACCGTCGTCATCGGTACCTCGACCGTGCTCACCGGCCCGCACCCGCTGGCGGCGTACGCGGCCTTCCTCGCCAACGCTCTGCGGCCGCGCACGAAGTACGCGACCGTCATCGGCTCGTACGGCTGGGCCGGCAAGACCGTCGAGACGCTTGCCGGCATGATGCCGAAGCTCAAGGTCGAGCTGCTCGACCCGGTGCTCGCCAAGGGCCTGCCGCGCGAGGCCGACTACGCGGCGCTCGACGCTCTGGCCGACACGATCGCCGAGAAGCACGAGGACCTGGCGCCGCGGCGGTGACGCCCGCCCCAGGCCACCATCCCGCGGGCGGCGCCGGCCGCCCTCGTGGACGCCGCGTCCCCGCACGCCCGTGCTGACCGTACTCACGGGGCTGCTGACGTCGCTCTCGTACGCGACCAGCGACATGCTCTCGCAGAACGTCGCCCGTGCGACCCGGCCGCTGACGCAGATGGTCTGGATCCTCATCACCGGCGCGGGCCTCGTCGTGCCCGTCACCCTGGTGGTGCGCGGGTTGCCCGACGAGGGCGAGTGGGGCGGCGCCGGGCTCGCAGCGCTCGCCGGCGTGCTCTACTTCTTCGCCCTCTTCTGCCTCTTCCAGGGTCTGCGCGCCGGCGATCTCGGCCTGATCTCGGCCCTCACCTCGCTGCAGGGTGCCTACGTCGCCGTCGCCGTGATCGCTCTCGGCGCACTTCCCGTAAAAGCCGGTTAGCGTGCTCCAGGTCGGTAAAATCGATGGGTTCTACTATTCTTTCAGTGGCGATCGCCTCCAAATAGGCACTGAGTGCATTTTCCACCTCCACCAATTCCTGGTCGGATGGATGCGGTTGATCAAGAACGTTTTTTGCCCGTAGAATGAGGTCTTGTAGCATGAATTTCCTTTCTCAGGCGGAAGGTCAACTTTGCGACTGACGTGAATTATACAGGGATTGGAGATCCTTCGCCAACGCACGAAAAGTCTGATATTGCCCTTGAATGGCACTGGACAACACGTCCAACTCATCATCTGTGAGCCGTTTCTGATCGTCATAGGTCCAGATCGGGTCATATTTCTCCGGGGCATTTTGGATATCTTCGGGTTTATTGGGACCAACCTTCACCGATCCTGGCGCCTGTCGACCGGTCAACAGGTGATGAAAGGCGCGTGCGCTAAACTGCAGAACATCGAAAGCATAAGCTTCATCGGCGTTGCCGTTGCCAATGATTCGACCGATGTTCCAGTCCAAAACCATAACCTGCTGACGAGGTTGATTCCAGTAATAATGCAGCACTTTGTGATCTAAATAGACGACAGATTGATCATGCGCAGAAGCCATAATTTCACAAATTTGCAGTGCAGCCTTCAACGCTTCGCTGACTGAAAAACTGCGATGGAACTCACCGCGTGTGTAGCCCGCATCGCAGCGCAGATAGAGATTATCCTCCCAGCGGCGAGGGAGGATGATTAGAGCCAGCCAATTTTCAGCCACACGTTGATCTAATTCCGACAGGAACATGACAACATCCTCTGTTGCAAAAAGATCCATCACACCCCCCATATTTACAGCGGAAGCGTCAACTGCCATTGAGGTAGTGAGTGGGGCAATTTCACCCGGCCATATTCCCTCATTGATCTGCAGAAATCCCAATCCCATCATCGGCGTGATCCCTGGAACGTCTTGCAGCAAGTCCAGAATGCGAACTTCACTCTCAAACAGGGGAAGGGCATAGTGGGTCTTATCCGGCCGCATGATTTTCACAGCCGGGTTATCAGCGTAATCCCCAGCGAGTGGTGGATAGTCCAGGTTGAAAACACGTGCAGAAGAGCCAACGGCTTCTGGAACCGCAAAATCACGCAAACCGACAGAGAGCCAGGTATCGAGCGGTTCAGTAATTTTCATAACTTGATCTTGACCAAATTGTATCGTTTCCATTAAATTTTCCAATCTTTGTATTCTTCGTCTTTACTCAAATTGAGATTGAATCAACCATCCATAGAGCGGGTGTTCCTCAGGTAAGGATAATAACATCTCCCTGCGTTCTTCTGGGTTCTGAGTATTCCGGAACTTGGTAAAGGCGCTTTGCCATCCCTGATATCGCCGCTCTTCTTCATTATTTATCAAAAGATCTTCGATGGCGCCCATGTGATCGAGAATGTTTTCAAACAGGTTCATTTTGTTTGCCAATGGCATATCCATGGATTTACTCAAGAGATTGAAGCTTAAAATTGCTTGGCGGCCGTGTTGGGTTAATTTGAGCAAAAGATCAGTCACCTGGCGGATTAACCGCAAATGACTGTGATAGAGCAGAAGAGCCACCCGATCTTTTGAATGCTCAAAGGATCGGCGCCAATGTAAGAAACCCTCATGAGCACCTTCTATGGTTTGATCCAAAGCCTCCATCAATGAGGGCTGCAAACCCACATGAGAGATCTGGTCCCAGATCCCTCGGAGTTCGTTGATGAATTCCGAAACCAATAAGCGGTCATTTTCCATAGTATTCAGACCTGAAGCTGAAAAAGACGTGAGTGCTTGCAAAGATGGGAGGATGGTTTGACGCCATTTTTCAGTCTCTTTTAAGGCATAGGAATAAATGAGCCATTCCTGATGCTGTTGATCTGAAAGAATTTGTGTGGCAGCCACTAGTTCATTATTGTTCACAAATACTCGCCAGT
>ENA-ORXD01001195-ORXD01001195.1-sediment-metagenome-genome-assembly--contig:-NODE-1195-length-23391-cov-4.316762_pt1 | contig 23391 bp, 24 predicted proteins | sample MGYA00237862_ERZ511471 | MGnify/ENA metagenome assembly ERZ511471
GGCCGGCGCGGCCGCAACGCGGTGAGCGAGATCTTCATGGGCAGCGTCAGCCGCAGGATCGTGCACCGCTGTCCGGACCATTTCGTCGCTTTGATCACGGCGGATTAGGTATTTTCCACGGCGCATCCGTGAAGCTGATCCTCCGCTTCACGGATGCTCATTTGTTTCACAGGTGAAACATTGGCGAACGCGCTCAAAAGAGAAACGGTAAACAGGGGAAAAGTACCTGCGGCGAGTTGACTCCAGCTCCGCTCCGGGCAGGAGAATTATCAGGCAGGCACTGACAAAAGGAATTGTTTAAACCAATATTAAACATTATAAAACAGCTATCATGGCGCCCGCTGCATGGCTGCATCAGATTTAGATGAAACTTGAAAATGGACTCGTGGAACCAATGAAACTATCATCCCTCCATGAAATAGCTGTTTCAGAGCTGTTGAATGGTTTCCCGCATGCCATTGTCATACTGGATACCCGGCTTCGCGTGGTGGAAATGAACTGCTACCTGGAAGCCCTTACAGGCTATACCAGCGCCCAGGCCAGGGGAGTTTACGGCAGCTTTATTCTCCGCTGCAATCTGGGGCCCAAGAATCAACATTTCCACAAGGCCTTGGAATCAGGCGAGCCGATATCCATTGAGGGAAATATTATTAACCGGAATCACAAGAAAATTCCTATTCAGTTCACCATCTCTCCCCTCAGATCTGAAAGCGGCGGTCTTGCCGGGCTGCTCGTGGTGCTGGAGGACATCTCGGTCCTGCAGAACAAGAGTCAACGCATCTACGACGGCACAGAGGCAATCCTTGGCCACAGTCCCAAAATGCAGGAAGTATTCGGCCTCATGCCGGTTCTGGCCCATACCGACGCCTCGGTGCTGATCACCGGCGAGACCGGTACCGGCAAAGATATCATCGCCGAGGCCATTCACAAGGCATCCAAAAGGGCCAGGCATCCTTTTATCAAGGTCAACTGCGGCGCGCTGCCCGAATCACTGCTCGAGTCGGAGTTGTTCGGCTATGTGCGCGGGGCCTTTACCGGTGCGGTCAAAGATAAACCGGGCATGTTCCGGCTTGCCCATGACGGCACGATATTTCTGACGGAAATCGGTGATCTGCCGATGCCCCTGCAGGTAAAAATCCTTTCCGTGCTTGATGACAAGGAATTCTATCCGGTGGGCGGCACCCAGAAGCTGAAAGTGGATGTGCGCATTATTGCCGCCACCCATCGGGACCTCAGGGAGCAGATTCACCAGGGCAGATTCCGTGAAGACCTTTTTTACCGGCTTAATGTACTGCGTATCCACCTGCCCCCGCTGCGGGAACGTGAGGGTGATATCCGGCTGCTGCTCGACCATTTTCTCAGGGAGTTCAATTCAAAATTGAACAAATCCATCAAGGGGTTCACAACAAATGCCTACAACAAACTGTTGTCCTATGCCTATCCCGGCAACGTGCGCGAACTCCGCAATATCATAGAATACGCAACCAACATCTGCCAGGGCAAAAGGATCAGGTCGGAGCATCTGCCCCAATATATATTTACCCACCAGATCAGCAACAGCATGCCCCAGCCAAAGGCATACGACATCGGGCAACAGGAGGAAATTTCCCCCCCGGAGACATTCAAACCCAGACCGGGCAACTGGAATGATATTGAGAAAGAGATGATTCTGCAGGCTTTGACCAAGACAAGAGGCAACCGTTCCCAGGCCGCCGAAATATTGGGCTGGGGCCGGACAACCCTGTGGCGCAAATTGAAATTGCACGGGTTTACTTAATTTTGATGAATTCGGATAAACTGAAAATTTACCGCAAAGGACCCAGAGCTGACTGACTGGAATAAAAAACTTTCGCTGTGCTCTCAGTGTGCTCCGTGGTGAAAAAAACTTTTTTGCCTAAGGGGCATGAATACCGGTTCATTAATGTTATCAAACAAAAAACAGGACAACTGTGAATAAAAACGTATGAAAATACTGATTACCATCCAAGGGAATTTCGTGGCCCCGAGATTTGACATGGTATCAGAGGTTCTGATCGCGTCGACCGACGGGCAAAAGCTGCTCGAAAAACCAAGAACCATTCTCATCTCACGGCCTTCGGCGGATGAACTCTGCAGTTTTATCACCAAGGAGGATATTACCATCGTGGTCTGCGGCGGGATTGAAGAACGGCATCACAAATACCTGTCCTGGACCAAAAAGAAGATTTTTGACTCGGTTATCGGCCCCTATGCAGAGGCCCTGCAACTGGTTCTTGAAAACCGCCTTACCTCCGGAACCATACTGCCGGGGGCTCTCAGCGATGAGGCCTGTCCATGAACATCCTGATCCGCTGGCTGGGCAAAGTTTTACCAGCCGACGAATACGGTATTGATGATGTGTCGGGCATCAATAAACGGTACAAGAGATTTCGCATCAATCTCCTGACCACCATGCTCACCATGTCCATAATGCCGGCCGTCATTACTGCGGCAATAGGCTATTTCCAATACCGGGATCTTCTCCAGACCACGGAAAAGGACCAACTGCTGTGGAATCTGGATGGCGCTCAAAAAACCATGCAGGCCCTGATCAATGAACTGCATTCCAGCATCGAATTCGTTGTCCGGGAAGACAGATGTGATGAAATCCTGGACCAGGACACCCTGGATACCATGCTGATCCGCCTCAAATTAAAATACAACGGGTTTGTCGACCTCGGCGTTATCGACTCCCGGGGAATCCAGCTGACTTATTCCGGTCCATACAAACTGAAGGGTTATAATTACCGGGTGCAGGAATGGTTCGACCAGGTGCTGTCCCACGGTTTTTACGTCAGCAACGTCTTTCTCGGCTACCGCAACATTCCCCACTTTGTCATCGCTGTCAGCAAAAAACGGCCGGATACGGATGATTACTGGGTGCTGCGTGCCACCATTAATGCCGACACCCTGCAGGAATTCATCTCAACCATCAACACCAAGGCCTCAGATGATATCTTTCTTGTCAGCAAGACCGGTAAACTGCAGACCTCTTCCCGTTATTTCGGCAACGCCATGGAGTACTGTCCAATCTGTGAAAGCTCCTCGCATGTTCGCGAGATTTTCAAGATGCAGCGGGGCATGGCTGATGTCCTGCAGGTCAGTGCCACTCTCGAGAATACGCCGTGGATGCTGGTGCTCATCAAAGAGAAGTATATCCACCAGGAGGCGTGGTCTTCATTCCGCCAAAGACTGCTGTTGATCATCCTGGGCTGCTCAATCGCCTGTCTGGTGATTTCCTATTCCCTTGCGACAATGCTCACCAGCCGCATCCGCGAAACCGACGAAAAAAGGCAATCACTCCTCACCGAAGCGGAGCACTCCAACAAGCTTGCCTCCATTGGCAGGCTGGCCGCCGGGGTGGCCCATGAAATCAACAATCCCCTGGCAATCATCGACCAGAAAAGCGGGCTGATGCAGGACCTGCTGGGACTTACCGAAGATTTCAAATACAAGGATAAATTTTACACATCCATCGCAGGGATCCAGAACAGCGTCAGCCGCTGCAAGGTCATTACCCACAGGCTGCTGGGTTTTGCCCGACGCATGGATGTTATCCTTGAAGAGATCAAACTGAACGAACTGATACAGGAAGTGTTGAATTTCCTTGAAAAAGAAGCCATGTATAACCATATCCGCATGGAGCTGCACTTCCAGGAAGACCTCCCCGAGATTTACTGCGACCGGGGCCAACTGCAACAGATCTTTTTAAATATTATTAATAATGCCATTGACGCCATCGGCAAGGACGGTCTCATATCGATCGACTCCAGGCTCCAGGGGCCCGACGTGCTGGTGAAGATCAAGGACAGCGGCCCGGGCATTCCGCCGAATATTCTGCAACACATATTTGATCCTTTTTTTACAACCAAGGCGCCTGGCAAAGGGACAGGCTTAGGACTTTCAATTACTTATGGGCTGGTGAAGAAACTCGGCGGGGAAATCACGGTAAGCTCCGAAGTGGGCAAAGGGGCTACCTTTGAAATCCGTTTGCCGGTTAAACCTGACAAATCAGCAGAGAGAGATAAAGATGAGCGAGATAAAAGTATTAATCGTTGACGATGAGGTAGAGTTCGCCGCAACCCTGGCAGAACGTCTTGAATTGAGAGACATAGCGGCGGAAACCGTCAATAACGGTAAAGATGCCCTGGCAACAGTCCTTATCCGGCCGCCGGATGTCGTCATCCTGGACCTGAAAATGCCTGACCTGAGCGGCCTGGAAGTCCTGCAAGGCATCAAGGCCCATGATCCGACTATTGAAGTGATCATGCTGACCGGCCACGGCTCCACCTCCAGCGGCATCGAGGGCATGGAACGTGGAGCTTTCGATTACATCATGAAACCCATTGATCTTGATCTTCTCCTTGATAAAATAAATCAGGCCTATGAACAAAGAAAAACCATCAGGTAACAGCCATGAAAGAAACCAGGGAAAACGAACTTCGCAGTCTGCAGCTTGAATTTTTCGGGCGGATACTGGCCGGATTTACCCACGACCTGAAAAACCATCTCGCCATCATCAAGGAATCAAACGGATTGATCAGCGACATGATTGACATGGGCAGGATAACGGACGAAATCCTTGCCCTCAAACTGCAGAAAATCGCGACCTCCATTCAGAACCGGGTGGTCCTGGCCACGGACATGGCCACCAATCTGAATGGCTTTGCCCATCGCCTCGACACGCCGCTTTCATCTTTCCAGATAAACAACCTGCTGGCAGAAGAGCTCACATTTCTGCGAAGATTCTCCCGCCTCAGAGAGATTGAGCTGAAAATCGAACTGCATGAGGGCCTGCCGGCAATCTACAGCAATCCATCCCTGGTGCAGTATGTTTTTTTCAAACTGTTCACCATGGCCTTGAAGAAACTCAAAAATCATGCTCTCCTTGAGGTCGCCTCAGGCGAAGACAATGGCGGCATGCTGATAACCATCCGGTTAAGCGGAGAGAAAGAAGACTTTGCCAAGCTGCTTGATGATGAAACCATGGGTATGATCCGGGAAGCCCTCGACACCCTGCAGGGCAAAGTTGCTGAATTGTCCCAGGCAGGTGCCGAAAAACTGGAGATCGGCTTTTTCGTCCCCTCGCTGGCCAAGCCGTAAAACCTTGGTCAGCCCTTGGGAGCACCGACAGGACGGTGCGGCAGCCGGTTCGCTTTCGCAGGAACCGCACCCTGCCGGACGCTGATCCCGCGCGGGCCGCTCCCACTTTATGATACATGCCATTGCCCAGGCGAGGCGGGAGCAATGGCATTTTTTTCTTTACCCCGCTTTCTTATCCGGCCTGCAAACAGAACCCCCAGACAGGCAACCGCCAGCATACCAGCCGACAGCCGGAGAAGAGTCCCGGCAAGCCCTGCTGTCCCACAAACCGCCCTTCCTAGCGCGCATGGTCGCTGTTCATCTGAATTTCTCATTGTCGCTTCTCCCCGGCCGGCGCCTTTTTTTCAGACTGAATTTTCTGACTGGAGGTACGATTGTTATGCCTTATTATATATTCAACTCGCCGAGTTGGCATAATCTATCGAAATCATGAATGATAAAACATTATTGTCCCTCGTCATTCGGGCAGATCCCGGATCAAGTCCGGCATGACGGACTGCGTGTATGTTTACACCATGCAACTTATTGCAAATGACAATCCCGGCAAAAAATCTATTCATCGGAATCTTGCAACCTCGCCAGCTTTATACGTATTTCACACTCGACCTTTTTTTTAAAAGCTTCCTTGATCTTAAAAACCAGATCTTCCGGATCGCAAGGCTTTCTCAGATAATCATAGGCACCGAGTCTCATCCCCTCAACCCCCAGTTCCCGAGAAGCATGCCCGGTTAAAATAATAGCCTCGGTGAGAGGCTTTAACTTTTTGATTTCCCGCAAAGTTTCAATCCCGTCAATACCCGGCATAATCACATCAATTATGGCCACATCGAAATCGGAATCCTTTATCTTTTCGATAGCATCCTCACCGTTCAGGCAGGTTGTCACATCATATTGCTGCCTGATCAGACGCTTGGAAAGATATTCTAAAAACATTTCTTCATCATCAACCAGCAAAAGCCTGGGGTTCATCTTTCTCATTCCTCACGAATTATGATGGCTTCGTAAAAAGTCCAGGCACCGAGTTTTCGTGACGATAAATCAGGAACTTATCATGCACTGTACGGCTGTCGAGAGGTTTTTTACGAGACAGTCAATTATGGTAGGCGCCATAATTTCAGAAGCCAGGAGTCAGGAGCCAGAATAAAACGTAATAACATCAATCATTCTGAATTCCGTCTCCTGTCTTCTGAATTCCCATGACGGAGATCGGCGCGGCAACTTTGTCACGAAAATACCGTTATTATAGATCAAGCCAGAAAGTTGATATTAAAGCTGTTCTCGTTTGTCAGCTTGAGATTCAGTCATCATTCTTTTCCGTGTTTTTCGAAATTCAATCCCATAATCGCTGATTTTTTGTCTGAGAGTGCGGGGTTTGATCTCCAACATGTCAGCCGCTTTGGACCTCTGGCCATTGGTCATCTGCAAAGCTGTCAGGATAAGGGACCTCTCCACTCTTTCCCTTGCTTTTCGCAAGGGTTCAATGCCGGCACAAGGCAATAAGGAAGATGTGCTCTTTGTTTCAGGAGACTCCTGAACACCAGTAAGGCGTTGATCAAACGCCTCTTCAAAAAAATCCTCAGGAAAATCTTCCTGGCGGATAACCGGACCTGAAGTCGTTAAAAAGACTCTCTCAATGAAATTCTTGAGTTGTCTGACATTGCCGGGCCAGCCATGTGAAATCAGGTAATGCATGGCCTCCGGGGTAAAGGTTGCTTTTTCCTTCTGGTACAGTTTGGCAAATCGTTCTAAAAAGTAGTCAACGAGATAGGGAACCGCCTCTTTTCGTTCTCTGAGAGGTCGAAGTTTGATCGGGATAACCTGCAAACGGTAAAAAAGATCTTTTCTGAAATTTCCCGCCTTGACTTCAACGGCAAGGTCTTTATTGGTAGCTGCAACAATGCGTACATCAACCTTGATGGGGGTTTCCGCTCCAATTCGCCGAAAGCATCCGTCTTCCAACACCCGCAGAAAACTTACCTGGTTGAACAGGGAGATCTCCGCGACTTCATCCAGAAACAGGGTCCCCAGATGGGCCTGTTCAAATCTTCCTTTTGTTTGTCTGACAGCGCTGGTGAATGCTCCTATTTCATGGCCGAACATCTTGCTCTCAAATAAATCACCGGAAAGGGTGCCGCAGTTTACCGGAATAAAGGGTTTTTCCCTGCGGTTGCTTTTTTGATGAATAATACGGGCCAGGAGTTCCTTACCTGTTCCAGACTCACCATAGATCAGGACATTAGCATCAAACCGGGCAATCTGGCTCACGGTCCTGATAACCTCACGCATATGCTCGCTCACCACGACAAATTCCGGGAAGAGATCCGGTTCGATTTGACCATGTAAAGCTATCTTGGGAGGCCTCATGTTGTGATTACCCCGTTTATATTCATCGTAAGACAGGAGTGAGGAGTGAGGAGTACAATCCTTCAGCCTTCTGTCTCCTATCTTCTATCTTCTATCTTCTATCTTCTATCTTCTATCAATTTAGCAAAGCGGCAAAAAAATGTCAATAATGCGTGCGCTGTTATTTTATCGGCATAAAATTACCGCTTTTCTGAAATATCGCGGCATTCATTGCAAAAAACAAAAAGCATGTTAAATCAGCAGATTAACAACTGTTTTGCGCTCAACATAAAAGCTGGCATATCAGTTGCTGAGATAAGGCAGTAAAGCGCGGAAGGCGGTTATGCTTTCTTCAACATGGAAAGAGATAAAACCAACCTGAAAATGATTTCGATAAAGATGATACCCTCGAAACGGATAAAAGATTTAATGCTGGATCTAAGCGATCTGAAACGGGTCTCACCTGAGGCAAAGGTGGTTGAGGCGGTCAAATTACTTGACGAAAGGCGGCAAAGCGGAGGCCTGCAGTTCCTGCTGGTTGTTGATGAGGTCGGCAATAAGGAGGAAATTCTGGGTAAGTTTTCCATTGACGATATCCTTGCTCAGATGGAGCCGTCCGCCATGAAGATGGAAGAGCTTCCCATCTTCTGGCAGAGTCAGTTTTGGGAAGAATGCGAGGATATCCTGCAAAAAACCACCGGCTCTATTATGTCTCCCGTGAAGCATGTCATTCATCAAAGCGCCACCCTGATTGAAGCCGTCCACTTGATGAATTCCGGCAGAGTCGATTGGCTTCCGGTTGTGGAAAGTGGAAATGTTGTCGGTGTTCTTTTCAAAGAGGACCTCTTCAACGAAGTTCTGGCCGCGGCTAAACCCAAAAACGATGAGCTGTCTGACGATCCAGTATAAGGGTGCCTTGAAAATTTGCCATGATGCTCGGATTGAGTTGCTGACAACATACACGCCTGCGCAGATGTTCCGGAAAGATGGTTTTAATTGAAAATCGTTTCACTTTGGAACATAACCTTTTGATTTTACGACGATCTACACCATCGGTAATCAGCGTATTTTCTTGACAATTATTGCGGAAAATACTAAACGAATTCAATTAAGCCGTTGTAAAAAAATAACATGGACAGAGAAATGCGCCCCAACGGCACTCTTTTCAGTACCCCCTTGAGGGGTATAAGGAGCCGTAACGAAATTGAAAAAATGGCCATGTTATTTCGTAACGGCTCCTAAATGCTATTTTGGACAAAAGTGGGTCAATATTCTTAACTACAGCATCTTGCCAAGACAAATCCTCAAAGGAGAGACCTATGACCGATCAGCCAACTATTCGAATTCTTTTAGTAGACGATGAAGAGACCCTGCTTGAATTCTTATCCAAGCGCCTTTTAAAACAGGGCTATACCGTAAAAGCAACCTTCTCCGGCGAAGAAGCCGTCAAGGTAGCGAAAGATGAACAGTTTGATGTGGCTGTTGTCGACTTGAAGATGCCCGGCATTGATGGGGTGGAGACCCAAAAGAGACTCAGACAGATGCAACCCTTCTTACAGTGCATCGTGTTGACCGGCCATGGCTCCATTGAAACAGCCCTGGAAAGCGGTCAACAGGAAGCATTCCAGTATCTGCTCAAACCTGTGGATTATGATAATCTCATAATTTCCATCCAAAAGGCATACGACAAGAAAATGAAGCTGCAATACCAGGAATTTAAAGAGAAAGTGGCAGAGATATCCACCTCGGGCATGGGGGCCCACGGCATAAAAAAGGCTATCGGCGAACTGCATAAAATTTATGGAATCGAATAACTCTCTGCAGACCGAACTGAAAAGAGTCAAACAGGAACTTGCCGGCTACAGGATAGAGCTGCATCAAACCAGAGGCTACCTGCAGTGTATTCTGCAGAGCTCTGAAGATATAATCTTTGCTACGGAAGTCGACGGCATGTTGATATCTTTCAGCAAGGGCGGAGAAAAGGTGCTGGGTTATACCTGGGAGGAGTTAGCCGGCAGAGACATTAAGGACTTAGCCGAAAACCCTCTCTTATTTCAAGAATTCATAAGCTCTTCTCTGCAGGGTGGCGTTACAACGCACTTGGATCTCCCCTTCCGGCACAAGGAAGGGGGATCAATTTACTGTAATGTCACCCTGATAAATTTGACCAACAGGGAGGGTCAAAGAGTCGGCACGGTTGGAGTCTGCCGCGATATCACCTTATGGAAAAAGTTGCAGGAAGATCTCGTCCGGATCGACAGACTGGCGGAAATAGGCAGGTTGGCGGCCGGCGTGGCCCATGAGATCAACAACCCCCTTGCCATTATCGGCGAGGCCTCGGGATGGGCTGGCGCGGTAATCGACGACGCCGAGGGCCTCACCCCCGAAGACCGGTCAGAACTGGAAAAGGCCGTAAAAGGGATCAGTGAACAGACCAAACGCTGCCGCAACATAACGCATCAACTGTTAGACTTTGCCAGACGTTCCGCGCCGGAAAAAACCGAGTTTGACGTGCATACATTACTCAAAGAAAGCGTCGGTTTTTTAAAGTCTGAGGTAAAGCACACCTCTATTGAAATCGACTTTGATTTTATGCCCGGTCCCCTGCTGATGCATTCAGACCCGAGACTGCTGGAGCAGGTTTTTGTTAATTTTATTACCAACGCTATTCACGCCATTAATAAAGACGGGAAAGACAAAGGTCGTATTGAGATACAAACCCGCAGGACTGATTCGAAAGTGGAAATAAGTTTTAAAGATAACGGCATCGGCATCCCGCCGGAAAATCAACAAAAGATCTTCGAGCTCTTTTATACGACCAAACCGCCGGGAAAAGGGACAGGCCTTGGTTTGCCGATTTGTCAGAATATTATCAAAAAGATAGGGGGAGAAATTTCTTTTCATAGCGAGGTAGGCGTCGGCACTTCTTTCACTATCAGCATTCCCCTTTCCTGACCATTCATTTTCTTCATGTACCGCTCTTTCAAATAACATCCCGCTCATTCATTTCATCATACCCCTCCCCCAGGTCTCACATCCTCAGCTGCCTCACCTTCATAATGCAGAATGTTCACGCCATAAAACGGCATAAAAATGCCGCCTAGCAACCTTTCCCATTCTATCCGGCATGAATATGCCAAGCCATATAACGGTCAGACTATTTTTTATCCTGTTGGAAAGGCTGTAAAAGCAAGTAGTTATATCGGGCGGAATACTCCCAACAATAAAATGGCACATCTATTGCTATATTTCGAAGAGAAACAAGACACCGAATTGAAATCACCAACGCAAATGAAAAGCTACACTTTTTTGCGTGGACGGATTGAGGGAGGGTCTGATGAATACCAACGAAGGAAAGAATCTTCACCATAATCAGCCTGAACCTGCCCAGAAAACCCGGACGACCCTCTGCTTTCTCCCTTTTCTGACAACCTTCATTATGATGTTTGGAGTCTGGCTGCTTCTTTCCGGCAAATTTGATCCCTTTCATCTCAGCCTTGGCGCCATTTCCTGTGCTATTGTTGCTTTTCTGTCATCTGACCTGTTGTTTCCGTCGCCGATCCTAAAGGGGAAGCTGACAGTTTTTCTACGATGGCTCTGCTATCTCCCCTGGCTGACAATAGAGCTCTTTAAGGCCAATTTACATGTAGCCTATCTCGTTTTCCATCCAAGGATGATGGATCTGATTGATCCGCGAATTATCAAATTTAAAAGCACGCTGGATAGTGAATTAGGGCTGGTGACATTTGCCAATTCAATCACCCTTACCCCAGGTACGATTACGGTCAATGTGTCAATAGACGGAGATTTTAAAGTTCATGCTATTGATAGAGCCTCCGGTGATCCATTGCCGGGCGAAATGGAAATAAAAATCGCCAAAGTCTTCAGGAAGGTCTGATGGATAATATCTTTTTATACTCAAGTCTTTACCTGGCTTTTTTAATGGTTCTTTCTTTATACCGCGCCATAGTCGGGCCCACCGTCCTGGACCGCATGATCGGCGTTAATGCCATAGGAAGCAAGACCACGGTCATGCTGATACTGATCGGTCTTCTCTATCACAGGGTCGATATGTTTGTCGACATTTGCCTGGCCTATGCCATGCTGAATTTTATCGCTGTGCTGGCTGCATCCAGGTACTTCCATAAACGGAAAGGATTATCGGATGAAATATGATGCCGGTGAGGACGTTGGACACTTTGTTAAAAGCGGCTTAGCCGCACTTCAGCAATTATTCCTGCAATTTTATTCAGGTGCCTGATATGGATATTCTCGTATGCATACTGCTGTTTTCCGGGATGTTCTTTTTAACGGCAGGATCGATTGGAATCTTACGTTTTCCGGATTTTTACTCCCGGCTGCATCCGGCCGGCAAGCTCGACACCCTGGGCACCCTTCTGGCATTGCTGGGGCTTGCCCTCTTCAACCTTCATCATTTTTCTTTAGGCGCCCTGCTCACCAGTCTCAAAATCATGCTGATCATCATATTTGTTTTTGTAGCCAGTCCCACAGCCACCCATGCTATTGTTGACGCCGGCGTCAGGGCTGGTCTGGCCCCCTGGACCAAGGGCGAAAAAAGGAGGTAACTCATGTTCTGGCAGATAGATCTGGCCATCCTTACGCTGGTTGTCGTCACCGCTGTCGCATCATTAATGGTCAAGGATTTGCTGGGCGCCGCCATCCTGTTCGGGGCGTATAGTTTTCTGATGTGCCTGCTCTGGTCCATCATGGGAGCGGTGGATGTTGCCTTTACCGAGGCTTCGGTGGGAGCGGGCGTTAGTTCCGTATTTTTTGTTGCCGCTGTTTTCCGTACGTCAAGGAGGACAAAAGATTGAAAATCATCGGGCTCATCATCACGATTGTCACGGGAGCATTCCTGGTTTATGCCGCAGCCGATTTTCCGGCCTGGGCGGACCCGAATTCTCCGGCCAGCACATACCTTTCTCCCTACTTTATTGAAAACTCAATGAAGGATACGTCCGTACCCAATTTCGTTACTTCACTGCTGGCGGACTATCGTGGTTTTGACACCATGTTTGAGACGACGGTCATTTTTACAGCAGGCCTTGTCTGTTTCATCCTATTACGAATCTCCGGACGCAAAGAACCGGAGACCAGCCATTACCGGCATGTCCTCACCGGTGTCACCGTCACGCTTAAAGAAGGACGTAAGATACCCGCTTCTGAAGATTTTGAAAGAATCGACGATCTCTGGACGCCTCCTGATCTGATCATCAAAACGGGTTGCCGTTTGATGATCCCTTTTATTCAGCTTTTTGGTCTCTATGTCATTGCCCATGGACATTCCAGCCCCGGTGGAGGATTCCAGGGGGGTGTCATTCTGGGGGCCAGCATCATTTTGCTGGCGATATCGCACGACCTGCGCACCGCGCTTGAAAGAATGCGCGAAAAGGTGGTGGCCATTCTCTGCCCCGTGGGCGTTGCCATCTATGCGGGCACCGGCACCCTCTGCCTTTTGCTGGGAGTTAATTTCCTTGATTACAGTGCACTCGCCTCCGTGCTCCATGTGGACCCCATCGCTGCACGCTCCCATGGCATTTTCATGGTGGAAATCGGCGTCGGCATCGCGGTCATGACCACTATGATATGGATCTACAACAACATTTCATCGGCGGGAAAATACAACCAGGGACTATGAATATGGCTGAACTGATACCGGCCCTTATCGCCAAGTATAATTACTGGATCTATATCACCTTAATGATGATCGGTCTTTATGCCATGATTGCCAAAAACAACCTGGTCAAAAAGATTGTGGGCATGAACATCTTTCAAACGGCCATTATTCTGTATTACGTGTCCATCGGCGTTAAAAAAGGGGCCACCATTCCGATTTCAGCCGGCGGCCATGGGGCGGCCCATGAAGCGGTCCATGCTGCGGATTACCTCAATCCGCTGCCGCATGTACTGATGCTGACCGCCATTGTTGTCGGGGTGGCTACCCTCGGAGTTGCCCTGGCTTTGTGCCTGAGAATTTATAACCGGTACAACACCCTCGAGGAAGATGAAATCTTAGCGCAGATTAGAAAAAAATGAGCCAACAATATCCCGCCCTTCTCGTCATTGTTCCCTTGCTGTCCGCCTTTGCCATCAGCATTGCCGGCTGGGTGAATAAAAGACTGTGTTTTCCGATTATCGTAACGGCACTGAGCGTCGTTGTCTATGCATCAATCGGTCTGCTGTTAACGGTGCTGGAAAAAGGCGTGGTCATTTATCACCTGGGCGGCTGGCCGCCACCGGTAGGCATCGCCTATTATGTTGATCATTTAAATGGGTTGGTGCTGGTGGTCGTTGCCAGTGTAGCCCTTTTGAATGTGATCGCGGCCAAAAAAAGTATTGAGCAGGAATTCCCGGATAAGGCGGGGCCATTCTATACCTTATACATCCTGATGGTAACCGGTCTCCTGGGTATTGTGGTCACCGGTGACGCCTTTAACCTTTATGTACTGCTGGAGATCGCGGCCTTGACCGGTTACGGCCTGCTTGCCATGGGAGAAGAACGCGCCCCGCTGTCAACCCTGAATTATCTCTATATGGGTACTATCGGCGCCTGTTTTTATCTGCTGGGGGTAGGCTATCTCTATATTGTCACCGGCTCCTTGAATATGGTGGATATTGCAAGGTTACTGCCCCCCCTCTATCAATCCAGGGCCGTGCTGGCCGCTTTTATTATCTGCATGGTCGGGGTCTGGCTCAAGATGGCCTTTTTCCCCTTGCACGCCTGGCTGCCCAACGCCTATACCCATGCCACTTCGGCGGCCAGCAGTTTGATTGCCCCGCTGGTGACCAAGGTGATGGTCTATGTGATGATACGGCTCATCTTAACCATCTTTACCCCGGAATTTGTCTTTGCCACCCTGGCTTTGAAAAACGTCGTGGTCTGGCTGGCCGTCATCGCCATTGTCATGGGCGCCATCCTTGCCCTGGCGGAACGTAACCTGAAGAGAATGCTGACCTTTATCATTGTGGCGGAAGTTGGTTATATGGTGGGCGGCGCCTGGCTGGGCAACCGCGCCGGCATGACCGGGGCGATCCTCCATATTGCCAATGACGCCCTGATGACGCTGTGCGTCTTTCTGGTGGTCGGCAATATCGTCTATAAGGTCAAGGGATATGCCTTTGAGAACCTGCAGGGATTGTTCCGGAAAATGCCTTTCACCATGGGGGCCTTTGTTGTAGGGGCCATGTCCATTATCGGTGTTCCTCCCACCTGCGGTTTTTTCAGCAAGTGGTATCTGATCCTCGGTGCCCTACAGGCCGGCCATTACGGCTTTATGGCCGCCCTTATTTTCAGCAGCCTGGTCTCGGTGGTTCTGTTTTTCAGGATTTTTGAAATCTGCTATTACGAGCCATTCAGCGATCATCATGGACATGATCATCCGCCGGAACCAATGGATGAGGCCCCGCTTACAATGGTGGTTCCCCTGTTGATTGTGGCCGTGATCTTAATTCTGGTCGGGCTTTATACCGTTGATATTGTTAATCATATTATTAAATTTGCCATTCCTGAAGGTCTGGTGTGATAATGGAAACGATCACTTCAATCAAACCCCTGCTGGCCGTTCTGGTTTCGCTGTTGGTGACCCCCATGCTGGTTTCCAGCAGAAATCCGAACGTCCGCGAGGGCTGGACCTTTTTAGCCGCCTTTATCAAACTTGCCATTGTCGCCTCCATGGTCCCGGCCATCCTGCAGGGAACGGAGATCGTCTATACCGTCGCCGAAGTCTTCCCGGGCGTTGCCATCAAATTCAAGGTTGACGCCTTCGGCATGCTCTTTGCGCTGGTCTCTTCCACCCTGTGGATTGTGACGACCATTTATTCCATCGGCTATATGCGCGGACTGAATGAGCACAGCCAGACCAGGTATTTCTGCTTCTTTGCCATCGCCCTTTCCGCCACCATTGGGGTGGCCTTTTCCGCCAACCTGCTGACCCTGTATCTTTTTTACGAGATGCTTTCTTTTGCCACCTATCCTCTGGTTGCGCATCATCAGGACCAGGAGGCGCGCAGCTCAGGTCGTAAATATCTGCTGTATATCGTGGGCGCCTCGATCGGGCTGGTTCTCCCAGCCATGATGATATGTTACAACCTGACAGGCACCCTTGAGTTCTCCAAGCAAGGAATTTTTACCGGCACGGAACCTCATGCCACCATGCTCGTGCTTCTGCTCATGCTGGTGCTCGGTTTTGCCAAGGCGGGGATCATGCCCTTTCATTCATGGCTTCCCGCAGCCATGGTGGCGCCCACACCGGTCAGCGCTCTGCTGCATGCGGTGGCTGTCGTCAAGGTCGGCGCTTTCAGCGTTCTTCGCGTTCTCACAGGCGTATTTGGCATTGACCTTTTGGCCAGCCTTAATCTCGGTACCGTCATCTGCTATATTGCCGCCTTTACCGTTATTACGGCTTCACTTATCGCTCTTTCCCAGGACGGCCTGAAAAGGCGCCTTGCCTTTTCCACCATTGGCCAGCTTTCCTATATTGTCTTGGGCGTGGCGCTCCTTTCCCCCAAGGGGGTAATCGGCGGCATGACCCATATTGCCATGCATGCCTTCGGCAAGATCACCCTGTTTTTTTGTGCCGGTGCGATTTTTGTCGCCACGGGCAAAAAGAACATCAGCGAGATGGTTGGCATCGGCAGAAGAATGCCGGTTACCATGGTCGCTTTCTTTATTGGTTCTCTGAGCGTAATCGGCCTGCCTCCCACCGGTGGTTTTTTCAGCAAATGGTATCTGGTCCAGGGAACTCTCCAGGCTGATCAGTGGCCTATGCTGGTTGTGCTTCTTTCAAGTTCACTATTAAACGCCGCCTATTTTTTCCCTATTGTGTATAAGGCCTTTTTCTGCACGCAGGAAGAGGCCATGTTTGAAGACAGAATAGAAGAGGCCCCGTTATGGTGCGTGGTCCCTCTGGTGATTACCGCCGCAGGCTCCATCGCGCTGTTCTTTTATCCTACGCTCTTTCTCAAACTGGCGGAACTGGCGACGAGGTAACTGATGAATGCAACTGAAGAATTAAACATCAGGAGCGGGCAATGAAACAAAAAAAAGAATTCGATTATTTTGACCGGCCTGAAACCATAAAAAAGCTGTGGATCCTTCTTTACGTTGTCTGCGTGCTGACAACAGTTCCTGACTTTTTTACCGAGCGGCATGCCTACTTTGGGATTGACGGTTATTTTGGCTTCTTTGCACTGCTTGGATTTATTTCATGTGCGGTTCTGATACTCTTTTCCAAGTTAATCGCACTGGTGCTGAAAACAAAGGAGGATTACTATGATAGGTGATTTTCCGCCTGCAGCGCTCCTGATACTTGGCGCCCTCCTGGTGCCTTTCTTCAAGGGGAATGCCCGTAACTGGTATGTAATCATCCTGCCAGCGCTTGCCTTTTATTTGATTTCCCAGCTGCAGCCCGGATCTTCCTGGCAAATACATTTTTTCGGCTTTGACCTTACCTTTTTAAGAGTGGACAAGCTCAGCAAGGTCTTTGGCTATATCTTTACTCTCAACGCGTTTGCAGCCTTCATTTATTCCTTTTATCTGAAAGACAGCACCCAGCATATGGCCGCCCTTTTCTATATAGGAAGCGCCCTGGGCGTGGTATTTGCCGGTGACATGGTTTCCCTTTATTTCTTCTGGGAAGTTATGGCGGTGGCCTCTACCTTTCTGATTCTGGCGCGCAAGACTGAAAAGGCCCAGGGATCCGCCATGCGTTACATCCTGGTGCATATTTTTGGCGGGCTCTGCCTGCTGGCCGGTCTGGTAATCTATATCAACCAGACCGGATCGATTGACTTTAACGCCATGACCGACCGGAACCTGGGAACCTATCTTATCCTCATTGGAATTCTGGTCAATGCCGCCGCTCCTCCCATGCACGCATGGCTCCCTGACTCCTATCCCGAGGCTACGGTAACAGGGGGAGTTATTCTCAGCGCTTATACTACCAAGACCGCGGTTTATACCCTGATCAGGGGTTTCCCCGGCTGGGAAATACTCATAGTGATAGGATGCATAATGACCATCTACGGTATTATTTATGCGCTTCTGGAAAACGACATGCGGCGCATCCTCGCTTACAGCATTATCAATCAGGTTGGCTTCATGGTCACCGGAGTAGGGATCGGCACCATGATGTCTTTAAACGGCGCCGCGGCTCATGCCTTTTGTCATATTATCTATAAGGCGCTTCTCTGGATGTCCGCCGGTTCAGTGCTGTATATGACGGGAAAAAGCAAGTGCACCGATCTTGGCGGCCTTTACAAAACCATGCCATGGACCCTGATTTTCGGCACAATCGGGGCCCTTGCCATTTCCTCGGTGCCTGCGACAAGCGGATTTACCAGCAAATCCCTTATCATAGACGGAGCCAGTCATGAACACCTGTTCTGGGTATGGCTTATTTTGGAAATTGCCTCGGCCGGCGTTTTCCTCCATGCCGGAATCAAATTCCCTTACTTTGTCTTTTTTGCCAAGGATAAGGGGTTGCGACCGGGGGAAACCAATAAGTCCATGCTTATCGCCATGGGTTTCTTGGCCTTTCTGTGTATTTTTCTCGGTCTTTACCCGAAACCGCTTTACGATATCTTGCCCTATGAAGTCCATTACCAGGCATATACTTTCAATCATGTGGTGGCCCAGTTGCAACTGCTTTCGCTATCGGCCCTGGTCTTTTTCCTGTTTCTTAAGCTGCTCAAACGGACAGAGACTATTTCCATTGATACCGATTGGTTTTATCGCAAAGGGGGACGCCTCTTTTATTATCTCATGGACAAATCCTTGAATGGCATTAACGGATTCGCCAATAGAGTCATTGCCGAAGGACTGGCCGGGTTTGCCGGGCGGATGTCCCGACGCGGCCCGGAAATTTTCACCCTGGGGATCTTGATTCCTCTCTGGAGCGTCTCCGGTTTGAAAGGTGAAAAACTTCAGGGCAGGATCGAAACGGCTCGTGCGGCTTTGCAAACGGGAACTGCACCGGTGGGAATCGGGGCTGCTCTGGCCACTGTATTTCTGGTAATCATTTTCCTTTTAACGTAAGATACGTTTTAATTCCAGTTTAGCGGGCAGGCATGAAGAGGAGATATTTATGGTTTCTGCAGAAGACCTGAAAAAAATCATACTGTTTGAGAATCTAACGGACAAGATGCTTGAACAATTGCTTCCCATAGTTCAGGTACAGTCATTTGAGGAAAGGCAGATCATTTTCGAAACGGGCAGCCCGGCCTCATATCTCTACTCACTGAGAAGAGGCAAGGTGTTGTTGGAGGCTGAACTCGCCTCTCTGATTATCATCTCCCTGGGCGCTATCAAACCGGGGTACTCATTCGGCTGGGCGGCCCTCCGCAAGGAAGTCATCCACTCATCGATGGCTGTTTGCGCCGAACCCAGTGAAGTCTTTATCATGCCTAAAGACGAACTTTTCAACCTTTTTGCAAAAGATCACACCATGGGATTCTTCGTTATGCGGAAGGCGGCCGATATTCTGGAGAATCGCCTTGAACGCCGTACGACTCAGTTTCTCAAGGTCATCACGAAACATCCCGATATTGCCGAACTTCTGGGTCTGTAATAAAAGGAGCCAGGAGACAGAATTCAGAAGAATTGATTTTATCACGTTTTATTCTGACTCCTGACTCCTGACTCCTGACTTGTTATACTACGGGCAGCAAAACCGAAACGCTCGTCCCTTGACCGGCTGTTGACTCCAGGAGAATCTCCCCTCCATGTTCCTGAACGACTTTTTGAGTAACGAGCAGTCCGAGTCCTATACCTCGTCCTGCCTTGGTAGTGAAAAATCTCTGGAAAAGCTGCCCCTTGACCTCGTCAGTCATGCCGCATCCATTATCCGTGACTGTGATGTGGATGGTTTTGACCTGATCGGCGCCGGTCCTGATCCTGGTCTTAACAAAGACCTCCCACTTCTTGGAAATATCGGCATCATAAATGCAGGCATCAACAGCATTTGCAATCAGATTCACCAATACCCGCTGCATGCCGTCATACTCAATATCAGCCTCCTTCAGGTCAGGATCAAGGTCCATGCGCAACGCAACCATATGAATTCCAGCCTCTTCTTTAAAAATTCTCATTACTTCCGGTACAATTTCATTGAGTCTGCAAGGACCACGTTGCGGCGCCGTCTGTTTCGCATACCTTAACAAATCAAGAACAAGGTCCGAGACCCGCTCTATATTGCGTTGAAACATGGCCCAGCCCTCCTCCATCATAGCGGGTTTCTCTTTAGACATCCCCGTATGGACCATATACATGCCGCCGCCGAGTCCGGTCATGATATTCTTGATACAATGGGCCAATCCCGCCACTGTCTCGCCAATACTGGCAAGTCGCTCGCTTTTTACCAGCTCGTCCTGGGCCTGCTTGAGGCCAAGCTTACATTCCTCCACCTTTTTCTCTAAATTATCGGTATAATCCTTTAACTGTTCACACATGGCCAACTTTTTCTCGGCCCTTTCAATTGAAACCATTAAAACTTCATCCCGCACCGGTTTCGTGACGAAATCCGATGCCCCATGCTGGAGGGCGGCTATGGCGGTATCCATATCTCCGTGGCCGGTGATGACAATGACTTCCACCTCTTTGTTCAAGGTCTTGATCCTCTTCAGCACCTCAATGCCGTCAATGCCCGGCATCTTAATGTCGGTCAGAACGAGTTGAGGAGATTGTTGCTTGAAAATCTCCAGGGCCTTTCCACCGTTTTCAGCCGTCAACACGTCATATCCTTCGCTGGATAAAGAGAGCTTCAACATCTCCAGGATAGGCCGCTCATCATCAATGACCAGTATCTTCGTCATTCAGCAACACCACCTTCTTGATAGGCCGGAAAGCGGACCGTAAATGTAGTGCCCTCTCCCAAGACTGATTCCACGCTGATATCGCCCTGAAAATCTTTCACCAGATTATAGGTGATCGAAAGCCCCAGACCGGTTCCCTTGCCCACTTCTTTTGTCGTAAAAAACGGTTCGAATATTTTTTCGCGGACTTGTTTTGATATACCCGTGCCGGTATCCGAGACCAGGGCCACCACCATACCATCTTTTTCGTGGGTGGAAATGGTGAGTTTTTTATTATCCTTTGATTCCTTGGCATCCAAAGCATCTCGGGCATTGGTGACCAGATTCAGAAATATCTGCTCCAGCCGGTTCTCGTCGCTCATGATCTTGGGCAGGTCTTTACCCAGTTTGAGAATCACATCGATGTTTCGCAATTTGAGTTGCTGGCCCATAATCGTAAAGACATCTTCTATGGGTTTATTTAAGTCAACCGGGTAGACCCTGAAATCACTTCTCCTGCCAAACTCACGCAAATGATTGATAATATTGACAGCGCGACCCACCTGTTCGTTTATGTTGCGGGTCACTGTCAAGAGTTGGTCCTCGGAGATATGCTTTCCCCGCCTGATCATTTTAGAAAGAAAATCACTGCCAACCTGGATAACGTTCAGAGGTTGATTAAGCTCATGGGCGATACCGGTTGCCATCTCACCAAGGGTAGCCATTTTGCCGGCCTGGATCAACTGGGCATCCCGCTCAAGACCGCGGGTAATATCCACGGTTCTGATAATGAGGGACAGACCAAGGCCTTCATGATGCAGCTTGCGAAACTTGCCGACCCGGGCATGTAAATCAACAAAAAAATGACCACCGTCTTTTTTGCGGGCCCATAGCTTGTGCATAAAGCCATATTCATTATTTGCGGTAAGTTTGCGAAGCTCTTCAATGATGCGCTGGTTGTCATCATTATTGAAGAGATCAATAAAGGACGTTCCCAGCAATTCCTTACGGGAAAATTGATATTTTTCCATGGCCTGCTTGTTTAAATCCAGGATTCTGGCCGTTTTCATCTCAACCATGAACAGCGGATTAGGGTCATAATTAAACAAGACCCGATACTTTTGTTCAGACGCCTTTAATTGCTCGACAGCCCTCTTCCTCTCATATATTTCAAGCTGCAGCTGCTCTATCGCCATCATCAGTTCGGCTGTGCGCTCCCCGACTCGTTGCTCCAGACCGTCACGAGCCTCCACCAGCTCCTGTTCCACTATTTTCCGGGAGGTAATATCATGTAAAATGTGAACGCTGCCCTTTGGCGTACCGTTGCGGTTTGAGTAGATAGCCGCGCTGATGCTGACGTCCAGGATTTTACCTTCTTTGGTATGCCGCCGGCTTTCTATAGCCGAGAAGCTTTTCCCCGACCGTACCTTATCGATCATCATTCTGGTTTCCGGCCAATTTTTTTCCGGGACATAATCCAGTTTCTGTCCCAGTCGCTCCTCCGGCGTCCAGCCGAACACCTGGGTGAAGGCCGGATTGATATAGGTGCATTTGCCCTCCATATCATAGACAACAACAGGGTCAGGACAGGCATCCAGCATCGTGCGATAGCGCTCTTCGCTCTCCTGCAGTGCATCCTCGGCCTGCCGGTGTCTGATGACCCGCCCCAGTCGCTTGGCAATCGCACTAACGAGCTCTCTCTCTTCCTTCAGAAAAGGGGCTTTGTAATCCACCGATTTATCATGAAGATAACAGACTTCCACCAGGCCCACACGTTCGCCGTGGACGACAATGTTACTACTGAGATTCCACTCCGTTTTTTTATAATTTCCAGTCAGATATTCCTGATTCTGATGCGTAATGCGAGCGCAGGCGATTTCCTGATACTGAAAGGCGGGGGGAATGAGATCCACCACCCCCTGAAAAATTTCTTCAAATGATGTGTCAAGTCTTTCAATAAGATCAGAGACACCGAAAAGACAGTGTAATTCTTTGACCCTTTCGTTAAGGTCTTGCGTCTTCTTCCGGAGTGCATTCCCTCTCAGTTCCAACTCGGCAAGCATTTCTTCTTCAATCTTGAAGACATCCCAGAAAAGCCTGGCCGCCATATGGTCCATCAAGCGGATATGGCTTGGCTTGGTGCGGGAGATCTCCTCGGCGATCTCATCACTGCCCGTCAGCTCAATGATCATATTGAGAACTTTTAACTTATAGAGATCCCGGTAATTCGTAGTCGTATAAATCCGGTGTTCCTGGGCGTAACGGTACCCTTCCGCTTCCGGATTGGTATCCGACACCGCGATGATATTCATATGCAGCTGATCAAGCTTTTCAGCAAAGATCATATCCATAAGCGCCTTGCATCCAGGACCGCCGCCGACAATTGCCACATTAATTGTTTTATGCCGATTCTTCATTTGCTTATCAGTAATTGCTTAGGAGCCGCTACGAAATAACACGGCCGTTTTTTCAATTTCGTTACGGCTCCTTATACCCCTCAAGGGGGTACTGAAAAGAGTGCCGTTTCCGCGCATTTCTCTGGCCATGTTATTTTTTTACATCGGCTTACGACTTTTGCATATACCGTTTGAACCGCACGGAAAAGGTCGTTCCCTGCCCGGCCTCCGATTCAAACGAGAGCTCTCCGCCCTGTTCACTTACTATCTTCTGGGTGATGAGAAGACCGAGTCCTGTGCCGCGGCCGGCCTTGGTGCTGAAAAATCTGGTAAAAAGCCTGGCCTTTACCTCATCCGTCATGCCCGCTCCATTATCACTGACCTGAAAAAGAATGACCTCGCCTGAACCCGCATCGCTTTCCAGCCTGGTCTTTACCTTGACTTCCCAGACCTTTGCCGTATCGGTATCGTAAAGACAGGCATCAATGGCATTGGAGATAAGATTCAGCAAGATATCATTCATACCGTCCTGGTCTAAAAAGGCCTCTTGCAGGTTCGGATCCAGGTCCGTGCAGAGCGTTACTCCGTGTTGACCGGCCTTGGCTCGCATGAGCTCAACCCCATCCAGGACGATCTTGTTGGGGCTGCATACGGTTGGCTCAGGCATCCTTTCCTTTGAATATTTCAGAAGATCAAGCACAAGATATGAAACCTTCTCAAT
>ENA-ORXD01001196-ORXD01001196.1-sediment-metagenome-genome-assembly--contig:-NODE-1196-length-23386-cov-6.765927_pt1 | contig 23386 bp, 21 predicted proteins | sample MGYA00237862_ERZ511471 | MGnify/ENA metagenome assembly ERZ511471
TTTATTGATTAAATTCTTCAATTAAAATAGAATACTCGAATCAAAAATAATGAGAAGGAGGAGGAAATTTTGAGGTTCCATATTCACTGACGAACTATTATGCAGTAACATAATTCTCATTATATAAACATGGTGTTTGTATATAGAGAAAGGAATAGAAATGAGTAAAGATAATCTTACACAGACATTGGTAAAAGGGCTTAATGTTCTTGAATGTATTGCTTCTTCTAATACTTATTTATCAGCAATGCAAGTAGCAGAAAGATGTAACCTTTCGAGATCAACAGCTTACCGTTTATTAGTAACACTAGAAGATATGAATTATGTTATTAGAGTTAACGAAAGTGCCTTCAAAATTGGTCCGTCTGTTTACTTACTTGGTCAAAAAGAATTAGATAGGGATGAACTTCCTGTAATAGCGAAACCATATTTAATAAAACTCAGTGAAAAAATTGGAGAAACAGCATTACTAACGACCCTAATAGGTTCTGAAGTTGTCAGCATAGCGAGAATAGAGAGCAAGAAGTCTCTAAAAATTGGCTCTAAGGTCGGCTCAATTTACCCTTTGTATTGTACTGCTATGGGCAAAGCAATATTAGCTTATTTAGATAAAGATAGGCAAAATGAATTGATATCCAAGATTGATTTTATCCGTAGAACGAAAAATACAATAACCGATAAAAATGAATTTATCCAGCATCTTGATCGAGTTCATTCACAAGGTTATGCGATTGATAATAGAGAAAGCGATGAAGATGTTAAGTGTATGTGTGCCCCAGTATTTAACATGAAAGGAGTAGTAATTGCAGCAATAGGTTTTTCTGGTGTGGCTTTCAGAGTAGATAACTTAGACCAACATGAAATAATACACTATGTAATGCAAATCGCCAACGATCTGTCGAAAAGAATCGGATATATCCCCAAAATAACAGATAAACAAAATAATTATTATTAATTGAGGTATGTGAAGGGAGAAGTAAAATGGAATATAAATATTGGTGACTATCCCTTGACATCACGTACCTTTCATGCTACAATATTTATACCTCAATAACACGCAAGAAGGGATAAGATGACTAAACAAAAAATGCAGAAATTCACAATCAATAATTTCAGAGAAATGTTCCCTGATGAAGACACCTGCCTTGAATGGCTTTACAATCGCAATTACAGCGAAGTTCAGAAATGCCCGAATTGTGGGAAGGAATCGAAGTTCTATAAAATCTCTGACCGCAAGGTGTATTCTTGTGAATTCTGTGGTTATCAAATCTCTCCTACTGCCGGCACCATCTTCCACAAGTCCAGCACTCCACTTACCACTTGGTTCTATGTGATCTACTTGATGGCTCAAACTCGTGGCGGTATTTCCGCAAAGCAGATTGAGCGAGAAACTGGCGTTACCTACAAAACAGCCTGGAGAATGTGCAAGCAGGTTCGTTCGATTCTTTTTGAGGATGGAGAACCTTTTGATGGTGAAGTAGAAATTGACGAATCCTACTTTGGCGGTAAAAGGACAGGCAAGCGTGGGCGTGGGGCAGAAGGTAAAACGCCTGTTGTCGGCATGGTTGAACGTAATGGAAAACTGGAAGTCCGCACGGTTGAGAATACAACCCGCAAGACCGTTATTCCTATGGTTGTTTCCAATGTTCAAAAGGGTGCGCAGGTTTTCACCGATGAATACCCAGTCTATAAGTGCCTTCCTTCTCTCGGCTTCAATCATTCCACGGTTGAACATGGCGAGCAAATCTATGTTATTGGCAACTGCCATACCAATACCATCGAGGGATTCTGGTCGCAAGCTAAAAATGGCATCAAGGGCGTTTATCATTCTGTATCTTCTAAATACCTTCAGTTTTATCTGAATGAGTATGCTTTTCGCTATAATCACCGGAAAGATTCTCTCCCGATGTTCTTTTCTTTCCTTTTGAAGGCTTCTGCACAATCTTAGTAGCCTTAGTCAAAGTATTCAGGAAGTCCTCTTTAGTGAGTGGCTCTTCTTTTTTGAATTGTTTTTTCTTGTTTTTTGTATTAATCATAATTCATCTCTTTTTATATCTTCAATTCTTATTATTGACGACCCTTGTTCATATTTGATATTTACTATATATGTTATTGGTTTGATCGGAAATTTTATGACAAATTTATTATTAGCGTAAACTTTCAGAGTAAAACGATATTTACCACTTTGATTTTGTGTCCTTTTAGAATAACCATCTAGGTGAGGTAATTCCATAATACGCTTAGATTTATTTACTCTCGCTATCTCTAAAATTTTCTTTTCATATTGGGCAAAATCTGTCTCGCCTTTTCCAGATGGACTTCCGTCATCCCACTTCATGGCTTTTCTTTCAAAACCCCCAGGAGCGGTTATCCAATTGCCGCAAGTATTATTACCTAAAAATTCCAGATTATCTAATACAATTCGGCACTCATATAATGGTCTTTTACCATTTGAGGCTATTATCCATAGTCTTATATGGTCAGACAAGCCCGCACCAGCGCGTGCATGTTCTGATGAATATTTATCGCTATCATCTTTATAAAGTTTAATGCCATTATTAATTCCTACAATGCTCTCTTTTTGGATTTTGCGTCTTATTTTTCTGATAGCCCATCCTATAAATAATAAAGCAACCCATATAATTACTGCAAAGCCTAAAACCGGAATAACCATATTAATTACCGACTTTACGATTTCATTGATATTCATTTGGGCAACCCATGAATAAAATTTTGATAGAATGTTTGTTGACTTGCTCCATATTGATAATAATATGCCAAACAAAATAGATGCGTAAATATTTTGAATGATTGCCGGTAAATCAGGCTTGAAAATATTTTTGATTTTTCCCATACCCTTATTTTACATCTTCTGCTACGTGATGTTAAGGGATACTCACCTAAATATTTTAATGAATCTCAAATTGAGTATGCAAGTAAGCGAGTTCTTGATCTGCATTTACAGCATTATCACTGTTCAGAAAGTCTTATTAGGGCGTTATGGTCAGTTGTTCTTCCTGATGAGGAATTAACAACCAATATTAAAAGAATGGTTATGCCATTGCGAGGTGGAATGGCATCTACAATGAGTAGCCATTGTGGTGGGTTGACAATCGGAATTTTACTTATTGGTGTTGTATATGGTCGTGATAATGTTGAAACTGGAGACGCAAGACTTGCTCCTGCTCTTAGTCGACGATTTTGGAAAATGTTTCTCGAAGAATTTGGAACTTCAAATTGCACATTATTGCGAAGCGGAGAGCCAGGTACTGAAGCTCCGTCACGGTGTGGGTGTATTATGGTGCGGTCGGTACGTTTATTATTGAATTTGTTTAATAATATTTACAATGAGCATCCAGATTTAGAGACAATTTATGCTTATGAGGTAGATAGAAGTAAAGAACCCTGTCATGAAGAAGTATCACCACTGAAAGCAAAAGAATTCTAAGAAAAATAATTGGATATGATGAAAGAAGACGTGCTCCCAAAAGTGATCATTTGTGGGCAAAGATATCAATGATTTGTTAGTCTCTCGATATAAAACAAAGGGTGTAACAAGGTTCAAACTGCAACTTATTAGTTACGCCCTTTGTAGCAAAATATAACATTAATAAAATGCCATTACAAGACGGTTATTAAAAATTTGTAAAATGGCTAGATTGTGAAAATAAGCCAAGTTTGATAAATCCAAAAACAATTGAATACACAGAATAATTAATGTGGGAATAACCTTTTTACTTATAATAAGACAAGTTGTCTTTATATTTATAAATGGAAAGATATAGTATAGTTTTTTGATTTGCAAAATTGTTAAAAACCACCGCTTTTTTTATGCCTATAAATGAGGCTTATGATTTTCCTTTCCACTTTTTTAAATAATCTAAGTTTCATGGCTGAATACAACTGCTCATACTTGGTTTTTTCCCTTGCTCCTACACATATTTTCTGATTGAACTTCCTCACTCCTCTTCTGTCCACTGTACTCACATAGTAACAGTCTGTCCAGATGAACTTCCCCAGAAAAAATGGACAACCAGTTAAGGGAAACCTATAATCAAAACTGGAGGAAGTTCATGACCGCGATACGGAAGAAGTACAGCAAAGAGTTCAAATTGGAAGCCATTCGGATGTATGAGAATGGTGATCGGACAATCACCGAGGTTGAACAAGCATTAGGAATCACAGCAGGTCTGTTGTGGAAATGGAAAGAAAACCTCAAGAATCAGCCCCAAAAAGAAGAAGCCTTTCCGGGAAACGGGAGATTAACAGACACTGAAGCTCGCATCCGGCAGTTGGAACGAGAAAATGCCTTATTGAAAGAGGATAAAGAGATCCTAAAAAAAGTACTCACGATGTACTCGAAGGACGGAAGATGAAATTTCATTTCATCGAGAAGCACAAGAATAAGTACTCAGTAGGACGAATCTGTCGGATACACAGGCTGAGCCGCAAGGCTTATGGCAGCCCAAGAGTGTATGCGCAATTGAAAAAGCAGGGAGTAGCATGCAATCAGAAGACAGTGGCTCGTTTGATGCGTCAGGAAGGGCTTAAAGGACAACGGAAATACATGAAAGTGATCACCACGAACAGCAACCACAAGTTTCCTATAGCCTCCAATGTGCTCAATCGTGAATTCACTGCTGACAGGCCCGATCAAAAATGGGTGGCGGATATCACCTATGTTCCGACTGAAGAAGGCTGGTTGTATGTGGCTGGAGTATTGGACTTGTTCTCACGTAAAATTGTTGGCTGGGACATGTCGAGTCAGATTGATGCCACTTTAGTTGAGCGCGCCTTGAGAATGGCCTTATACCAACGCCATCCGGGAAAAGGACTGCTATATCACTCAGATCGAGGTGTTCAATACGCAAGCCACCGGATTCGAGATATTCTTGCTGCAAACCAAATTCAGGTCAGCATGAGTGGAAAAGGGAACTGTTATGATAATGCGGTAATGGAAAGTTTTTTCGGAACCTTGAAAAATGAATGGGTTCATCACCAGAAATACAAGACCCGTTCACAAGCACGAACTGATATTTTCGAATACATTGAAGGGTTTTATAATACTGTCAGGCTTCATTCAACATTGGGTTACCTGTCCCCATCGGAATTCGAAGCCACATATCAAAAATCTCCTTAACTATATGTCCATTTTATGGGGTGAAGTTCAAGAATTCTCAATCCCATAATTCTATCTTCACCTCAGGCTTCAGTTTAGATATCTCTCGCGTTGTAATGCTTTTCACTATCTAGGTTACTTTCTTTGTACTATAAACTAGCACTGTTGAATCAACAGATGTACATGTCTATCCCTATCTCTAAGAATTTTATCTCGTACCTTCTCTTAATCTCCAGATAAGTTGGTTTTAGAACCTTATCTATTTCCTTATCACAAACCACTCTTGGATATTTAGAAGGATTATACATAATGGTATATAAGTGTGGACACGTCATGACTTTTCTTGCATATCTCGCTCATTTCTCTGACTTATGCTTTTCGCAGGTAAGTTGCGGGGAAATGCTCTCTTTTTGATTAGATTTCCGTCTTTAATTAAAATGGATGCGTCATTAGTATTGACAGAATCTATTTTCAGTATTAATATGTTTATATAGTAAACCGTATGTTCAAATAATGAGACAACAATAAAAGGAGAAAAGATGAACAATAAATTCAAGGGGATTATTCCCCCATTAATAACGAGTTTTGATGAAGATGGAAAGTTCAACGAAACGGCACAACGCGAAGTGATCCAATTTCTATTAACGAAGGTTAATGGTTTTTACCCTATTGGTACCTATGGTTCCGGCCCATTATTAGATGTAGAAGAAAGAAAGACCATTGCGAAATTTATTGTGAATGAAGTAAATGGAAAAGTACCTGTTATTATACACATTGGTGCTGTGAACACAAAACAAGCTGTAGATCTAGCTAAACATGCTGAATCTATTGGTGCAGATGCTATTGGTGCTATTCCCCCATACTACTATTCATATACGGATTATGATTTGTTGGAGTACTATCGTGCAATTCTTTCCGCTACAAAACTCCCCTTCTTTGCATATAATAATCCAGGGCTCTCAAACAATCCCCTCTCACCGAAAATCGTTAATACGTTGGCAAAAGAAGGATTATATGGAATAAAAGATAGTTCATTTGACTTGATCACCTTCAGTAATTTTGTCAACAATGTCGAAAAAGAAAACTTTCATTTCATCATTGGCACTGAAGCTTTTGCTACTGCGGCAGTCAATGCCGGTGCTGAAGCTGTAATTTCAGGGTTGGCGAATGCATGGCCAGAGATCATGGGTGAGCTTTGGAAGGCACTTGAAGTGGGTGAGATGCACCAAGCAGGCAAACTCCAACTGAAGGTGCTGAAAGCAAGGACTGTTATGAAATCTGCTCCCACCTTAGTGGTTTGCTATGAGATTTTGCGTATGCGTGGAATCAATGCTGGATATCCAAGATTACCATTTCACCTTGTTGATTTGGAAACACGAATGAATATTAGTAAATCATTAAAGGAACTCGGTTTATCCATATAGAGATTGTAAAGTAAACGAATGTTTAATATTATTAGCAAGAAGTTTGAAGAGTTAATTGATAGTTCATCTAAGCTGGAATTGCTAGCAAACAATTTCGAGTTTACAGAAGGTCCAGTATGGCATAAAGAAAAGAAATGCTTGTATTTTTCTGATATTCCTTCTAATACGCTTTTTTGCTATAACGATAAGAGAGGAGTGTCCATTTTTAGGCAACCTAGTAATTTCTCAAATGGTCTTACTTTGAATAAACAGGGTATGCTAATAGTTTGTGAACATAGATCTAGATCGGTTACTATCCAAACGGATGATGGTTTTGAAACAATCTCCGATCAATTCAACGGGAAAAAATTAAATTCTCCCAACGATATCATTATTTCAAGAGATGGGACGATTTTCTTTTCAGATCCGATTTATGGACTGCAAGAAGGAATGGGTGGGCCGGCAATCCAAGAACTAGACTTTCAGGGAGTTTATATGCTTAAACCGGGGGAAAATGAACCCGTATTGCTGTTTGATGATTTTGAACGTCCTAATGGTCTGGCATTGAGTGATGATGAAAACACTTTATTTGTTAATGACACTGTATGTCAACACATTCGTGTTTTTACAAAAAATTCCAAAGGGGAATATTCTAACGGAACTGTTTTTACTGAATTATTTGGCGAAGGATTGGGCAGACCCGATGGAATGAAGTTAGATAATTGGGGGAACGTGTTCTGCACAGGACCTGGTGGAATTTGGGTTATTTCATCAACGGGTGAATTATTAGGGAAGATACTATTGGAACAAAAAACTGCTAACCTTGCATGGGGAGATGATGATTGTCGATCTCTCTATATCACTTCAGGTACAAATTTATATCGATTGAGATGCAAGACTGCAGGTAAAAGCCCAATGGAAATTTGAAATTGATGCTCATTTTTAGAGATGTTGTTTATACGTTGGAGAGTAAATTGAATATTGGAAGTGAATAAGAAGGTATTTAAGAGAATGATATAAGGAGAATTAGTAATGGAAGCGAAGTACTTGTTTTATCAGTTGAACCGTTGTACTGGATGCCAATTATGCATAATGGCATGTTCATTGGCTCGAGCAGAAGTTTGTGGTGAAGAAGAGTCTCTTATATCAATTCTAACACATCCGAATTTTGGTACATCCCAACCAATCGTCGATCAAACCTGTATGTGGGAAGAGTGTGACGAACGCTGTACGCAAGTATGTGCTCCAGGTGTCTTGTATGTGTCAGAACAAAAGGAATGGGGTAAGTTGATGGAAAACCCTGATTGGAACCCTGTACCCGTGTATGTGAAGGAGAAAATATAATGAGCGGTGGTTATTGTAATAAAGTAGCATGGATAAACCTAACTGATAAGACTATCTATAACGAACCATTAGATGAAAAATTAAAAGAAAGATATGTGGGTGGGCGTGGATTTATTACTCGTTGGCTGGTAAATATGGTGCCAACTGAAGTAAAACCATTAGATCCAGAAAATGTTCTAGTTTTTGCTACTGGTCCTCTTACTGGAACAAATGCACCTACATCATCTCGTATTGAAATTGGAGCGATCGCTCCCGAAACGGGAATTATTTCAACTGGAAGCGCGGGGGGTAGTTTTGGAACTAAGTTGAAACGGGCAGGGTTGGATGCTCTTGTCATTTCTGGGTGCTCTGAAAGCCCTGTTTATATTCTTGTAAAAGATGGAAGTATAGAGATAAAAGATGCTGGTCAATATTGGGGAAAGGATGTATTTGAAACCGATTATGCGATTAAAGTCGACAATCGTGAATCACGTTTATCAATTGCCTCTATTGGACAGGCAGGTGAAAATGAAGTATTTGTGACAACGATTATGATAGATCGCGTACGATCTGCAGGAAGAGGTGGATTGGGTGCTGTTATGGGTAGCAAGAATCTCAAAGCGATTGCCGTATTAGGTTCGGGCAGCATACCCATTCATGATCCACTTGCTTTTTGGAAAGAATGTGAAGATATTCAGAAAGCCGCAGTGAAAAAGTTTTTTGTCAATCGTTGGAAATTTGGAACGTATGCAGCATTAGCACGTTACAATAAAGTTGGTGCCCTGGCTACTTATAATTCACAAAAATCGGCATATGAATATATCGATCAGATCGCAGGTGATTACTATAATGAAAACTTCAAGATCGGAATGCGTGCTTGTGTGGGTTGCCCTATGCCTTGTTGGACTACCTATACTATCAAATCCGGGGAATTCAAGGGTTATTATGGAGAAGAAGTAACTGCTTCTACTTTCAAAGAGTTAGGAGCCCGGTGTGGATTGCACGAGATGGATGCAATTGTAAAAGCACATGATGATCTTAATCGATTTGGAATGGATACAATCTCTGCTCCGGCTACTATTGCCTTCGCTATGGAATGTTTTCAGCATGGAATAATAACGAAAGTCGATACCGATGGATTAGATTTAACTTGGGGTAACAGAGATACTATTATTCGACTCATAGAACAAATGGCAACAAAAACAGGTTTTGGTGCAAAGCTTGGTAGAGGTGTGCGTGTTTGCGCTCGTGAATGGGGAAATGAAGCAGAGAATTATGCACTCCACGTGAAAGGAATGGAAACAGTTGGTACTGATCCTCGCGGTCAACCTTCCTGGGGTTTGGCTTATGCAACCTCAAGCAGGGGTGCTTGTCATATGCGCGCATACGGCAACTTTGAATATGGCGGTATGGATGATGCCAGCATGATCCGTATATCGGGTACAACAGAGATCGGTAAACGCTTTGGTACCACCGGAAAAGGATATGCCAACGCGTTTTTGGAAGATATACATTCTTTTGGTGATTCGCTGGGACTTTGCAAATTGATGACCAGGGCAGAGCTTGGTTTTCCAGAGGCATTAATAGGAATATTGAATGCAGCCACAGGAGCAAATTACACTGCGGATTCTTTGTACAATGCGGGGGAAAGGATTTCTAACCTCGAAAGAATTTCAAATCTACAACGTGGTATAACCCCTGAAGATGATACGTTACCAGAACGATATTTGAAGGAACCAGTGCCCGAAGGACCTGCAGAAGGAAAAGTGTGCGAATTAGAACCTATGCTGAATGAATATTATGAAAGACGAGATTGGAGCTGGCAAGATGGTTATCCTTCAAAAACGAAGTTACAGCAGGTTGGACTAGATCGAGAAGGATATGATATTAAGTAGACTTATATGCGAATTGATTTAAAAAATATATAAAAAATGGCTGTCTATTTTTGGGACAGCCATTTTTTCATCTCTCATCATTTCATGTCTAAAAAACTAGACTTTGGGGATAGCCCTTTATATATTTGTGATTTAAAACGAGACATTTGAAACAAAATAGCACTTACTTAGTAAGTAGAAGGAAAAGCTTGTTTTAAAGGAAATCACTCCCAGTAAAATAAGGAAGTTTCAGTTATGAAAACATAAGGGTAAGATCCATGAACAAAGGTTTGGCACACTTGAAATGAGAGAAAAATGTTATGTTGCCTTGCTGCCAGAGTATTGTGGAGAATAATCAACAAAGAGAAAAATCTCCTTGGCGGGAATGAGGTAAATGTGTGAACAAAGAGAATGAAGCGTTTTTGATGCTGATAGTAACAAGCCCATATAGGGTTGAGCTGTGATTATTGAACATATTGATTTTTAGTTGGATTATTATACGAACCAACAAATTGTGAACTTTCGTGCATATATTATTTATGATTAATTGAGTAAGGTAAAATATGTTACGAAGTTCATATTACATGAATTATTTCAGGAATCAGAAGATGGTGATGAAAACCAGCTATTGTTTCCAGGAATGAGTGAAGAGAATAGTGACCAATTTTGATAATTGTTGAGAATCACCTATATTTCCGAGGAATCTGTCTATTTGCTGATGGAAGATGATTTAATCTAAATAGCGAGAATATTGGTGATCGTAAGTCTAATGGAAGATTTTTATTATTTTAACTCAAGTAACTTGCAACGGTGAAGCTGAGGATTCGATGGACAGTTATGAGATCATGATGCGCAACATTCAATTTGACTCTCCAGAGCGGATAGGGCTGCGATTTAATAGCCTGGGAGTGAGCGACGTGTTCCGCATTTATGTCCAACCGCCTCTCGATTATCGCCCCTCCGATAATAAAAATGTCCGCATGGATAAAAAGATCCGTGCTGCTTCGGGTTCAGTAGATGAGTGGGGTTGTATGTGGGAATCACTGGAAGAAGAGGGTAGTGGGGATATGGGGCAGGTATTGCATCCCCCCATCAGTGACCTCGATCAAGTTTCCTCCTACCCTTTTCCTGACTCGTATGACACTCACCATTTCGACGGGCTCGAAGACGCCTTGCAGCTTTCAAAGGGCAAATTTGTGCAACTTAACAGCCCCTTCTGCCTTTTTGAACGCCTCCATTTTCTGTACGGCTTTAGTGAAACCCTGCGTGATCTAGCACTCCAACGTGAGAAAATGGAAGCGTTGATTGATAAGGTCATTGCCTACCAGATCGGAATTGTTGAAATGGCAGGTCAGCTTGGCAAGGGACGTATCCATTGCTTTGATACCACCGATGATTGGGGCACCCAGACCAACATGTTCATCAGCCCCAAAATGTGGCGAGAAATCTTCAAACCACGTTATAAGAAACTGATCGATACAATTCATGCTAATGGTATGCTGCTGCGCTTCCACACGGATGGACGTATTAATGCTATTTTCCCCGATTTACTAGAATTGGGTGTAGATATACTCAATGTTCACCAGCCCCTGTTGCTGGGGATCGATGATGTGGCACAGCAATTATCCGGCAAAATTTGTCTGGAAGTCTCTTGTGATGTACAGCAAACTCTGCCTTCATGCGATGAGCAACGCATCAAAAATGAAGTAAAAGAGATCGTTCAAAAATGGTGCACTCCGCAGGGTGGATTGATCGGGGTAGAATATCGATATGGGAAGGTGCTGGGTATTTCAGAGCAATCCCTGCGCTGGGAGCTGGAAGCTTTCCAGCAGTATGGAAAAATTTATTAGAAGAGGTGAAAAATGATTAATGGTATGGAAGTACTTGAAACCGAGGGTTCGAGCTATGAACGCCGCAGCCAACGTTTTCAGAGCTGGTACGAGAATGTCTTTAAATGGCATCCCAATTTTGAGTATACCCCTAATCAGACCATCAATTGGACAAAAATCGAAAAACCTATGTCGGAATGGAAGGTGGGGCTGGTGTCATCCAGCGGTACCCACCTGCGCACCCAAAAACCCTTTGATATTGTCGGCGATGACGGCGATTGGTCTTACCGTGAAATTCCGGCAGATACGGATCCCAAAGATCTCATGTTGTCTGATTCCCACTACGACCATAGTGATGCAGATTCAGATCCAAACTGTATGTTTCCCATCGTGACCTTGCGCGAACTGGTCAAGGATGGAGTGATCGGTTCAACTTCCTCCACTTATTATGGTTTCATGGGATTTGTGCCGATGCCGCAGGATCTTATTGCCCATAATGCCCCAGAAGTTGCCCAAAAATTAGCCGACGAAAAAGTGGATGTGGTCATTTTTACCCCCGGTTGTGCGGTTTGCCATCAAACCCTGGGGATCATCCAGAACATCGTTGAGGGTAAGGGCATGGCGACCATCACTACTACCCTCAAACCAGAACTGACCGAGCAGGTTCATGTACCCCGGGCAGCTTATCTGAAATATCCTTATGGCTATTCCGCTGGACCAGCCAATGATCTGGAAATGCAGAAAGAGGTCATTACGGATGTATTGAATTTGGTACCAGCCATCACTGAGCCGGGAACCATCGTGAAATTGCCCTATCGTTGGCATGGAAGAATAGATTAAGAAAAAGGAGATCCCCATGGCTGTAGATAAACGAACTGATCAATTGATGGGGCATGTGGAAGCCATGCTTCAAATCATCGATGAGATAAACCACGATATGCAGTCTAGAATTGATACCGAAAAAGCAAACGAGAATCCCAGCGAACCGCGTATCAATTTCTACCTGTCGCAGCAAAAACGCCTTGTAAAACTAGCAGACTTATTGGAAGAAGAGATATTGGAGATATTAATCGGTATCCGCAATCTTTCAGGACCAATCGAATACATGGAAGATTAGCATCATGAATATGAACCTGTTTGAAAGCAGTCCCAAAGATGTGACTCGCTTGATTTTAGTGCGTCATGGACGCACCAGCGCCAATCAAGCCGGGCGTATCGGTGCGATTAAAGATTATCCCCTGGATGAAACTGGCAAAGAGCAGGCTGCCAGAGTTGCCAGGCGGTTAAAAAGGGATTTCCCTATCGCGGTGATCTATGCCAGTCCCATTCTGCGCACGAAACAAACTGCGCAGGCTGTTGCAGATGAATTTGGGTTAGGTGATATACAATTTCGCGATGAGCTGAAAGAATACTATTTTGGAATGGCTGCCGATCACACCATGGAAGAAATAAAAGAAGAAAATGAAGCGGTCTATAACGAAATGATCGCCTGGATGAACATGGAACCTTCCCAACCCGCGACGCATCTTAATATCCCAGGAGCGGAACTGTATGAAGATTTCGAAGCGCGCATCCGGCGGTTTACCGCAGAAATTCTGGAAAAGAATCCCGGGCAGGTGGTGTGTGCTGTAACCCATATGAGTTTGATCAAGGGTTTCATGGCGGTGCATTTTGGCAGTGGCATTCAACAGCGTATGAATTTCAACGCGCTCAACACTTCCCTTACCATCATTGATTTCTATAAGAAGATTCCGGTGTTGGCTGCTTTTAATGATATTTCCCATCTGGATATGCCGTATCCCTACGGCAGGGTGAATCTGCTTTGATAAGCATTAAAATATAAACCGCTCGGTTGATCAACCGAGCGGTTTTTTCTATTGTGGTGTATATTATTATGCAATCCCAAGATAGGTTTTTTGTACCATTTCGCTGTTGCGCAGTTCCTCAGATGTCCCGCTCAGATTGACCACACCGGTTTGCAGCACATATCCGCGATCGGCGATGGCAAGTGCCAGCTTGGTGTTTTGCTCGACCAACAGCACGGTGGTTCCCTGCGCGTTGATCTCTTTTACATTCTCGAAAATGCTTTCCAGCAGCAAGGGTGCCAATCCCATGGATGGTTCATCCAGCAGCAGCAATTTTGGTTTTGCCATCAACGCACGCGCGATTGCCAACATTTGCTGTTCGCCGCCTGATAACGTGCCGGCTGATTGCTTGGCACGTTCCTTTAATCGGGGAAAAAGGATGAAGACCTGCTCAATATCATGTTGAATGTATTCTTTGTCCTTGCGGGAGAAAGCGCCCATTTCAAGGTTCTCGAGCGTTGTCAGTTTGGCAAAAACATGTCTGCCTTCCGGCACCATCGCTATCCCCTTCTCCACAATCTTGTGCGGTTCTTCGCAGGTGATATCTACTCCATCAAACGTGATGGTTCCTTCTTGCGGATGAAGCAAACCGGTGATCGATTTGAGCGTGGTGGTTTTCCCTGCTCCGTTGGATCCGATCAATGAGACGATCTCGCCCTGATTGACCTCGAACGTGACCCCTTTCAGAGCACAGATATTTCCATAGTATGTTTGTATATTGTTTACTTGCAGTAACGCCATCCAGACCAACCTTTCGTTTTATTGGTATAGCGAGTTTTTCTTTCCAAGATAAGCTTCGATCACAGTTGGATCGTTTTGGATCTCCAGTGGTTTTCCTTCCGCAATTTTTGAACCGAAATCCAGAACGATGATTTTTTCACTGATCTCCATGACCAGTTTGATGTCGTGTTCGATCAGAATGATGGTGATGTTCAATTTATCGCGCAGACGACGGATCAATTTGATCATTTCCACCGTTTCAGATGGGTTCATACCAGCTGTGGGTTCATCAAGTAACAATACTTTGGGGCTGTTGGCGATTGCCCGTGCAATCTCCAAACGGCGTTGTGCACCATAAGCCAGATTGCAGGCTAACTGATCACCGCAGCCGCTCAACCCTACAAAAGAAAGAATTTCTTTAGCCCTTTTTATTGACTCGGTTTCTTCCATTCGATAACGTTTTGAAGCGATCAGAGAGTCAGCGAAAGAGCAGTGCAGTTTGGTATGTTCGCCAGCCAAAATATTTTCAATTACGGTTAAGCTATTGAATAAACGGATGTTTTGGTAAGTGCGTGAAATACCTTCTTCGGCGATGCGATGCGGCGGCAGACCGGTGATCTCTTTTTCCAGAAATAAAATGTTACCAAATTCTGGTTTGTAATACCCTGTGATGCAGTTAAAGAAGGTTGTCTTGCCAGCGCCGTTCGGACCGATCACGCTGGTGATGGATGCTTCGGAGATCTCGACATCCAGATTGCGGATCGCTTCCAAGCCTCCAAAGCGTTTGGTAACATTGCTCGAAGAAATGATATTCATGATTGCACCTCTTTCTTTTTCTTTCCCTGTTTCAATACCTTATTTTCCAGTTCCGGAGCTTTGCGCGGTAGAAAACCTTGCGGCTGTAAGATCATCATGATGATCAGCAGCAGACCGAAGATGATCATACGGTAATCGGAAAAACCACGTAAGATGTCGGGTAGCGCGATGAGTGCCATGGCGCCCAAGATCACGCCGAATTGATTGCCCAATCCACCCAGAATGATGACACATAGAATATTGATGGATACATTCATGTTGAAGTTATCGGGGAAGATGGACCCCTGCCATGACGCAAAAATGGCGCCCCCCATTCCTCCGATGAAAGCTCCCAGCGCGAATGCCAGCAATTTGTATTTGGATGTGTTGATGCCTGACATCTGGGCTACATCCTCATCCTCGCGCATGGCTAACCATGCCCGTCCGGTGCGAGAATTGATCACCCGGTTGAGCAAGAACAATAACAGTGCGACCAGAATGAAAATGAAATAGTAGAAAAAAGTACCGCTGGTAAAGGTCATCACCAAAATGGATGGTTTATCGAGTTTGAAAATACCCTGTGAACCATTGGTGATGTTGGTCAGGTTCATCAATAGCATCCGCACAATCTCACCAAACCCAAGGGTCACGATACCCAGATAATCACCGCGCAGTTTTAGCACCGGGATACAGATCAACAATCCCACGATGGCTGCAAACGACCCTGCCAGCACCAGCACCAGTAAGAAGGGCAGGTGAATATTGAAATGGGGAGATGCCAGAAAGGCGTAGGTGTAAGCACCGATGGCGTAGAATGCTGCAAAACCCAAGTCGAACATACCCGCTAGCCCTACATGCACCAGCAAGCCCAATCCCAGGATAATGTATAGCCCCGCATACCCGATGATGCGCACCCATAGATTCTTCTGAGGTGAATTGATCAGCGGGATCGACAAGATGACGATCGAGATCAGAGAGGGAAGAACGTAGCGGATGATGCGCTGGTCAAGTTTATTGAATAATTTAGAAGCGAATTCTTTCATGATTGCACCTGACCTATAGTTTATTCTTTCCGCCGCTGCCCCCCAAAATGCCAGTGGGTTTGAAGATCAACATCACGATCAAGATGGTGAACGCCACAATGTCTTTATATACAGCAGGTAAGAATTGAATACTGATCACTTCAGCCAGACCGAGAATATATCCACCCAGCATAGCCCCCGGGATGTTCCCGATCCCGCCCACCACCGCTGCCGTGAATGCTTTGATACCGGGAGTGAAGCCCATGGTAGGGCGAATTTGCAGATAGAACAACCCCATCATCACACCGGCAATGCCAGCCAGTGCCGAACCGATGAAGAATGTGTTAGAAATGATGCGGTTCACGTTGATACCCATCAAAGACGCGGTATCCTTGTCCTCAGATACGGCGCGCATGGCTTTTCCGATCTTGGTGAGGCGCACCAGCAAATATAGCAGCACCATGAAGACAATTGCGATCGCCAGGATGAGAATACGGCTGTAGGAGATGGCGATCTCGCCCAATTTGATCCCGGCGGTACCCAATACACCCGGGTAAGTTTTTACCATGGCACCGCCAAAGGTCTTGGTAACATTGGTGATGGCAGTGCTCCAGCTTTCAGGGAAGAGATTCTTTTCCCCAAAGTGAATGGAAGCGATCGAGGAACCGAATTTGGGGATCAAGCGCACGAATTCCTGCAGGAAGATGGAGGTGCCGATGGCACTGATCAGGGTTGCCAGGCGGCTGGCTTTTCTTAGAGGACGATATGCCAATCTTTCAACCGTAATACCAGTTAACGCAGATCCTAACGCTCCGGCGAGAAAAGTAAAAATGATAGCTAAAATGGGGTGGGCTTGGGTAAACCCGCTAGCAGATAATTGCGTGATGGTAAAACAACCAAAATAAGCGCCGACCATAAAGATATCGCCATGGGCGAAATTGATCATGGAGAGCACACCGTAAACCATGGTATAGCCCAGGGCGATGAGTGCGTAGAAACTGCCGACCGTCATACCGTTGATAAGTTGTTCAATGAGTTTTTGCATAAAGTACCCTCCGAAAAAGAGATGAGAAAGGGGGGATTGCTCCCCCCTTAAGGTATTATCCTCCGAAGTCGTAGACTTTTACGGGAACTAGCTCACTGCCTTGTGCTTGGAATACCGTGATGGAGACGACTTTCAGGTCGCCGTTTTCATCGAATTCAAGATGACCGGTAATACCATCATAGGGCGTTGCGCGAACCATGTCAGCCAGGGCTTTCTTGGGGATGACCAGATTGCCGTCATCGTCAACATAAGAAACTGCTTTGGCTGCGTTCAGCATGATCATGGCTGCATCGTATGAACCGGGACCGTAAGCAACGGGGTCGCCAAACTGGCTGGTGAATGTGGCTAAGAATTCATCGTAGCCGGTTGCACCACCGACTGCACCGAAGGTCATGTAAGCGCCTTCAGCAGCGCCACCAGAAGCTTCTACGAAAGAAGGAATAGATTTGATGCCATCAGGTCCGAAGTACACGCCTTCGAAACCGGCAGCACGCAGCTGATTCACCAGCAAAGCCCCTTCAGCATCCATACCTCCCCAGTAGATTGCTGCAGGGTTGCCTGCCAGCATGGTCGAAACGACTGCCGAGAAATCGGTGTCGCCGCGGGTGATGCCCTCGAAACCGGTCACGGTTCCGCCGACAGCTTCAAATTTCGATTGAACTGCCTGGGCAATACCCTCACCATAAATGCTTTGATCATGAACGATACCAAGAGTGGTTATGCCAAGTTCGTTGAACAGATAATCTACGGCGACTTGCGCTTGCAGATCGTCATTGGCGACGATACGGAAAATGTTTTCGTAGCCGGCTGCGGTTACTGCTACGGCAGTTGAAGATGGGGTGATCATCATTACATGATTTTCACCGTATACATCCATGGCAGGTACCACGGTGCCGGAGCACATCGGACCAACCACGCCTAACAGATAAGGATTAGCAGAAAATTGCTCGGCAACGGTTACGCCAGGGGCACCTTCGCACTGGTCATCACCACCTTCAACAGATACCTCCCAACCATTCAGATCACCAAAGGTCTGAACAGCCACGGTGGCACCATTGAGCATGTCTTGACCGTATGCGGCGTAGCCAGCAGATAGGGCTGAAGAAAGACCCAATACCACTTTTTCTCCGGCTGGAACTACAATGTTTCCCCATTCATCCGCAGCTACACTTTCTGCTGCTTCGGCTTCATCGGCTTGGGCTGGCTCTTCGGCAGGTGCTGCGCCACCGCAGGCTGCGAAGAGAACCATAGCGATGGTCAACGTTGAAATTACAAAAAATCGTTTAGACATTATTCTCCTCCAATAGGCATTTTTATTCTCACTAATATCATCTAGGCCAGGTTCTTTTTCGTTCGTGGTGCACCACCTCCTTTTATGTTAAATTTGAACGATGATTTCTAGATTTAAAAACAATTCCCTTCAAGGCGACCGGTTATTTTGGGGAGCTATTAAAGGAAGCTTGTAATTAATTGGCGCGATTATCCCACATTACAAGACAAATGTCAACCATCTAACCTGATGAATGTCATATTTGTATGACAAATCGAGATATTGTTAGGTCTTAAGAGCGGGATTGTAATAGCGTTTGGAAAAACAGTTTGGTTTCGTCAGACGGTTCTAAACCGTATTCCTTGGATAACTGCTGCTTACATTGTTCGTAAATACGGATGATCCCTGCCGTGTTCCCGAGCTCGTGATAGATGCGCATGGCGTTGCGGTAAGCTTCTTCATTAGAAGGTTCGTGATGGATGATGGCTTTGCTGATCTCCAACGCTTTTTCCTTGTTGCCCTGGCTTGTATAGGCTTTCAAGAGAATTTGCAGGGTGGTTAGATACATCTCCAAATAGCGCTGGCGTTCCACGGCAAACCAGGTGGCATCCACATCCGCCAGGAACGGTCCTTTATATAATTCAACAGCAGCTTCATACAACTTGATCCTTTTGGAAAAATTCGTTTCGTTTTCCGCCTGGGCGATGTTTTGCTCAAATGACAACACATCATATTCGAAATCAAGCGTGTTGTTGAAGCGGTAATAATTATCATTGAAAACGACAGCATTGGAACCGATCGCCCGGCGCATGCGGTAGATGGCGTTCTTGAATCTGCGTTTCAATTCCTCTGGCGACGAATCAGGCCAGAAGATGAGCCCCACCTCTTCCTTGGTCATCCCCTCCGGATTGGATAAGAACAGGAAAAAGAGATCACGTGAGGTTTGCGTCATCCAATCGGCGTTGCTGATCAGCTTTTTATTGAGATAGACCTCTGTCTTTCCAAAACCGCGGATCACCAATTTGGGTGCTGCGAATGGCACCACTGATGCATGCTTGCGGATCTTACGCCGCACGTTCTGGATCTTCTTCAGATAAGCATTGTTATGTTCAATGATGGCATCCACATATTTCCCGATAATGGTGCTACCCGAAAACGCTTTGAGATCATTGCGCACATCAAAACAAATGCTTGAGATGTGTGAATGGGAAGCGGGGTCGTTCAATTTTTGAACTATTCCATGGAATAGTTCAGCCGCTTCGTTGAGCTTCTTCTGCTTGGCGAAAATGACCGCCCGGTAAAGCGTGATGGTCGCCTGGCTGTCGGGTTGTCCGGAACTTTGGAAAAAATCACGCAGCTCGTTGAAAAGATGTTCAGCGGTGCTCAGGTCTCCGTAAGAATAAGCCAGGATCGCTTTTTCGATCTTGCATTGTTCCGTTTCCAGCTGTGAGCCGGAATTACGCGCGTGGTTGAATGCCAGATCTAGCAGGGCGGTGGCTTGTTTCATCTGCTTTTGCAAGATGCGGATGCGGGTTTCAGCCAGGCGCAGATACAGCACCAGATATTGATCTTCGATACTCTGAGCGATCTCCATCGCTTCGGCATAGGCATCCATGGCTTCTGCATAAGCTTCCAGGTCTTTATACAGGTCGCCGATGCTTGCCAGCGAATATCCTTCCATACGCCGGTTTCCACTCAATTGGGCGAACCCCATGGCTTTTTCAAGATTGACAAAACTGTTTTCGTAATCGCCCCTGGCATGTTGCAGCACACCCAGATTATTGTAGAGGGTAGATTGCCAGATGGAATCGCCGATCTCTTTCCACAGCTCAAGAGATTGGTTGTAGATCTTTTCGGCTTCGTCAAAGTCACCGATCGTTTCTTCGATCGCACCCAGTTCAACTTGAATGCGTGCGCTGTCTTCGCGTGAATCCAATTCCTGGTAGAGTTGCAGTGATCTCCGCATCCATCTGAGCGCTTCTTCCAGTTGCCCCTGCTGGTAGTGATTGATACCGATGGCGCGCATCGCTTCTGCCTTGACCGGGGTCTTCTTGCGCATGCCCTTTAGCAGAACCAGCGCTTGTTCGGCATCTTGTAAGGAATCATGGTATTTTCCTGCCATACGCAGGGTGGTGGAACGCCGCACCAGGTTCTCTGCCAGATGAAGAGCGTTGCTTTTATCGCGCTGCTGTAATCTGATGACGGTGTTCAGCAGATCAAGACCCTGCGGCAGATTGCCTTTGTTGACCTCGATGCTGGCTTTTAGTGACAGCAGTTGTGGGTCGCTGTTGATCTTTGCTTCAGGGATACTTGCAAACCAGCCTTCCAAATGCCTGATCTTTCCCTTGGCGATGAAAGATGATCCGTTTTGCTGCAGCAGGCTGATGATGGCTTCGCTATCACCCAATTTAGAATAGATCGCGAAAACATGATCCCAGTCTTGTTTACCGGCGTAAAAAATCGCCAGATTCTTTAAAATGGCACGGCTTTCTTTGGGTTTCAGCGTCTCCATGCGGTGTTGCAAAAAGTCACGGAACAGGTGGTGATAGCGCAGCCACAAGCCGCTGTCTCCCACCCGCACCACGAAGAGGTTGTTGAAGATGCTCTCTTCCATCAGCGCTTGCCAGTTCATGTCAACATCCAGTGCCCTTCCGATGATCTGGGAACACATATCGGCATCGAATTCTTCCAACAGCGCAGTTTGCAGCAAGAAATCTTGGATCACCGGCGCTTGCTGGTCGAGCACCTGTTGTGCCAGGTACTCATATAGCCCGATCCCTGAGGCGCGTGTTACCTTGGATGGATCACCAATGCCTTGGTTGCCCATCTGCGCCGTCAGCAGCAAACCGGTGATCCAACCTTCACTCTGCTTGGCGTAAAGCTCGGCATCGCTGAGGCTGATCTCCACTCCGTTGTTCTTTTCGAACAGTTTTTTGATCTCTTCCGGTTGGAAGACCAGTTCTTCCAGGCTCAACCCGCCTACTTGTGAACGCGCCACCAGCAGCGGCAGATCGGGCAGGGTCAGCAGGGTGCGCGAGGTTACCACCAGATGGCAATTTTCGCTGACCTTTTGCAGAAAACTGCTCAGAAAGTCGTCGATCTCCTTACCCTGGTTGATCAGATGATAATCATCCAGCACCAAGATGAAGTGCTCAGTGATATTTTCAAAGATGTCATTGGTGATGGTGGTCGTCAGGTAATCGAGATTCAATTCGTCGTCGTTGGATGCCCGCATGGCCGCCATCGATTGCGCTCCGAATTCCGGAAAACACTGCTGGATGGCAGCGATGAAATAGGTTAGAAAACGGGTGGGGTTCTGATCGAGCGGGTCGAGCGCCAGCCAGGCAATCGGCCAATCGTAGGAGGTGGCATAATCGATCATCAAGGAGGTTTTGCCATAGCCTGCCGGGGCGGCAATGATGATCAATCTAAAGTCAAGCAGATCATCCAGCAGACCGAGCAGGCGGGGGCGCGAAAGCAGTTCTTTCCTTCTCTGAGGAACGAGGATCTTGATCTGTGAGATTGGTGAAAATAATGCCATGCTTGCCCTTATTGTATCAGTGAGTGATGGGCGAGAGAATAGGATGACCGGTGAATAGAATAAGCATTATTTGTGCCCTCCCTGCTATATACATTATATAGTAGTACTATTGGTCAGAGACACAAAAGCTTCATTTTAAATTAAATTGTATAGCAAAGTTGGAAGTACTTTTGTTTGTAATAGGTTGAAAGGGATCATGGGATAAAAATATTAAAGGATATCAAATACGGGACAGAAGAATGGAACGGTAATTGATTTACAACCTAATTGATATTAAGAAAAAGAGGCTGTAAAACAGAGATTTCTCATGGATGTACTACAGTGATTAACTGATAAACGACATTGAATATAGCACCATGCTATTAAATAATCCTCTTCTTCGGTAAGAGGTGTGGGGTTAAACGATATCTTTACATAGAGAAATGCTCAATGAAGGCGTACTAGAGATTTTTCTTCTATTTGTAAGACAAAACTTCTTTCCTAACATCTTTCGACAATTACAAATCAATTGGTTCAATCTGTAAGCTTATTACTCAATAAAATATTGTATAAATCCTTTTTACTATTCTTTGATGCCAATCCATAAATGGTTTAACCACCATTGAGTAGGGAAATAGTAACGTTGAAGATTTTTGAATCCAGCCTTAGTGAGGCATGTTATAATCTCTTTATCTAGAACAAAATAACTTTCGCCCTCAACCATTCCTCTGTCCGAATCCATATCCAAATGTGTACCAAATAATTTATCCTGAATCCAGACATTCGAATGTGCAAGCAGTTCAGCAATAGGATTCCCCATTGTGACAATGATTCTCCCTCCAGGTTCAATCAATCGAAAAGATTCATTAATCTCTTTACTCCTAAGATTCTCGGGAATATGATTAAAATTTGCTATGAAAGTAATTGTTCTAAAACTATTATCGGGAAATGGTAATTCATAAAAATTATCGACTAGATTTTCTTTTGTCAATCCTTCATATGGAAATAAATCTAGACCTATCCCATTACTATTTAGAAATTGATTAACAAATAAATATATTCTCTTTTCCACATCCAATATCTAGACATTTTCCTTCAACATGTTCTTGTACATACCGAAACCTTTCATCGCGTAACGAAGTTAATCCATATTTACTTTCCTCAACCAATAGAAATGCACGAAATGGGAAGAAAATAAAATCAATAATTTGTGAGTATTTGGTTTTCTTTATTCTTAACATTTTTCTGTTGCTTAACAAGTAAATTTATTAAGAAATTCTTATCTTTAAAACAAGATATTTCATGAATAATACTTAGATCCAAAATAACTTGATATATTACTTTTAAATAAATTGTATGGTAAATTGAAAGCATCATTGTTTATAATTGTACAGGTGAGGGCATAAAAACGAAATCAGAGAGAAGATATAATGCGCCTTATTCATATTTTTGGAACACGCCCGCAATTCATCAAAGTTGCGATGGTTGCCAGAGCCTGGCAGGGGAAAAGTGACCAAATATTCATACATACCGGGCAACATTACGATAGGAATCTTTCGGATATCTTTATTGAAAAATTAGATCTCCCACAACCGGATATC
>ENA-ORXD01001197-ORXD01001197.1-sediment-metagenome-genome-assembly--contig:-NODE-1197-length-23378-cov-4.895627_pt1 | contig 23378 bp, 19 predicted proteins | sample MGYA00237862_ERZ511471 | MGnify/ENA metagenome assembly ERZ511471
AATATTGATCTGGAAACACGCACCGTGAAAGAAGAGCACACACAGCTAAATATTGTGCGCATAGGAACATCAGGCGCACTACAGGGCGATATTCCTGTTGACAGTTATGTCGCGTCACAGCGGGCCATCGGTTTTGACGGATTGCTGAATTTTTATGCCGGCCGGGAGAAATTTGCCGACGAAGATTTTGAAAAAGCCTTTAAGAAACATACGGATTGGAATCAGTTGCTGACCTCTCCCTATGTGGTGGAAAGTGACCCCGGACTTTTCAAAAAAATTGTAGGCGACGATATGGTTTCAGGTGTCACTATTTCGGCTCCGGGCTTTTACGGTCCACAGGGTCGCGAACTTCGTTTGCCGACAGCTGATCCGGAATTGAACGACAAAATTGAGTCTTTCCGTTTTAACGGGATGAAAATAACCAATTACGAGATGGAGTGCTCGGCCATTTATGGACTGAGTCATCTACTGGGCCATCATGCCCTGACCATTTGTGCCATCATTGCCAACCGGGTAACCCGGGAAGCCAATGAGAATTACAAGCCGGTGATTAAAAACCTGGTGCAAACCGTACTTGAACGAATTGTTATGTAAATCCGGATAATGGATAAACAGTTAGAGGCAATGATTACACTGCTGGAAGATCCGGAACAACGGGTTTATGAAGCAGTGCAGCATGAATTAATGGAGGTCGATCCTTCTCTGATTCCTGAACTGGAAATAGCCTGGGAAAATGCCAATACTTTACTGCAGCAAGACCGGCTGGAGAAAGTGATTGCACATCTTCGTTTCCGGGAAGTCGCCAATCGGCTAAAAAGCTGGAATGAGTCGGAACTTCCCTCCTTTCTTGAAGGTTGGATCATTCTGAGTCAACTTCAGTATCCCGATCTAAATAAGGAAGACGTAGAAAGGCAAATCCAGCAAATTGTAACCGATGTCTGGCTGGAGATGAACGAATCGCTCACATCACTCGAAAAGACCACGATTCTCAATCATGTGCTTTTCGAATTGTATCACTTCGACTTGAATGTGGCAAATTTCGGGGCTCCGCAAAACTGTTTTATCAACGATTTACTTACATCCCGAAAGGGAAATCCTTCGACATTAACATTTTTATATTGTCTGGTTGCCCGGAAACTGCAGTTACCTATTTATCACCTGAATCTGAAACGGGTACTTTTTTTGGGGTACTACGATCCGGAAATGTCGAAAGAAGCTTTTGGTACAACCTCCTCACCTATCCTCTTTTACATCAATCCGGCGAATAAAGGTGCCATTATTGGTCATAAAGAGATGGACTATTACCTGAGTCGTCAGCAAATCGAAATGAGCTCAGATATAATAATGGACGATCGTTTTTGCCTGAAAGGGCTGATTGAAAGTATGCAGGATGCATACAGGGCCTTGGGGGATAATGAGAAGGTTAAACAACTGGAGATGCTAAAAGAGATAATCACCACATAAAAAAAGAGCTTCGAAAATTTCGAAGCTCTTTTTTTATGTATATCCTTGATTTTTTACTTGGCATAATTAACTGCACGGGTCTCACGGATAACCGTAATCTTCACCTGTCCCGGATAAGTCATCTCATCCTGAATTTTCTTGGCGATATCGTATGAGAGTTCTTCTGCTTCCTTATCGGTCAGTTTATCACTTCCCACAATCACACGCAACTCACGACCAGCCTGAATAGCATATGTTTTCATTACACCAGGATAAGAAAGTGCCATGGCTTCCAAATCTTTCAAACGCTTGATGTATGACTCAACAGCTTCGCGGCGGGCACCCGGGCGAGCTCCTGAAATGGCATCACAAACCTGAACGATGGGAGCCAGTAAACTGGTCATTTCGATCTCGTCGTGGTGCGCTCCGATGGCATTGGTAACAACAGGTTTCTCTTTGTATTTTTCCGCCAGTTTCATACCCAGAATAGCGTGTGGCAATTCCGGTTCATCGTCCGGAACCTTACCGATATCGTGCAACAGACCGGCACGTTTGGCCTGTTTCGGATTCAAACCAAGCTCCGAAGCCATAATGGCACAAAGGTTAGCTGTTTCGCGTGAGTGCTGCAACAGATTTTGTCCGTATGATGAACGGTATTTCATCTTACCAATCAAACGAATCAATTCGGGATGCATTCCGTGAATACCCAGGTCGATACAAGTGCGTTTTCCAGTCTCGATGATCTCTTCTTCGATCTGTTTCTTCACTTTATTCACCACCTCTTCAATACGGGCCGGGTGAATACGTCCGTCGGTCACCAGCTGGTGCAACGCCAAACGGGCAATTTCACGACGTACCGGATCGAATCCGGAAAGTACAATTGCCTCAGGCGTATCATCAACGATGATTTCCACGCCGGTGGCAGCTTCCAGTGCACGAATGTTACGACCTTCGCGACCGATGATTCGGCCTTTGATTTCATCGTTTTCGATGTGGAAGATGGTTACCGAGTTCTCAACAGCTGTTTCAGTAGCAACACGCTGAATGGATTTGATGACAATCTTTTTGGCCTCTTTATTGGCAGTCATTTTAGCTTCATCCATAATTTCCTGGATGTAAGACATCGCCTCGGTTTTGGCCTCGTTTTTCAGTGAATCAGTCAGCTGAGCTTTGGCTTCTTCAGCCGAAAGGCCGGAAATGGATTCCAGCTGTTCCACCTGTTGTTTGTGCATCTTATCCAGCTCCTCACTCTTCACTTCAATCACTTCTAACTGAGCGGTAAGATTCTCACGAATGATCTCAACTTCCTTTCGGGTTGTTTCAAACTCCTTTACCTTACGTTGCAACTCTTCTTTGCGTTGCAGGAAAGTGGTTTCGCGCTGTTTGAGCTTATTCTCAGCGCTGGTAATTCGCTGATTTTTCTCGTTGATATACTTTTCGTGCTCCGATTTGAGTTGAATAAATTTCTCTTTTGCCTGGAGCATTTTCTTCTCCTTAAGCATCTCAGATTTCGCTTCGGCTTCGCCCAGTAATTTGTCTTTCTTTTTCTTCAGCGCCTTGTCCCAAACAAAGTAGGAAATGATTCCTCCGATGATTAAGCCAACGACAGCAGCTATGATTGTCATTGTCATGTCACAATTTATTTATATTTCAATTTTAACAAAAAACCCGCAATTCCAACTTCTTCCAATAAAGTTTCCCAAATTGAAAGAAGACAAAATGCGGGCAAATATCATTAATTAAACTGACTTAATTAACTTTCCTTTTCCAGATATTCTGCTAAAAAATCGTTTAACTCCTCCAGTTCTTCAACCAATGGCGAGATGTCATTTCGCTTTTCAACTTCAAGTATCTGAATAACAAATTGCAGAGTCGCCATCGACAAACAATCCTGACTGTCCTTATTGGCGTAGCGCTGCTTGTATTGCAGAACTTTATCGTTAATAATTTTCGCCGCTTTCCGTATTTTCTCCTCGTCGTTGCGATCGATACGCAACGGATACCGACGGTCGGCTATATTAATATTGATTGAAAGTTTATCTTCCATCTCAGCAGGTGGTATTACTTATTCAACAGAGCAATACACTTATCTATTTCCCGCACTATTCTGTTAATCTTAATACGGGCATCGTGTGATTGACCATCCGATGCCAGCAATGATTTGGCAAATTTCAGTTGTTCATTTTTCTCCGCCAGCTCTTCATTTCGGTGGCTTAACAACCTGATTTGCTCATGTAGGTGAATCTGTTCATCACGGAGACGTTGATTTTCACTTTTCAGCGTTTCACAACGCCGAATAAGCTTGTCGATTTTCTCCTTAAACTCTCCTAATAAAACAGTTTCACGTTCTGTCATACTTCAGGATTTCTTACACAAAGTTAATATTTTAATCAAACTGAAAAAATTTCGTTACACATAATGCTGGTATGGTCGCTTTAAAGTTTCTATTTTCGTAAAATAAACTGAAAGGGAAAGATAATGAAGCAATTTCACTCGCTTTTTGTGCTGGTTTTGACGATGACATTTCAGGTTTACGGACAAGCTCCTCCTCCAGACAAACCACAAAAATTGATTCCACCCATTGATCCGCCGCTTTCCCTTTCCGGCAATTTTGGTGAATTGCGTCCCAATCATTTCCATTCTGGCCTCGATTTCAGAACCCGGGGACATACCGGACTTCCTGTTTATGCGGCGGCAGATGGCTATGTGGCACGAGTGGCCATCACTCCCACCGGATATGGACGGGCTGTTTACATCAATCATGCCAACGGAATAACAACGGTTTACGGTCACCTGGAAAGCCTGATGCCTAAGTTAGACCGCTATGTGAAAAACATCCAATACAAGCGGGAACAGTTTTCTGTTAATCTGGAGATTCCCCGCGATTCTTTTCCGGTAAAACAAGGCGAAATTATTGCCTGGTCAGGAAATGCGGGGAGTTCAGGAGGTCCACACCTGCATTTCGAGATTAGGGATACCCAAACGCAACGTCCGCAAAACGGATTAAAGTGGCACTTCCCTATCACCGACAACATTCCGCCCAAGATGATTTCGCTGTATGCATATTCTTTCCCTTCAAGGGGGGTATATGATCACCAACGATATTCAACCGTGTACTACTCGTCGGAATACCACGTGAAAGGTAATCCGGTATTGCAGGTAAGCGGGCCTACTGCATTTGGCATTCAAGCCGTTGATTATCTGAATGCCAGCTGGAGTAAATGCGGAATTTACAGTGCCGAACTGGTGGTGGATCAGGATACCATTTTCGGTTTTCAGATTTCCGATATTTCGTTCACCGAAACCCGCTATGTAAACAGTCTGGCCGATTACGCCGAGCGGGAACGATATGGTCGCTGGGTTCACCGGCTTTACCGGCAGCCGGGCAACAAACTGGATATTTATACAGAAGACAAAAACAACGGAATCATCAATTTCACCGATGACAAGACGCATGACATTAAAGTAATTGCGGCCGATGCATATGGAAACAAATCGGTGCTGGAGTTTCAGGTTAAAAGTACACCGCCCGACAGCACCAAGCGGCAATACAACGGAGCACGGATTTTCTCGTACCAAAAGGATAATTACTTCCAGGCCGATAATTTGAAGCTAAAAGTTCCTGCCGGTGCCTTGTATGATGATTTGGCATTTCATTTTGAGGAGGGTGACACGCCGAATGGATGTTATGCTCCTATACAAAAAATAGACAACAAGTATACTCCCTTGCAAAAAGCCATTCGTGTGGCTATCAAACCGGAAAGTCTCCCTGATTCGCTTGAAAACAAGGCTTTGCTGGTCACGATTGATGATCCGGATGAACAGATGTGGAGTGTCGGTGGTGAGTATGAGAACGGCTGGGTGGTCGGTTATCCGCGTAATTTTGGGAACTTCAGTGTAGCCATCGATACCGTGCCGCCAACCATCCACGCACTCAGTATTCAAAATGGCAAAACACTGATCGATCCACAGCATTTGCGATTCAGAATAAAAGACGATCTGTCCGGCATTGACAAATACCGTGGTGAGATTGACGGAAAATGGGCTTTGTTTGCATACGACCCAAAATTCAGTTTACTAACCTACACCATTGATCCTTTGCGACTGGAAACCGGGAAAACCCATCAGCTGCAGCTGAAGGTAACCGACGCAAAAGGCAATCAATCGGTCTACTCTGCAACCTTCTACAAATGAAAGAAAAAAGTATGCTGGCCTTAGGGCTGATGTCTGGCACTTCGCTGGATGGTATCGATCTGGCCTTGTGCCGCTTTCACAAAAAAGATACCCGGTGGTCATTCGAAATTATTGCAGCCGATACAGTTTCATATGATGCCGAATGGACAGAAAAGTTAAGAGGGGCAGAAAATATTTCTGCACAGGAAATTCTGCTGTTACACAACGAATACGGGCGATATACAGCAAAAATCATTAATCGTTTTCTTGCCGGCAAAGCCACCCCGCAAATTATAGCATCGCATGGCCATACCATTTTCCATCAACCCGAAAAACATTTTACGTTTCAACTGGGTAACGGAACAGTCATCGCTGCTGAAACCGGCATCGAGACCATCGCCGACTTCAGGAACATGGACATCGCACTCGGCGGTCAGGGTGCTCCACTCGTCCCGATAGGCGATCGCCATCTTTTTGCCGGATACGATTACTGCCTCAACCTGGGTGGTTTCTCCAACATCTCGTATGAAGAAGCCGAGCAACGGATTGCATTCGACATTGGCCCGGCCAACATTGTACTCAATTACCTCGCCCGGCAAAAAGGCAAAGAATACGATAGTGAAAGCCTTATCGCGCAAAGTGGAAGAGTAGATGGAACCTTACTAAAGGAGTTAAATGATTTGGCTTTTTACAGGGAAAAACCACCTAAATCACTTGGAAAAGAATGGCTCGACAGCCAATTAATTCCATTGCTGAAAAAGAGTTCTCTTTCTCTATCAGATCAAATGAGGACACTTTACGAGCATATTGCTATTCAAATAGCAGCCGCCACTACACATAGCGGAAGAATGTTGGTGACCGGCGGAGGTGCACATAATCCGTTGCTGATGGAGCGCATCGCAGCATGTTCTACAGCAGAGGTCATCGTCCCTGAAAAAGAGATCATAGATTTTAAAGAGGCACTTATATTCGCTTTCCTGGGTGTGTTGACAAAACTACACCAGTTCAATTGCTTGTCAGCGGTGACAGGTGCTTCCAGGGACAATATCGGGGGAACCATCCACCTGGTTTAGCAGGTCTAAAAACCTAACAAATATCATGTAAAAAGGTATCTATCTGGGCATTTGCGCCGGTAGCACATTCATTTATTTTCCTATTTTTGTGAAAAACGAAAAAATTCCTTTTCATTATGCTGAAGAAAACGCTCATACTGACCGGCCTTCTCTGGCTGGCCCTGCAGGTTCGCGTGGCTGACGCCTGCACCAACTTCCTGATCACTAAAGGTGCAACAGTTGATGGCTCAACCATGATAACTTACGCAGCTGATTCACATACATTATACGGCGAGATGTATTTCTGGCCGGCAGCCGATCACCAATCGGGTGAAATGACAGATGTTATCGAGTGGGATACCGGTAAATTTCTGGGTAAAATTCCACAGGTTCCGCATACTTACCAGGTAACCGGAAACATGAATGAACATCAGGTGGCCATTGGTGAAACTACTTTTGGCGGCCGTGAAGAATTGCAACACCAACCCGGTGCCATTGTTGACTACGGTAGTCTGATTTACCTGGCCCTTCAACGAGCCAAAACAGCTCGTGAAGCGATTACAGTAATGACTGACCTGGTTGCCAAATATGGATATGCTAGTGAGGGCGAATCTTTCTCGATTGCTGACCCGAACGAAGCTTGGATTCTGGAGATGATTGGCAAAGGAGAAGCCGAAAAAGGCGCTGTTTGGGTAGCCCGCCGCATTCCTGACGGTTACATCTCGGGGCATGCCAACCAGGCTCGTATCACAACCTTCCCGTTGAATGACCCGGACAATTGTGTTTACTCCAGCGATGTAATTTCTTTTGCGCGCGAAAAAGGCTGGTTCGACGGAAAGAATAAAGACTTTAGTTTCTCCGGAACCTACGCTCCTGTTAATTTCGAAGGAGCCCGATTCTGTGATGCACGTGTTTGGGCAGGTTTCCGCAAGGTAGCCAGCAACATGGACCAATACCAGGATTATGCTCTGGGTAAGATTGTCAAAGGTGCCAACGGTTACGCGACGAACCGTCTTCCACTTTGGGTAAAACCCGATTCATTGCTCACCGTAAAGGATGTGATGGGCATGATGCGTGACCACTTTGAAGGTACCGCACTGGATATGACAAAAGATGTAGGTGCAGGTCCGTACAAACTGCCTTACCGTTGGCGTCCCCTAACATGGGAAGTTGATTCGACAACTTACGTTAATGAGCGCGCCATCTCAACCCAACAGACTGGCTTCTCATTCATTGCTCAGATGCGCTCCAAATACCCCGATCCGATTGGTGGAATTATGTGGTTTGGCGTTGACGATACGTATTCGACCTGCTATATGCCCGTTTACTGCGGTATTCAGAAGGTTCCGGAACCAATTCGCGTTGGTAACGGCGATATGCTGACCTGGTCAGACAATTCTGCCTTCTGGGTATTTAATACCGTGGCCAACTTTGCTTATCTGCGTTACGACAGTATGATTAAGGACATACAGAAGGTTCAGAGTGAACTCGAAACCAAATTCGTTGAGTTTACACCGGCGGTTGACGAGGCAGCCATGGATTTATGGAACAAAGGTGAACACCAACTAGCCCGTAAATTCCTGACAGAATACTCCGATAAGCAGGTTAACCTCACCGTCAACCGATGGAAACAGCTGGAACATTACCTTATTATCAAATACAAGGATGGTAATGTCATGAAAGAGAAAGATGGTAAGTTCGAACGCAACGAAAGTGGTAAACTTCCAGCCATGCCCGATCAACCCGGTTATCCGGAATGGTGGTACCGCAATGTGGCCAAACAAACCGGCGATCATCTGAAAGAACAATAATAATATGATTGGCTAAAGTGGATTTACAGGCTAAAATTTTAAGATTCAGAAAAAAATTCATACTTTTGCCGCGAAATTTCCGTACGTAATCTCTGGCAGATCGTCTGTTTACATTGCGTTCGTCAAATACTTAAATCAATTACAATGGATCTCATTAAAGTAGCAGAAAACGCCTTTTTAGGAGAACAAAAAGAGCTTCCGGTATTTAGTGCCGGCGATACCATTACGGTTCATTACAAAATCCGTGAGGGTGGCAAAGAGAGAATTCAGAATTACCGTGGAACTGTTATCCAGATCAAAGGTTCTGGTTTAACCAAAACCTTTACTGTTCGTAAAATGTCGGGTAACGTTGGCGTGGAAAGAATTTTCCCGTTTAACTCTCCTTTCATTGACCTGATCGATGTGAACCGGAGAGGTCGTGTACGTCGTGCCCGTTTGTTCTATCTGCGTAAGCTGACTGGTAAAAAAGCCAGGATCAAAGAAAAAAGATTCTAAGATTACGACTCTTATTGAAAAGGCTTCTCAAATGAGAAGCCTTTTTTTATATAGAAAAGGCTCGGTCTAAATTACAATTGATAAGTGTTTGACTTCCCTTTAATAACAGTCTCATATTATCAACCTTCAGGTCACCGGAACGGCCAAAATGTTTAATAAAAGGATCAGATTCTATCGTGTTTAATACAGGACAAAATGTCTATTTTAGTCCAAACAAAATAACTTAAAGGCTATGGCTTTCCTACCCAAAGAGCGGGTCTTTTCCCTGCGCTGGTTCATCGATTACATGTACATCATTATCGGCTCGTTTATTTTGGCCGTCGGTTTTGTCTATTTTATCTCCCCCCACAAGATAGTGCCGGGCGGGGTATATGGCATTGCGATTATTGTGCATTACCTCACGCAGGGAATATTTTCATTTTGGCCCGAGGGAATTCCCATTGGTCTTTTTGGTCTTGTATTGAATATTCCGTTGACTTATGCAGGAATTAAGATTCTTGGCCCCCGCTTTGGCGTGAAAACTATCGTGGGTTTTGTCCTGTCGTCAGTGTTCATGGACGGAATCACCTATTTCAGGGTGGATGGGGATGCTCCCCTGGTACACGATGTTTTATTATCATGTATTTTCGGAGGAGTGTTGATCGGATTTGGTTTAGGACTCATATTTAAATCAAAGGCCACTTCAGGAGGTTCCGATATCATCGCCATGATCATCGCCAAGTATACCAATATGCCTTTGGGGCAATTGATGATTTATGTAGATTCGGCCATTGTTTTGATGGCTTTGGTAGCATTCAAAGACTGGCAAATACCACTTTACAGCTGGTTGGTGATTTATATTACCGGAAAAGCTATTGACCAAACCATGGAGGGTGCCAATTATAACAAGGCACTCATCATCGTTTCCGAGAAACATGAATTCATCAAGGATAAAATCTTAGTCGATCTGGAGCGTGGTGGCACCTATTTGAAAGGAGTCGGAATGTACACCAATGAAGAAAAGAATATTATCTTCACAGTAGTGAGTCGTCGTGAAGTAGCCATTCTCGAAGAACATATCAACATGGTCGACCCGGATGCGTTTATTACCATCATGGACGCCAGTGAAATCCTGGGTGAAGGTTTCCGCTCACTTCGCACGAAAGTGGGAGACCACTAATGGACTGACAACTTTTACCGAACCTAAACCATACCATGTCGAAATCGCGATATGTCATTGTCACCATCATTTTTATTCTGGCCTTTACTTTTCAGGTCAGGGGTCAGCGGGTAGGACTGGTACTGAGCGGTGGCGGGGCTAAAGGGATGGCGCATATCGGTGTTATCAGGGCACTGGAAGAAAACCACATTCCCATCGATTACATCACCGGTACGTCCATGGGAGCAATTATTGCCGGGTTGTATGCGGCCGGCTATACGCCCGACGAAATGGAGGCACTGTTCAAATCCAACGATTTCAAGTTATGGTCTACCGGTATTATACCTCCCCAATTTGTCTATTATTTTAAGAAACTGGAAGACGATCCGTCCCTCATCGGATTGGATTTTGCCAGGAAAAAAGACAAACTGCAACTGGTTTTACCTACCAATATTATTCCGGAAGAGCAAATGGATTTCGCGTTTATGGAACTTTTCAGCTCCACCAGCGCGGCTTGTAACTATAATTTTGACAACCTGTTTGTCCCGTTCCGTTGTGTTGCCAGCGATATCTACAAGAATTCGCAGGTTGTGCTTAGTTCTGGCGATTTGGGTGCTGCCATCCGTGCATCCATGACCTACCCTTTCTATTTCAAACCCATTGAGATCGATAGCGTTTTGCTGTTTGATGGAGGCTTGGTGAATAATTTTCCGGCAAATGTTATGCAGGAAGATTTTCATCCCGATATCATTATCGGGAGCAATGTGGCATCTGAAAACAAAAGACCCACCGCTGACGATGTGTTTGGACAGCTGGAGAACATGATTGTGAAGGAGACCAAATACGAGCTTCCCGACAGCAATGGCATCATGCTCGATACTCATCTTTCGGGAGTGAACCTTCTCGATTTTGAACACGTTGACTCCATTAGTGACGCCGGCTACCGAACCGCCATGCACGAAATCAGCCGCATCCGGAGCAAGATTTCACGGCGCATAAATCCGGCAGAATTGAAAGAGAAAAGGGAAGAATTTAAAAAGGAGGAACCCAAACTCTTATTCAACAACATTCAGGTCTCAGGAGTAGGCTCACAACAACGTGCCTATATCATTCGTTCCATCAGGCATAATTCCAGCGTATTCAATCTGGATGATCTTCGTACCGAATACTTTAAACTGGTTGCCGACGATAAAATCAAATCAATTCAGCCTTATGCTGTTTACAATAAAAAGACCGGCTATTTTGACCTGCAACTAAATGTGGAACAGCAGCGTCCATTAGCAGTTGGTCTCGGAGGATACTTCTCTCTTTCCGACATTAATCAGGGATTTGCCGGTGTTGATTACAAAATTTTGGAAAATCAATCCTATACCTTCCAGTCGAACCTGCATTTCGGGCGATTCTATTCTTCCTTTATGCTCGGTACCCGCATCGATTTTCCCGACTATCATCCCTACTCGCTGGAGTTCTACTTCACACTCAACCGGTGGGATTATCTTTCCAGTAACAGCGAAATCTTTTTCGAGGATTCCAAGCCGCCGTATGTGATTCGCGATGAAAACAACTTTCGTCTGAATCTGGGTTTCCCGGTAGGAACCCGAGGAAAATGGGAAACGGGATTTACCTATTCCAATGCATTGGATAATTATTACCAAACCACCTCTTTTAAACAGGAAGACACGCCCGACGAAACGCGATTTTTGTCGTGGAATATTCATGCCCGCTACGAACATAAAACACTGAACAGGAAGCAATATCCAACACTCGGGACCTACAAAATGCTCGAAGCTGCTTATGTGATGGGAAATGAAGATTATATACCGGGTACCACAGCTCCAATTACTGAGCGCTCAAATGTCGATCATCAGTTTTTTGAAGCCAACATGATGTACGACCAGTATATTCCCATGGCCAGATGGTTAACCATCGGCATCACGCTTGACGGATATTACAGCAGCCGGACGCTCTTCAGCAACTATACTGCCAGCACAGTTTCAGCTCATGCTTTCACCCCGACACCCAACAGCATGACCCGCTATCTGCCGAATTACCGGTCCGACTTTTACGGAGCCGGCGGATTGAAAATCATCATTCCCCTCACCCCTTCCACGCATTTCCGCCTCGAGGGTTATTATTTCCAGCCTGTGAGGACATTACAACGCGATGACAACAATGTTCCGTATTACACACATCAATATTTTACCGATTACCATTTAATGGGATCGGGTGGATTCATCGTGCAGACTCCCTTTGGTCCGGCGAGTTTGATGCTGAACTATTATGATAAAGACCTGTCCAAATGGTATATGCAGGTAGGATTCGGATACATCCTATTCAATAAACGGGGACAATAAAAAACTCCTTATAAACAATAAAAACCCTCGCCCGGAAAGACGAGGGTTTCAAGTTATGAACCAAAATATAGTGGCTAAACTAAAAACGTAATCTATGCTAATTTATGAAACGTCAGAACAAATTAATTATTGCCAGCATGGGGTACCAGACACCTCACCCAATCCACTTCAAAATAATGAGGAAGATTCTGATGATTCACCTCTTCGTGTACACTGGAAATCAGGTTCAAAAACATATCGTCAAACGAAGAATCAACACTGGTCTGATGTACTACGGCATTGTTGATTTTCCAAGTTAATGTTTTGCCGTTCCATTCCAGCCTGAACACATGGAATTTCTTAAAGTTAAGTCCGGTAATAGACTGGTGCTGCCAAACAGGTTCTCCTCTATCTGCCCGGATAACTCCCATGCTCACCTCGTTTTTACCGCTCCGCAGAATATCGATTTGCGGAAACGCTCCCTCACCTTTCAGTGAAAAAGCCGAAACGATTTCAGCACACGGATTTACCCGTATTTTTGCCTCGATGATTCCTTGTTTCATTCGGAAACTGGTTCCGGTATTGAGCATCGACGAAGTATAATTGAACTCGGTTGGAACTAGTCCGAATTGAGGATTCCATCTCACTCCTTCGGCTTGTTCCTTACGGGTCACAATCGATAAAATTCCGCCATGTACCTGGACATTCTCTTCGCCATTTAAGCATTGTAGCTCGCCTGCCTGTGAATAGTTGTTTCCGAACATTTCCTTTCCGGGATAGATTCCCGAATTCCAGCGCTCGTAATTGATGCCATCACGGGTGAATTCATCATCAAAGGCAACAGCCCATTTATCGAAGAAATCGAGCTCTTTTGCTTTATGCAGTTCGAAATAGCGCTTAATCACCGGACCTTTTTCGAGTTTCGTAAACTCCTGCTCCAGCTTAAAATCCTCCGATTTTTCGTACCGCTTCTTATCCTGCAGGAACGCAACCCTCTCCTGAAATCCTTCGTCTTTCACCAAATCTTCCAGTTCTATCAACCGTTCCAGCTCTTTCGAGCCATGTACCCGTTGATAGTTGAGATATTCAGCCGATTTGCCAAACGTCTGGTAAAACCGAATATCCGGGTCTTTGCTCAGTTTTTCATATTCCGCCAGCAAATGGTAATCATCGGTGGTTTGATAGCGTTTCTTATTTTTCAGAAAATTCTCTCTTTCCAGGAATTCGTCCGCCTGTACTTCACCGCGCAACTCTTCAAAACGTTTGGTCAGGTTCAGTTTCTCAACATCTTTCAGATTTCCGTATTCCCTAGACTTAAGAAACTTTTCGTAGCGTTTCATCTCATCATTTCCCAATGGTTTTTCGCCACTCTCCTCCACTTTTATGTACAACCGGTAACTATCCGAAGCCAACGTATTGTAATAAATTTTCAGTCGCTTATCTTTTTTGAGCGTTTCAAATTCCTTCCGTTTGGCAGCTTCCGGAGAACCATGATAATGAAGTTTCTCCATATCCTTTCTCCGTTTCACGAATTCGGGAGAATTTACCGCTTGCTTATGTTCATTAAGCCGTGCCAGTTTGTCCCCTTTCTCAATATTTTGAAAACGGGCCAGTTTTTCGGAATGCAATGTTTTGAAATACTGTTTGATAGCCTTGGAACGGTTCAACTGTTCCAGTTCGCTCAACATTTTTTGCTCGTGACTTCCGTCAAAGCGCAGTTGGGTCAGCTCTTTTTTCCGGGCGCCAAACTCGGCTGATTTCAGTTCAGCCTCCAACTCCCTGAAACGAACCAATTCGTCCGATTGTTCCAGTTCCTGCAACTCATCGCGCATGCCCAGCAACTTATTCCACTTTGCATCAATCTTATCCGTTCCCGGGATGAGTCCCAGCTTATATTTCAATCCAAAACCTGACATAGTATTACCTTGATTTCGAGCGTTTCACCGGATAATCCGGAGACTATAATTAGCTTAAGTTGTTAAATAATTAACGGGAAAACGAATCAATTATTTCGTTCGGGTGCACAATTTAGAACTTCCCCCTGATTTAAAAAGCTAATTTTGCATAATTTTAAACGGAAATCGAAGCACCATGGCCGTACAACTCCCCAATAGTTTCAGCAAAAGAATGCAGTCCCAACTGGGAACGGAATATGATGCTTTCCTCCTATCCCTGTCAGAAACAGCAGCAACCTCCGTACGTATCAATCGGACCAAGTTGGCCGGAAAACCAAACGGAACCTCAATTCCATGGTGTGACACCGGTTTTTATCTGGATGAACGCCCGCTCTTTACCCTCGATCCGTTGTTGCATGCCGGTGTTTATTATGTACAGGAAGCCAGTTCTATGTTTCTCGAACAGGCTTTTCATGAGTTGCCGGATGGTCCCATAAAGGTGTTGGATTTGTGTGGTGCGCCTGGCGGTAAATCTACACACATTGCTTCTCTCCTGCCTGCAAACAGTCTGCTGGTATCAAATGAAGTAATTCGCAGCCGTGCCAGCATTCTTTCGGAAAATCTGAAGAAATGGGGAAATCCGAATGTTCTTGTCACCAATAATGATCCGAAGGATTTTGCGCCCTTCGAAGGTTTTTTTGATGTGCTGGTGGTCGACGCGCCCTGCTCGGGCGAAGGACTGTTCCGTCGGGACGAGAATGCCATAACTGAGTGGTCACCCGAAAATACACAGCTTTGTGCCCAACGACAGCAACGCATTCTGGCCGATGTATGGCCGGCATTGAAGCCCGGAGGCATGCTCATATACAGCACCTGCACCTATAATCCGGGTGAGAACGAGGAAAACCTGAAATGGTTGAGCGAGTTCGCCGAAGTGGAAAATATTTCCCTTCCGGTGAAGGACGAATGGGGCGTTACCCAAACAGAAGCGGCCGGCCTGTCAGGATATCGTTTTTACCCGCATAAAACAAAAGGCGAAGGTTTTTTCATGGCAGTTGTCCGCAAACTTGACGGAGAAACTGCACGTATGCCCAAAAAAATAAAGGGTGCGGCTTTTACTACTGCTTCGCGAAACGAAAAGGTTCTGATTGAAGATTGGCTCACCAGTGACGAAATGGAACTCCTTAATTTGAACGGAACGCTGCTTTCGTTTCCCGGAAGGTATACTGCCGACTTAACCTGGTTACAACAAAATCTGCGCATTGTGCATGCCGGTATTAAAACCGGAGAAATAAAAAAGAAAGAGGTGTTACCGGCACATGAACTGGCTCTCTCCACCATTCTCAACCGGGGCAAGTTTCCCGAAATCGAACTATCACTGGAAGAATCCATCCGTTTTCTCCACCGCGACGATATCCGTCCCGAAGCCACAGAACGTGGCTGGCATTTACTCACCTACCGGGATATTCCTTTAGGATGGGCGAAAAATCTTGGCAACCGATTCAACAGCAACTATCCCAAGGAATGGCGTATCCGCATGGATATTACTGAATACCTGACCGGCAAGCTGGAAGAAGAAAATGCAAAGTTTCCAATAAGGTAGAATTAGAAACAAAACACCAGCCAACAGAAGCTTACCCCGAAACTCCAGGTTGTATCCTACGTCTCTTCTTTTAGGGAGTGAAAAAAATCGATACGTTAAGTTAAACCTTCATCCGGAATCGACATCCAATAACATGTCGATCAAACAATAGCATGGAAGGACGACAATCTCAATTGATTTAAAGTTTCACCTCATTTAAGAACCTGAACAATGAAGAAAAGGAGCATCCACTATTATATGCGTACGCTGCATCGCTACGTGGGTTATTTGGTATTAGGATTCACCCTCATCTATTCCATCAGCGGAATTATTCTGGTTTATCGGGATACTGATTTCCTGAAAAGGGACACCACCATTCAAAGAACATTACCCTCCAGCCTCGATGAATCAGCACTAGGAAATGAACTCCACATAAGAGGGTTCAAAATCCTCAAAACAGATGGCGACCTGGTTTATTTTGCCAATGGCACCTACAATAAAACCACCGGAGTAACCAATTATACAGTTAAAACACTTCCCACGATCATCGCGAAAATGAGCTCACTCCATAAATCAGCGAGTCAAAATCCATCGCACTTATTTGCCACGGTTTTTGGGATATTGCTGCTTTTTCTCGCCGTTTCTTCTTTGTGGATGTTCAAGCCTAAATCAAAGAGCTTCAGGAAAGGAATGATAGTCGCCGGTTCAGGGGTGGTAATTGCCATTTTGCTCTTGTTTGTCTAAAATTTTCTTCTCGTCTATCAGCTATTAAGTAGGGGAAACTCAAAAGTCAAAGTTCTTTGTCCCTTACTTAACCTGCCATGTTTCAGCTTCACATCCTCCTATAAACATAAGATTATCAATCTCATTCATCGGTCAATATTTCAAAGGCCAATGCCAGCGTACTGCTTGAAATTTCATAAATTTGAGTGAGAGACCTGCTAAGGCATTAACCAAATTAATTTCTAACGATGAAACATTCCCATTCTAATGCCACCTCAATGAGTCGCCGGTTCTTTTTGAAATCCACTTCAGCATTGGCGGCATTATCATTCATTCCCAACAGCTTAAAAGCTTTTTACCAGGACGTCAAAGAGAGGTTCTTTGTCAAAAAGCAGATGATTCCCATCAAGTTGGAAGTGAACAAAAAACAATATTCGCTGACAGTAGACAGTCGCGCAACACTTCTGGATGTTCTGAGAGAAGAATTGAACCTGACTGGTAGTAAAAAAGGTTGTGACCACGGTCAATGCGGTGCCTGCACCGTTCATATGGACGGCGAACGCGCATTGAGCTGTTTAACTTTGGCTGTCATGGCCCAGGGAAAAGCCATAACCACCATCGAAGGACTGGCCGATGGAGACAACCTGCACCCGATGCAGGAAGCTTTCATTGAGCACGACGGCTTCCAGTGTGGATATTGCACGGCCGGACAAATCATGTCGGCGGTAGCGTGTGTTGACGAAGGACACACCGGGTCAGTCGGGGAAATCAAAGAATACATGAGCGGTAACCTGTGCCGATGCGGTGCCTACAACGGCATCACAGAAGCCATTCAACAAGTAGCCAAATGAGACCATTCGAATATACCAAACCCAAAACAGTCAGGGAAGCTTTATCATCGGCAAACAGTCATTCGCAATACATCGCCGGTGGTACCAACCTGGTGGACCTGATGAAAAAGCAAATCGATGAGCCGGACAAGTTGCTGGATATAACCAACACTTTGCCTGATACCATCGAAGTAAAAGATAACGGAGTAGTCATCGGGGCGATGGTCCGGAATACAGCCATCGCTGTAAACAAAGCCATCCTAGAAAGCTGGCCGTTACTCTCCAAAGCCATTTTGAAGGGAGCTTCTCCACAGATTCGCAACATTGCTTCTGCCGGGGGAAACCTGTTACAACGCACCCGTTGCCCGTACTTCTATGACTTGACGCTTCCATGCAACAAACGAAAAAATGGCTCGGGCTGTGGTGCGCTAAAAGGGAATAACCGCATGGGTGCCATCATTGGCTATTCCGATGCCTGTGTTGCTGTTCATCCTTCGGACATGTGCGTGGCACTGGCAGCATTGGATGCCAAAGTCAACATCCTGAAAGCTGACGGTTCGAAAGAGACGATGAACTTCCTGGATTTTCACCGGCTACCGGGAACCAATCCCGAAAAGGATAATAACCTTCCGGAAAAAGCCTTGATTACTTCCATTTTTGTTCCGAAAAATAACTTCAACAAGCATTTCGAATACCTGAAACTGCGGGACCGCGAATCGTATGCTTTCGCTCTGGTTTCGGTAGCAGCAGCGTTGGATTTGGACGGAAATCAAATCAGGGAAGCGCGGCTGGCTTCCGGCGGTGTGGCACACAAACCATGGCGCTGGACCAAAGCTGAAGCCTTTCTGAAAGGAAAGCAAGCAACGGCCGAAAACTTTGCCGAAGCAGCAAAAATTGCTGCCGAAGATACCGCTCCCCTATCGACAAATGCCTTCAAGGTTCCATTGCTGAAAGGCGCGATAGAAACCGCATTACAAACTTGTCTCACGAATAAAGCATAAGGTGATGAGCTACTTTTTTGACTCGAAAAACACGGAACAGATGCCTAAAGGTCGTGTGGAAGGAATAGCGAAGGTTACCGGCAAGGCAAAATATTCGGCAGAATATGAGATTCCCAATATGGCTTACGGAGTAATGGTAGGCAGCACTATAGCCTCCGGAAGAATTCTAAAGATGCAGGTGGAAGAAGCAAAAGAAGCTCCGGGCGTTATTGATATTCTTTCGCACGAAAATAAACCCTATGTATACGGCTTTTCAGGAATGAAAGAAATGCCGGAGAATCGGTTTGGATTACCCATTTTCTACACCGATAAGATTTACTATAACGACCAGCCCATTGCGATGGTAGTAGCAGAGACAATCGAAGATGCTATGTATGCGGCGTCGTTAGTCAAAGCTGATTACGAGGAAGCAGTACCCGAAACAGATTTTGCAAAGAAAGCCAAAGAGGTTTCGCTAAAAGAGACTGAAAATGACCGGGGCAGCGTTGGAGCATGGGAAGATGCGCCGCACAAAGTCGACCAGGAATATACCATTGCGATGGAAGTTCACAATCCAATGGAAATGCATGCCACCATTGCCCAGTGGATATCAAACGACAAGCTGTTATTGTACGACAAGAACCAAGGCGTTAACCGGGTGCAGTCGGTCATCAGCAGTTTGTTAGACATTCCTTCGGACAACATTCATGTGATCAGCGAATTTGTCGGAGGCGGCTTTGGCAGCGGATTACGTGTCTGGCCGCATACCATCGCGGCTGTAATGGCGGCCCAACAAGTCAAACGCCCGGTAAAAGTGATGCTCACTCGTCCGCAAATGTTTACCATGGTGGGTTACCGCCCCGAATCGTGGCAACGGGTGAAACTGGGAGCCGATAAAGACGGGAAATTCTTGGGGGTCATCCACCAGGCGAAAAATATCAGTTCCAAAATTGAGGGATTCTCGGATGGAATTACACGTGTTACCCGCAAGATTTATGGCTTTGAGAATGTAAAAACCGAAGAGGCCATCGTTGACCTCAACGTACCCATGCCGACATGGAATCGTGGCCCGGGTGATACCACCGGCTGCTTTGGTGTGGAAAGTGCCATTGACGAATTGTGCCACGAGCTAAAACTGGACCCAGTGGAGGTTCGGTTGAAAAATATCGCCCCCTACGAAATGGAAACCGGCTTACCTTGGTCGACCAATTATCTGAATGAGTGTCTGGAAAAAGGAGCCGAACTGATTGGCTGGAAAAACCGCAATCCGGTTCCCGGGTCAGTGAAAGAAGGCGATTACAAAATCGGCTACGGCGTTGCTGTTGGTATGTGGGGCTCGGGCCGTTCGTACACCGGTGCCTCCATCGAAATGAAAAAAGACGGGGTCATCACCGTTCGCACAGCCATGACGGATATCGGAACCGGAACGGGAACAGGGATGCAAAACGTAGCCCACACGGTTACCGGCATTCCCAAAAGCAAAATCAAGATCGAGCTCGGAGATTCGGACTTCCCCAAAGCACCAAGCCAGGGAGGTAGCCGGGGAATGGCCTCCGTCAGTAGTGCAGTTTATGCCGCCAGCCTGGCACTCAAACGAAAAGTGGCGGGCTATGCATGGCCCGATAAAGATGCCAATACCTTGAATATAGACGACATCTCGTTGTCCGATAAAGGCGTTACCTATAAGGACAGTTTTGTTCCTTATGCCGATATTTTCAGCAAAAACAATCTCAATGACATCAAGGTAGAGGAATTTGCCGGGCCGGGTGAAGAACGCAAAAAGTACGGCTTCTGCTCTTCCGCAGCACATTTCTATAAAGTGAAAGTGCACGAGAAAACCGGTAAAATCAAAGTCGACCGAATGGTGATTGTGGTAGATGCCGGACGGATTATCAATCCGAAAGCAGCGGCCAATCAGGTCATTGGTGCCGGTGCCGGAGGCATTGGCATGGGCTTGCTGGAAGAGCAGCTCGTCGACTCCAAAACCGGCCGGTTGATTGGTAACGATTTGGCGGGCTATCACTTCGCCGTCAATGCCGACGTGCCACTCATCGAAGTTTCGTTTATCGGCAAACCCGACCCAAACATCAATCCGTCGGGAGCAAAAGGCTTGGGCGAAGTCGGCATCATCGGAGCAGCACCGGCGATTGCTAATGCTGTTTTCAACGCCACCGGGAAACGGGTACGTGACCTACCCATCACGGTCGAACGATTTTTCAACGCATAAATAAATTGGAACTGATAGAGAGGCCGGCAATTATTTTACCGGCCTTTTTTCTATGAAAGTCAATTAAAGTAACATTACGGTAATAACGAAGAATGCGCCGCTCAGAAAATTTACAACAAGGATCACAAAGAACGCACAAAGTCCACAACAGAGTCCGGGTGTTTATTAAAAAAGATTCCCGTGAATGCACCATCTAATTTTTATAACTGGATGCTGGTTATAGAGTTGACTTATTGGTTGAAAACAAACTCGTCTTGGAAATAAAATCTGTCGAAGCGTTGAATGATTTACATTTAGCACAAATTCTAACTTACCTCAAGTTGAGTCATAGTCGCCTTGGATTACTAATGAATTTCAATACTGTTTTATTCAAAGACGGAGTCCGGCGTGTAATCAATGGTTCAATTTGAAATGATGAATAATTCTTACCGAAGATCGATAACTCTACCACTGATAAGCTCGTCTTTCGGGCTCTGTTGAAAACTTCGTGCTTTGTGGTAAAAAACTAACCACAAGGAGCACTAAGAAAACTCAAAGTTCACAAAGTGGTCTTGGTGCTCTTTGTGAAAAATCTTCGTGCTCTTCGCGGTAAAGACAGCATCCGAATGCAAAATCACCGGCCTTTTTCCGTTTCATCGAAGAATCGAGGGTGTTCATCGAAAAAAATTGCCTGCAAGGACTGATTGAATTTACTTTGGTTACAGATTATTTAACCACTAAATTCAATTGCCATGAAAACAAAACCGCTCCTGTTAGCCCTCCTGCTGGCAGTAATTGTCAGCAGTTGTATCGTCAAGTCGCTTCATCCTTTCTACAAGCCAGAAGATGTCATCTTCAAAAAGGAACTGATAGGAACCTGGCTCGACCAGGAATCGAATAAATGGACCATTAAGCAAACAGTACATCATCCGGGAGGGCCAATTCCGGGCAATCCTGCCGATTCGTTGCAGAATAATTATTCGGTTTCATATACCGATAAAGATGGCACATCGAAGTTCATCGTCCACCTGTTTCAGCTCAACCACCAACTATACGTCGATTTCTACCCGGATGATGTCAATGTTCCTGACCTGACCGCTTTTCATTTGGTGAAGGCACATAGCATTGCCAAAATAGGGATATCAAAAGACAGTTTGAGCATCAAATGGTTCAACGAAGCCTGGCTGGCTGATTTGCTTAAAAACAATAAAATCCGTATCTCACATGAAACAATTCACAAAAAGTATGTAGATGATTCCTACATCTTGACGGCATCGACGGATGAGCTGCAAAAGTTCCTGATAAAATACGGGAATGACCCGAATGCTTTTACCGATCAACCATCGTCAGGTTCAAAAGACAAGGATGAGATCATGTGTTATTATTTGAAACGGGTACAGCCATGAGCTTCGACAAAATAAAAACGATCTACCGGAACAGGTTGGTACAACACATCCTGTTCTGGTTGGTTTCGTATTACGTTTTGCTGAACCTGTTTACCCCCTCCGGGAAAATTGAAAAGATTGACATTATCTATACGGCCCTGTTTCTGGCCACCATTTTTCCCGGCATTTATACCAATTTATCCATTCTTATTCCCCGGTTCTTAAGCCAAAAAAAATATTTCTTTTACGGATTACTACTGGCAGCTGTCATCGTGGCCTCCGCCGGTTTTAACCTGCTCTTTTTCGATAAATGGGTTAGCTACATTTTACCGGGGTACTATTTCATCTCTTACTACGAGTTCTTCGACATCATCAAATTTGTGGTAACATTTATCGGGATTACCAGCCTGCTCAAGCTTTCCAAAGGGTGGTTCGAACTATCGGAAGCCAAACACCGGCTGAACCAACTACAGAAAGAAAAAGTAGAAACTGAGCTAAAAGCATTGAAAGGACAAATCAACCCGCATTTCCTGTTCAACAGCCTGAACAGTATCTACTCGCTGGCCTTGAACCATTCCGACAAAACGCCGGAAATTGTGTTGAAACTTTCCGACATCATGCGGTACATCATATACGAAGCCAACGTCGACCGGGTTATATTATCCAAGGAAATACAATACCTGAAAGATTACATCGAGCTGCAGAAACTGCGGACCGATAACCGGGCAACCATTACCTTTGAAATGATCGGTGACCCGGAAAATATCCGGATTGCGCCGTTGCTCTTTTTCCCGTTAATCGAAAACAGTTTTAAACACGGCATCAAAGGTGCCACCAGCCAATCGTTTGTTTTCATCAACTTGCAAATGACTGACGACCATGTAACTTTAACCGTCGAGAATAACAAAGGCATTACCGACGACGTGGAGAAAAAGGAATACAAAGGGATTGGATTAGCCAATGTGAAAAAACGGCTCGAAATGACTTACCCAGGTAACCATCAGCTAAAAATTACAGACGGGAACAAAACCTTCAAAGTGGAACTAACCATCAACCATACCAAATGAAAATCAGGTGTTTAATTGTTGACGACGAACCCTTGTCTCAGGATGTATTGAAGAAATACATTGCCGATAGCCCCATGCTCGAACTGGTCGACATTTGTTTCGATGCGTTTGAGGCGAACGACAAGTTGCAGAATGACGATATTCAGCTCATTTTTCTGGACATCAACATGCCCAAACTTTCGGGAGTCCGGTTCGTTAAAACGCTAAGCAATCCTCCGCTCGTTATATTTACCACCGCCTATCCCGAGTATGCCATCGAAGGTTT
>ENA-ORXD01001199-ORXD01001199.1-sediment-metagenome-genome-assembly--contig:-NODE-1199-length-23314-cov-4.062314_pt1 | contig 23314 bp, 18 predicted proteins | sample MGYA00237862_ERZ511471 | MGnify/ENA metagenome assembly ERZ511471
CCCCAGTGGTCCTGGTGCCGTAGACGACTTCCTCGGCCGCACGTCCTCCAAGCATTCCGACTATTTTCGCCCGCAGATAGGCTTCCGGGTAGTTGTAGCGGTCGCTTCCGGGCCGCTGATAGGTTACGCCGAGGGCTTGGCCGCGCGGCACAATCGTCACCCGGTTCACCGGGTCGGCTCCGGGCACAAGCAAGCCCAGAATGGCGTGCCCGCTCTCGTGGTAAGCGATGCGTTCCTTGTCGGCGAGGCTTAAAAGAAGCGGCCTCTCGGGGCCTAGCACCACTTTCTCCAGTGCGTCCATAAAATCCTTTTGGCGGACTTCTTTCTGCTCGCGCCTGGCTGCCAGCAATGCCGCCTCATTGACCAGGTTCCTCAAGTCGGCCCCCGCGAACCCCGGTGTCGCGGCGGCTATCTCTCCCAGGCTTGCGTCGTTCCCCAGCGGCACATTGCGGGTGTGAACCTTGAGGATTGCCTCGCGCCCGTTCTTGTCCGGGAGGTTAACCACCACGCGCCGGTCGAAGCGCCCCGACCGCAGCAGCGCCTTGTCGAGCACCTCCGGCTGGTTGGTTGCGGCCAGAACGATAATTCCCTCCCGGCTGGAAAAACCGTCCATCTCGGTCAGGATCTGGTTCAGGGTCTGCTCCTGTTCGCTTGAACCTCCGATCGCTACCTGTCCGCGCGCGCGTCCAATGGCATCCAGTTCATCGATGAAAATGATCGAAGGGGCATGTTCGCGTGCCTGCTTGAAAAGGTCGCGGACCCTCGCCGCACCCACCCCGACGATCATCTCCACGAACTCGGCAGCGCTCATCGAGAAAAACGGCACTTCCGCCTCCCCTGCAACCGCCTTCGCCAGCAGGGTTTTTCCCGTGCCCGGAGCGCCAACCAGCAAAACGCCTTTCGGCGCAGTCCCTCCCAAACCGGTATATTTTTTGGGGTCCTTGAGGAAATCAACGACCTCGATAAGTTCGTTCCTGGCTTCGTCGATACCGGCGACGTCGTTGAAGGTGACCTTCACGTCCGTTTGCTGATCGTAGCGACGGGCCTTGCTTTTACCGATGCCCAACATCCCTCCGCCCTGCTGAGCCGAGCGCCGCAAGAACCAAAAATAAAAGCCGATAATGAGCAACCCCGGACCGAAACTGAAGAGAATAGTCACGAATAGGTTGCGCTCTTCCTGGATCGGCTTGGCACTTATCTCGACCCCCTGCCCGATCAGGAAGGCTTCCAGGCCGGGATCTACAAAGGCAGGCAACGTGGTTTTGAAGGCTCTCTTGGATTGGGGCACTTCCTTTAATGCCGCGCCGGGCTCGCTTAGAGACGCCCCACTTTTTTCGCCTCCCGTCAATGAGGTGATCGGCACCCTGAAGAGACCCGTGATATTGTCGCTCTGGCTAAAAATCGCCTCTACGTTGTGCTTCCCGACCTCTTCCTTGAACAGGGTATAGGAAATGGTAACGGGCGCTTCCGGCCCCGGGAAGAGAAGCCTTACCAGGAAGTAATTCGCCAGCAAGGCAAGCAGAAACCACATCCAGATTTTGGGCGGCGGCACCTTCGCCTTCGCGGTATCCTTTTTCGATCCAGGCCCGATGCCGGTCAGCCAGTTCCTTCCAGACGAGGTGGAATCACGGTTGCGCTGTGCCTGCTCTCCTGCCATTCTTCCGGACACCTCCTCGGACACAACCTGCGTCTATGTCATAGCGTTATGCTACCATATTTAATTATTACATACATTCTCTCAAAAAGGGGCTCCCGGTATTATTTCGGAAACTCGGCCAACCCCTTGAGCCAATTCCCGGACCCGAGCAAAAAAGGACCTCCCCATCGAGGGGCGGTCCTCCATCGCTCAGTTCGAAGCCGTGCAATAAGGTTACTCTCCTATGCATCCTGCCTCATATCGAACGATCCAGCCAAGGTTCGATCTCGCTAAAAGGCCTTTCCGTTCGGAGCATGACCCGTTCCACGAACAACCCGTTGCTCCGCGAATCAACTTCATTTCAGGATCAGTTTCAAAGGGCAAACTCCATGCATCCGTATGGTTAGCCGGAGAGGCTGCTGGCATTTGATAATTGCGCGTGCCTTTTCCTCATTGCCGGAATCGTTTCGACAAGGATGACTCCAGCCAGTATCAAGGCCGATGCGATAAAAATCCTCATCGTCATGGGTTCGTCCAGGAAGATGATCCCGAGCATGCTTCCGAACAGGCTTGATGTGGAAAGCAGTATCGCCGCGTGTGTCGCAGTCGTGTACTTCTGTGCGACAGTTTGAAGAACGAGTGTCAGCGCAAAGGCTATCGTGCCGGAGTAAATCAGCGCTATCCATCCCGCTTTGCCTATATGGACAGGTAAAGGTTCAAAAACCAGGGATGCTGCAAGCGCCAGCAGCATTCCACCGAACGACAGCCAGCAGGACAATCCATACGGGTCCACGCCAACCACGTACTTCTGAACCAGGAGGATGTAGATCGTTACGGACATCATCGAAGCGAAGGCCCAAACGTCGCCTGTATTGACTGCAAAATTGCTGCCCAGCATGAGGCCTGCCATGCCTGCGGTGCACAGGGCTACAGACACGATCACGTGCCAGCCGGGAAACTGCCTTGTGAATACCCACACAAGGAGCGGGACGAATACCACCGACATCGATATGATGAATGAAACGTTGCCGGCCGTAGTGGTGAGCAGTGCAACATTGGAGGTGAGATATGCGAGTATGAATACCATTCCGGTGAGGCTTCCCACAACCATTTCGCGCCTGTCCATCGCAAGCGCGCGTTTTCCGAAGAATAGCGACACGGTGATCCAGGCGATGAAAAACCTTATCCCGCAGAACCAGAGGGGAGTGATGTCGTTCAGCGCGTCACGTATAACAACGTTGGTCGCCCCCCAGAGAAAGGCTACGAAGAGGATCGAAAGGTCACCCAGCAGCATGTATAGCCGTTTCTTCTCCAAGAAAAAAACTCCCCTCCACCTCGGAAGAATTCATATTACCCTTAACCGTAAAACAGCATAAACAAAATACACCTTAATCGGTATAAATTTTCCACAAACCCGGTTTTCCGAGCCTGCCCCATTGAGTGGACGGGAAACAGGGAAACCGAGCCCCACCCCGGTCAATACTCAATGGGCAATGGCACGTGTTGTCCCGGGTTGTCGATGGCCACAAGGCTGGTCAAGGCCGCTCGCAGGATTTCCCTTTGCTGTGCCGGATTGTTGGGCGCCCCCGCATTGGCCCCTATCGGAACGATGGGTGACACCCCGCGGGGGGCACCGCAACGGATCGAAATGTCTGGCAACGCGGAAATGATGATGGTCGGGATCCCCGATCCCTCTACCGCTCTCTGGATAATCACCGTAGAGCGGTGACAGGTTCCTCAGCCGGCGGTGAAAATTGCCGCATCCACGGCGTCGTTCTTCAGGATTTCGGCAATCGCGGGCCCGGTTTCATGCGTCAGTGCCTTGAGATCGCCGCTGCCTCCCATGAAGCCGATATGGCGCGGGGCGATTCCGGCGATCAGGCCCTCCTCTGAAAGTTCCCTCAGGCGATCCAGGGGAAACATGCTGTTGATATCGGCCAGCACGTCCGAATTGTCGTATCCGCCATGGCTGACGGTCAGGTCGGTCGTCGAGGTGTCTCCGGGGATGATCCGGAAAGTGCTGTCGCAGACCAGGTTAAAGCGTTCATCGCTTTTCAAGTGAACCCCTGTACCGGTAACAAGGGCGACCTTCATTTCGGCCAGTGGCTTTCTCACGGGTGTCCAGACGACGGGCGGCATGGCCGCCGTTGGAATCTCGGATTGGAAGGTTTTTTGCCCCTCCCCCTTCATCCTGCCCAGATTTTTCCTGCGTACCGCTCTATCCCAGCGCCGGGGCGGCTTGGAAACGCTTTCCCCCCGCATGACGGCTTTAAGCATGGCGAGGGCCAAAAGGGCATCCTCCGCGACCATCGTGTTATCCGCAAGGATGCTGTTTTCCAGTCCATTCTCGGCTTTTGCGCAATCCACCAGGTTGCATGTGTATCGGTTCCCATTGATCATCGGGCCGAAATTCCCGCAGTAGCTCACCCCGACCGCAGGGATTCCCCTCTTGCCGATCTCCTCCAGGTAGGCGGCAAAATCGATATGGTTGTTGCCATAACCCTCGGTGGCCACGACCACCCCCTGGACGTCCATGGCCTCGACAAGCATCCCCAGGCGCTCGGCAACCATCTTCTTCTGCTGGCTGATCGCCGGGCTTCCGGCAAAGGCCACCCCGCACAGGTCGATCTCCGGGTCTGCCAGGGCCAGCGTCACCAGCGGGTCACGGAAATAATGGCGACTCGTCTCCTTCGTTGAGGGGCCGACGCATGTCAGGGCATGCACTCCGCCGTCGATTGCCTCGAGCGGCGAAAGCACCAGGGGAAGGTTCCCCATATCGATATTGGAGCGCGAGCCGGTGATGCCGCAAGGCTGCAGCGGAAGCAGCAGCTTCTCGTGCATGGCCCCCTGTCCCATGACCTCCTTGACAAGCAAAACCTTAGGGCGCCCGGAACGTCGGGCATGGATAAATTTCTCTTCCCCCGCGCAGCCCTTCGCAAAATCCGCTTCACTCAAGGCGAAAAGCGCCGCCCGGATCTGTTCACCAAGGTACTCGGCCGCTTTGTGGCAAGCCAGCGGGCCCGGGCGCTTCATTCTCTCCCCGGATTTGAGCAGGCAATCGACCTTGATGACGATTTCGCCGCTATCAATGGAACCGGGCCGATCAAACCGTACCGTCCTCGACAACAGGCCTTCGCTAGACCCGGCTTCACTGACCTGCTCACCGGATTCATCCTTCCCGCAAAGCACCAGTACAACCCCGGAGAGCAAACGCGTGACTCCCTCCCCGAGCCTGGAATCTTTCCCCTTCACGGCCAAAGGCTGGACGTCAAGGATCGTATCGGTATAACTTCCATATTCGCCAGGCGAAACGAGTTTGATTTCCATGTCCAGGACGATCCGTTGATCACTGCAATCCAGGGCTTCCGAGCGGAGATTGGAAGCGAGGTACAGGGTATCCCCCTCGATCCTTGTTTCTTCCGCGAAGGAAACGTGGTTGACCCTGTAATACCGTTTGACTAAAGAGCGCAGGCATCCGCTATCCGACATAACGCCACCCCCCTGCCAAGCTTCCCCGGAATCCGCCGCCCGGGACACTTAACCACATAAAGGATATTCTTACTCCTTTCCGAACAATGGGGCCAATTCCAGCCCGGTCCAATCCCTGAACCCAGGCGCCTTAAGCCAGAGCTTCAACTCTCCCGGCACCGCAACCACCTGGTAGATCGTCCCATCAACCGTCGCCCCGCCTTCTTCCAAGGGAACATCCATGATCTTCATCATCGTTTCGGGGCTGAAGAATCCCTTGTATTTCTCACCAAGCGAAAGAAGGTTTCGGCGCCGCGCCAGGGTCATTCCCCCCACTCTGTCGTCCAGCTGCGAGAGACTCCACGACGAATCCACGAAATGGTTCGTCGCGGCGAGCAGTCCTTTCTGATCGGGTTCCACCGGGCGCGTGTCGTACAGCGAGCTCTCGAAAGAAGTCGCGGAGTTTGAATCGGCTGCATTCACGATAGAAGAGAGATTTGGCAACATTCCGCGGAATGCTCGACTGACTTCAAGCAAGGAGGCGAAATCCTGAAGGTATGAAAACAACGTAGTGAATATCGACACCCGATCCAGTGCAAATCCCATCCAGGGGCCCGCATTCATCTCGAGGAACAGGCCCTCGCTGTTCATTCCTGTCGGGACATAAAGAGCCCCCGCGTAGTTGACGACCGCGACGGGGTAACTTCCATCACAAGGCTTGAAGACTGCGACGACGAGAAACTTCGCAAAATCCCTGAAGAGGGGGTCGTCGTCATTGTTCCTTCCAAAGACAAGCGGCCGACCGGAGGTATAGGGTCCCCACGCCGCAAGCCCCGAGCAGCGGCCCTGATCATAGGAAAGGTGCCCGATCTTGGGGATCCACTCGATCGCGTTCAGGATCACCTGTTTTTCAAGGCCGAGCCCGGATGTCTCCGCCATGCCGAGCAGGATGTCCCTGAAGCGCTTGGGATAAGGGGCATACACGGCTTGAGCTGCCTGTCTCATCCTTTCCATGGGAATCCCTTTTTCCCCTGAAAAGGCCGATTCGACAGCGACGTGGTAAAGTGCCTGGAGATCATTCCTGAGCAAAGCCCCGTACTGTCTCCCCATCTGCCTGTAGGTTCCGCTCAATTCAAGCACCTTGAAACCACCCGCATCGTAGAGCCGGCCGCCCTCGAATTCAGCGGACAGTGACATCATCGGACGGGAAGGCGAAGCCGCATCGGCATGCACCTGAATACCGCCAAGGAGAACGGATAGACAAAAGGCCCAAAAAAGAACCAGGACACCTTTTCTCACCGCACCTGCCTCCCTTCCCAACCTGCCCGGTGCCATTGTTTCTCCCGGGGGTAAAGTTCAGCCTATCACATCCCTATCCTCTCCCACACCCGCCAGTTCTGTCTACTCAAGCCATCACGAAAAAACCTCCCCGTCCGGGGAGGTCCACCATCCGCTTCCTGCGTGCTATCGAGCGATCCTGGGCCATGCCTATAAGGGCAATGCCAAAACATCCCGGGGATCCACCGTAATCCCCACCTTGGTGCCCTCGGGGTATGCCCAGGGTTCTCTCGATAAGCTCTCAAAGACGTGAACCAGGAAACCGGGGTCTGCCTCAATCTCGTATTCCATCTTGTCCCCCACGAAGATGCGACTGAGTACTGTGCCCGCCAGCATCGACTCTTCCGGTTTCCCAAGCTTTACGGAATCGGGCCGTACCGCGAGCCCCACTTCTTCACCACGCTTGAAACAGCCTCCTTGTTTGCATCGGACAGTCAGTCGATGGCCGTAGAAAGAAACATCCATCTGCCCTTCCCCGACCACCTCGACCCTGCCCCGGAAAATGTTTGCCTGTCCGATGAAATCCGCAACGAAAATGCTCTCCGGATTGGCGTAAAGTTCAAAGGGAACCCCCTTCTGTTCCACCCTTCCCCGGTTCAGCACAACGATCCGGTCAGCGATGGCCAGAGCCTCCTTCTGATCGTGGGTAACGTAGATGCAGGTCGCCCCAAGCTGTTTTTGCAATCTGCGGATTTCGGCGAGCATATAGATACGGAGTTTTGCGTCCAGGTTGGCAAGCGGTTCGTCCATCAGCAAAACCCGGGGATTGATCACGAAAACCCGGGCCAGGGCCACCCGCTGCTGTTCTCCTCCCGATAGTTGGTTGGGAAATCGTTTCTCCACCCCTTTTAACCCCACCAGGTCCAGGACCTCCGTCACTTTTTCCCCTATTTCCGCCGAAGGAATGCGCCTTACCTTAAGACCGTAGGCAATGTTTCCAAAGACATTCATGTGGGGAAAAAGCGCGTAGTTCTGGAAGATAAAACCGATATCCCTCGCATTGGCCTCCTGGTCGGTGACATCCTGCCCGCCAATTATCACTCGCCCGTCCGTGGGGCTTTCAAAACCGGCAATGATTCTCAGGGTCGTGGTCTTTCCGCAACCGGACGGTCCGAGAATGGTCACCAGCTCGCCGGCCTGGACATCCAGGTTGATGTCATCCACGGCCTTGAAGCTTTCCTTTCCCTTTGAGAAGACTTTCGTAAGATGCCTGAGTGAGATGCTTAGGGCCATAACCTAACGCCTCCTCAACTGGCGGGAAGTCTCGGGGTAAGCCATCCGGAACAGGAGTGAGATCACCCCGATGGCCGCAAAGACAATGATGACAAGGACAACCGAAAAAGCCGCCGCCTCTGCAAAGAGCAGTTCCGTTACACACTCCAGTATGCGCACGGTCAAAAGGCTCCACTTTACTGAAACGAGGAAGATCGTAGCGCTTATGGCCGTCATTGAAACGACAAACAGGTACCGCATCCCGGCTATCGCGGCAGGCATGAGCAGCGGCAGGGTCACCCTGAAAAAGGTTGTTTTCCTTGAGGCGCCCAAACTGAGTGAAGCTTCCTCGAGGGAAGGATCGATTTGCCGCAAGGAGGCAACCGTCGCACGAATGCCCGCCGCATCGTAACGAAAGACGCAAAGGGCGACAATGATGCTCATGGTCCCCGTCAGGACTATCGGTCCCGTGTTGAAGGCGATCACGTAGGCAATGCCCACGACCGTCCCAGGCAGCACATAATCCAGCAGGGAGACAAATTCCAGGGTCTTCCGCCACGGGACTTCCTTCCGGCTCACAAGATACCCGATGCTCACGGCAACGACGCTGCCGATCAGCGTCGATGTGATGGCAATCAGGACCGTGTCCTTGACCGCTTTCAAACCGACAGTGAAGACATAGGCATAATTTTTTAGCGTCAGGCTGTTGTCCACACCCCAGACCTTGACAAGGGAGCCCCATAGAATGATGGAGTAAAGGAAGATGATGAATAGCGTCAAAACCGAAATAACGGCCAACATCAATGCCTCGGCCGTGAAACCCGCACCTCTCGCAGCAGCATGCGCCCCGCCCCTGCCCGTCACGGTAACCCAGCTCCTGCGCTCCACCCAGTAGCGCTGCAGCAAGTAAACCAGAAGGGCCGGAACGAGCAGCACAAAAGAGATGGCTGATCCTCCCTGCAAGTCGTACATGCCGGTAATCTGCAGGTAAGCCTGTGTGGGCAGGACAGGAAACGTGTGACCGGCCATCACGAGGGGAGTCGCGAAATCAGTCAGCGAGCTTCCGAAGAGGAGCAGGTAGGCATTGGCAAGACCAGGGATGCTCAAGGGCAGCGTGATGGTTCGGAAAGTCCTCCAACGGGATCCTCCCATGCTCATCGCGGCATCTTCCAGGTTGGGGTCGATGGCACCCAACACGGCGGCAAGGGTCAGGAATGCCACTGGAAAGTAGGTTAACGTCTCTGCGATCCAGGTCCCCAAAAAGCCGTATATGTTGAAACCCGGTACGTGTAAAAGCTTGAGGAGAAGCCCGTTTGGACCCAGCGCCAACGTCAGCGCGATGCTGCTTGTGAAGGGGGGAGAAACGAAAGGGAGAACGACGACCGCTCCAAGAAACCATTTTATTGCCCTTGGCAAGGAGACACGGGTCACGCAGAAAGCAAAGAGGAACCCGAGGAATGTCCCGGAAGTCGCCACGGATGCGGCAAGGATCAGGCTGTCTACCAGGGCTTTGCGGTTGTACCAGCTGGAAAAGGCTTTCGCCAGGTTTGCCAGTGAACCTGCTCCATCGACGACGAAAACCATGTAGAGCAACCGTGCCAGTGGATAAAGCACAAACACCCCCATACTTCCCCAAAGAAGGATGAGAAGGGGAAGCAGGGCAGGATCAAGTTTTGCCCGCCGATTCGGGTTAATTTGCCCTGAAACCGTAAGCGGCACGGGTTCCCTCCCTTTTCAGGGACTACCTGAGCACTTCGTTTATCCAGCGTTCCACGAGCCGATCACGGTTCTCTCCGGCCCACTTGAGATCGAGCGGCAGGACTTTCACCTTCGACATGTCGAGACCGGGATTCGTAACCTTGACTTCCGGGTTGCTGGGAATAAGGTTGATCCTGCCTGCTTCGTAAATCCTCTGCATGCGCGCTGTCGAAGCCCAATCCAGGAACTTTTTCGCGATCTCCGGCTGCTTGGCACCGTTGACCAAAGCCATCGCCTCGATACCCGCGACCAGGCCTTCCTTCGGGTAACTGATCGCCACATCGTATCCCTTCTGCTGCACCTCCAGGGCATCCACCAGGAAGAATATGCCCCCTGCAGCCTGCCCCCTAGCGATCGGCAAGGCCCCTCCTGCGCCGCTCTTGGTGTAGACCTGGACATTGGCATTCAGGGCCCTCTGGTAGGCAAAAGCCTTGTCCTCTCCCATCGCCTGTATGAGGCTCAGGAGCCGGTACATGGCCGTACCTGACGTCCGGGCGTCCGCCATCTGCAGTTTGTTCCTGTAGGCCGGGTTCAGCAGGTCCTGCCATGAAACCGGAGGATTCAACCCGTGCTCCTTGAGGAATTTTGCGTTGAACATGAAGCAGATGGGGTCAAGGGCCACGCCAGTCCAGTAGCCTTCCGAATCCCTGAACTTGGCGGGTATGCTTTCGCTTCCCTTCGGCTTGTAAGGAGCGAAAAGTCCCTTCGGAATTCCGTTTACGAAAGCCTCGGCCATGTTGCCGAAGACGACGTCAACCTGCGGATTCCCCTTCTCAGCCTCAAGCCTGGCCTGGAGCTCCCCGGAGGAAAACCTCATCCAGTTAACCTTGATGCCGGCGTCTTTCTCGAAAGCGGAGAAGATTTCATTTGCGTATCTCTCTGACCATATGGTGTAAACATTAAGTGTCGGCTGTCCGGCTGAAACGCTCCCGGCGAAAAGGACGAGCGACAATAGGGCAAGGATAACCAGCCTGCTTTTCGAGTTGAATGGCTTCATCATTTACCCCCCCAAAAAACACATTCGTTGTTATTTTTTAATTATAGTTCAAGATTGTCTCTTTTCCATGCCCAGATGACGGCCATACCTGGCGGCATGTGGTCTGGTTACAAAAAAAAAGGACCTTCCCAAAAGGAGAGGCCCTTTTCCCACTGCTTCCTTCATCCTGTCGAACGATCCTGGCCTGCCCCCTCTTCAAGGTTGACCGGTCCCGGCCCGACTTGTCTTCCGGACCCTTTTCCGGGGCCTGGTCACACTTTGCCGGGTTGATGAAGTCCTGTATGTTGAGGGGTCTTCTTTTCGGAACAGGCCAGGGCTTTCCTGTACAGGGCAATGTCGACCCTATCCTGGTCGTAATGGACGTCTTCCCAGGAAATCTTCCCACCCTCGGGAATATCCCTCTTCAAGACCATATCCTCGGCAAGACAAATGGGAATGCCTTTCCCCTCGTCCTGAAGAGCGGATTCGATCAACCCGTAACACGAAAAGCCTCCGATGCCATCCAGCGTTTCCCCTTTACCCAGGGCTTTCTTGGCAAAGGCATTGACGTTGGTCAGGAAACCGTGGGAGGGTGATAAAAGCGGTTTTTTCATGCGGGATGCTTCCAGTATCGTCCTCCCGATCTCCACATGGCAAAGGTGGTACGGACGATAGAACAGGTAGAAAGGCCCTTCTCCCATTTTGTAGTAATTCATCATGAACCTTTGGTATTCGTTTTCGCAAAACCCGATAACAAAGACTCCTCCTCCGGGTTCGGCACCCAGAATATAGTCCACGATTCCCTTCCGGCCTTCCCATAATTTCGGGAAGTCGAAAACCTTCGGGACTTCCCTGACATCCCCCAGGCGGGGCCCGGTCATGCCGGGGGTGGTGATTCCGAGCCCAAGTGCGTTGGCAAGAAGCGACATCTCGACGCAAAGCTTGGTGCCATCGGTGTATGCCGTCGTCATGCGGCAATCGAGCCGCCGCTTTTCCGCTTCCGGGGCGATGCTGACGGGGTTCGCCTTCCTATCCAGGAATCCCTTGATGTTCCCGGCCATGACAAGCTCGAATCCCCATAGCCGAATCTCGTCGACCATCCGTTTGATGACCCCGTGCTGGTCGCCGTCGGAACTCGTGTAGACCGCACCGCTTTTTTGTGCCAACTCCAGGAAATAGGGACCGAAAATAAGATCGGCTTCCGCATTCATCATGATGACGTCTTTCCCGTTCTTCAGGGCCAATTCGCAAAATTGCCCGGCTTCGGATACCGAACTCGTCGCGTCGATGAATACGTCCACTTCGGGAGACACCGCCAGTTGTTTCGGGTCCTCCGTTATTGCAATCCCGCTTTTCCCATTTATTTTCCCGCGGGCCGAGCCCATTCCCGCCGCAGCCGGCTCATAACCCAACCAGGTCGCCACTTCCATGGCCTTTCCCATGTCGATGTCGGCCAGCCCGACGCAGCGCACTCCCGGGGTAAATTGGCATTGGTAGGCAATTCCTTTTCCCATGGCTCCGGCTCCGGCAATCGCGACCCGAATCTCATCCGCCTCTTTCATTTGGGTTCGTTCCTCCTTATTATGTCTTTGTAGGCCATGAACCAGCTTGGGAAACAATCCGGTTTTACTCTAGCAATAAGCCACCATTCTTCCAAATATGGAGTGACTTCTTTTGCCGAACGAGCTCGCCTCCATCATCGTTTTTACATACAACCAGGAAGGCTTGATCGAAGATGCCCTGAACTCTGCCCGATTCCAGGACTATGAACCGCTCGAACTCATCATTTGCGACGACGGGTCAAGAGACCGTACGGGCGAGGTCTGCAAGGAATGGATAAAATCCTGGGGAGACTCCTTTTACCGGGTGCTCTATTGCAGAAACGAAACAAACCTCGGCACCACCCGGAACATCCGAAAGGGAATCGGGCTTTCCGCCGGATCGATCATCAAGCTCCTGGGCGGCGATGACCTGCTTGCCCCCGCTGCCATAAAGAATGGGGCCCGTTTCCTTGAGGAATCGCCCGACCTGGTTATATTCGGGAATGTGATCGGTTTCGAATGGGACGGGAAATCCTTCCAGGTACTCGAAACGGAGCCCAGGCTTCACACACGGCGGCTCTTGTCCCTTCCCGCACGCAAACAGTTCCGGATCTTGTCCTCCTGCAGCAGCATCCCTGCGCCAGCCGCACTTTATCGGCGCACTTTCTTCGAACAGGTCGAGCCGGAGGGACAGGATACGGTTCATGTCCCCGACTGGCCTCGGTGGCTGAAAGCCACTAGCCTCGGGATCCCCCTTGTTTACAGGGATTTCGACGCGGTCTACTACCGGAGCCACCCCCACGGCCATAAGGACGGCGCCTACAGGGAAAAATGCCTTCGCGACGTACTCGGCTGTATCGACAAGCACATCCGGATGAACGGGGACATGCTTTCCTTCCTTGAAAGGATGGCCGTTTGGGCGAACAGAAAGAAACATGAAAGTCTCTTGACCCGAAGCCGCCTTGAAGCGCGAATTTACAACGGGCTCCTGACGTTGCTGAAGTTTTTCGTACGGGCGAGCCTGTATCTCCCGCGCCCTTCAGACAAGCCTGCCAGGCGGCGCCCGGGAAGCGAAATCGAACTCCCTTTCAAATTGAAAATCCCCTCCTAGGAAAATGGACGAAAAGTCGATCCTGGTCACGGGCGGATGCGGTTTTATCGGTACGAACCTGGTGGAGGTTGCCTTAAGCGCGGGGTACAGGGTCGGCAACCTGGACAAGCTGACTTACGCCGGCCACCTCGATCATGCCCTCTCTTCCCGCCGGTCTTCGCCCTATGTTTTCCGGCAAGGAGACATTTGCGACTTCCCGCTTCTCCAAAGCTTTCTGGAAAACCTGAAACCCTCCGCTATCGTCCACCTGGCGGCGGAAACTCACGTTGACCGCTCGATAGACGGCCCGGAGAAATTCATCCACACCAATATTGTCGGTACGCACACCCTTCTAGGTGCAACCCTGCAGTACTGGCGGCAGCTTCCCGAGGTGGAGCGCGACACCTTCCGTTTTCTCCACGTCTCAACGGATGAAGTCTTCGGCTCACTCGGGCCGGAAGGGCTCTTCCAGGAATCGACCCCTTATGCACCGAGATCCCCCTATGCCGCATCGAAGGCCTCTTCCGATCACCTGGTACGGGCCTATGGGCACACTTACGGCCTGCCTGTCATCGTCAGCCATTGCTCCAACAACTATGGTCCGCGCCAGTACCCCGAAAAGCTCATCCCTCTCGTGATCAACAGGGCAATAAGAGGGGAAGCCCTGCCGGTCTACGGAGACGGGCAGAATATCCGGGACTGGATTTACGTGGAGGACCATTGCAGGGCTCTTTTGAGCCTTCTTCGCAAGGGAAAAACCGGAGAAACCTACCTGGTTGGAGCGAACAACGAAAAATCGAACCTGGATGTCGTCCTGTCAACCTGCTCCATCCTGGATGAACTGCATCCGCGAGCGGACCATCGCCGATACGTTGAACAGCTGGCTTTCGTCGAGGATCGGCCGGGTCATGATCGGCGCTACGCCGTGGATGCCTCGAAAATCACGCGGGAATCCGGCTGGAAGCCAAGGGTCCGATTCAATGAAGGGCTGCGGATGACCGTGGAGTGGTACCTATCGAACCAGCGCTGGGTAGAAGCGGCCCTTTCTGGAGACTACGGGCTGGAAAGGCTGGGTGTCCTAAAACCGGGGGTGGTTTCATGACTGACAAGGGCATCATCCTGGCCGGGGGTTCGGGAACCCGCCTGTACCCTGTAACGGCCTCAACGAGCAAACATCTTCTTCCCATTTATGACAAGCCGATGATCTACTACCCCTTGTCTGTCCTGATGTTAGCCGACATCAGGGAAATACTGGTGATCACGACCAGCGAAAACCACCAGGACTACAGGCGCCTCCTCGAGGATGGGACACAGTGGGGACTTTCCCTTTCCTACAAGATCCAACCCGAACCGGGCGGACTGCCCCAAGCCTTCCTCATCGGGGAGGAATTCCTTTCCGGAAAACCTTGCGCAATGATACTCGGGGACAACCTCCTTTACGGGCAAGGGCTTACCGGCCTCCTGCGGAGAGCTGCAAGCCGCGAATCCGGGGCAACCCTATTTGCCTACCCCATGAAGGACCCTAAACCGTACGGCGTGATCGAGTTCGGCCTTGAAGACCGGATCGTCTCTATCGAAGAGAAACCCGAGAAGCCAAAATCCAGCTTTGCGGTTGCGGGCCTCTATTTTTATGACGGGACGGTTGCCGAAAAGTCGAAGCGGCTGTTGCCCTCAAACAGGGGAGAGTTGGAAATCACGGACCTGAACCGTCTCTACCTGCAGGAAGGCACCTTAAACGTGGAGCGTTTCGGCCGCGGCTTTGCCTGGCTTGATGCGGGAACCCCGGAAAGCCTGCTGGAGGCCTCGAAGTTCGTTTCAACCATCCAGAACAGGCAGGGCCTTATGATCTCCTGCCCCGAAGAAATCGCGTGGAGACGCGGTTTCATCAATGACGCCCAGCTTCTCGACCGCACGCGGCACATGAGCAAGGGACCCTATCGGGACTATCTTGTCGGCCTATTGGAGGGGGATCGTATTGAGAATCACTGAATTCGAGCTCAAGGGCCTGTTCCTTCTCCAGCCGGAGGTCTTCAGGGACGAAAGAGGCTTTTTCATGGAAACCTGGAACGCCAGGAAGTACGGCCAGCTTGGCCTCCCCGCGACCTTCGTCCAGGACAATCTTTCCCGATCTTCGCGGGGGACCCTCCGCGGACTGCATTACCAGAAGCCGCACTCCCAGGGAAAACTCGTGTCCCTTCTAAAGGGGAAGGTGTGGGACGTTTCAGTGGACCTTCGTCTCGATTCTCCGACTTTCGGCAAATGGGTAGGAACAACACTAGACAGCGACGCCGGCAGCCAGCTCTACATCCCTCCAGGTTTTGCTCATGGCTTCTGCACGCTCTCCGAGGAAGCCCTGTTTTTCTACAAATGTACGGATTTTTATTCTCCGGATGACGAGCGTGGAATCGCATGGAACGATCCGCAACTGAACATCAATTGGCCTGTTTCCGATCCCCTTCTCTCTTCAAAGGACAGGGGCTACCCAAACCTGGGAGAAGTCCTGCCCGAAGACCTTTTCAGGATGGCGGATTCCATAGCCCAAGGAGGGTGACCTGCGGTTGGTGTCTCAAACCGGGATTCCGGTGCAAACCCGAAGAGATCGAATCACTTTCTGCGAATCTCTATACGGCCATTGCCAAAAACCTATAATAGGACAGATTCTTTCGCCTACCCCCCTAGACCGAGGTGAACCGCCTTGCCGTACAGACGGAAAACGTTCGCAGCCACCAGCATGTTTCTAATCGCCTTATCCGCACTTCTTCTTGCCCTTCCCAGACCTTGCCATGCAGCCGTCGAGCAATATTTTTACATCCCGAGCTATTACTCTACCGTCGAAGAGGCCTTCGCCGCGATCCGGAACATGCAGAACCAGTTCGTCGGCTGGCAGGGCAGCCCTGTCCAAAGAATAGAACTCGACCGGTTCGGATTGCGAATCACCGATGCCCAGGGACTGACGATCTTCCCCTTCGACAGGCTGGTGGATCTCCAGCTGAACCACTACCCAGACCTCAACAAGGATTACAAGTGGGGCGTGGTCGGAATCCTGAAGGGATCGAACGATCCCGCCGCTTTAAGAACTCCCACGTGGGAACTGGCCGCGATTCTCTACAACGCCATCTCAAGCCTGTCTTTAGCCTCGGGACATCCCATCGCTATTCCGAGAATTGGAGCCTACTTCCGGGACATCACTTCAGATGACCTGAAATCCAAGGCAATGAAGGAGATCGGGCTTGTCGATACGAAAGGGATGATCGTCTGGTTCGTGGAAGAGGGAAGCCCCGCAAAAACGGGCGGATTGGTTCCCGGGGAAGTGATCGTGGCCTGCAACGACATCCCCGTGATCAACTACGACCAATGGAAAAGCGAGATTTGGCCCAAGGCAAACAGCATGATCTTCAAGGTCCTCAAGAACGGGGGAACGACAACTCATTTCGTGGAACCGTATCCTCTTGAGAAGCTGCCGACCCCCCCGGGGAAGCTGACTTTCCAGAGTCCCGCTCCAGTCGGCAACCCGGCTGCCGAGGGGCAAAAGCCGCCCAAGATCGGCCTCTCGCTGAGGATACCCAACAACACGGAAAAGCAGGCCATGAACGGAAAGCCCGGTGCGGTTATATCCGCACTGAATCCGGGAGGCCTGGCTGAAGCGGCCAAACTCCAGGTCGGGGACATTCTCCTGGCTTGCAACGGGAAACCGATATCGGGACCCGATGGACTGGGCCCCCTCCTGGCAAGCGGAGAAAACACCTTCACGGTCCTGAGAAAAGGCAAGCAGATGGAGATCAAGGTCGCTCCGGAGGTCAGCTACTGAAAAGGACCGGCTTCAAGCGCGCTTGATCGTCTTAGGAGACGGCTGTTTCGCGAGGTCCTGGCTTTATTGTTGAACAGGCAACAGCGGCAAGAATGATGGAGCAGCCCATGATTTCATGCATCGTGGGGATTTGGTGAACAAGCAGCGGAGTCAGCATGAGGGCAAAGACAATTTCCATCGTGCAGATGAGGCTGACCAAGGGTGCCGGGATATGCTTCAGGGCCGAAAATAGAAGCCCGTAGGCGATAAGACCGGACATCAGCGCAGGATACTGAGCCAGGGCAAAGGCTCGGGGAGTCAGGTTAGCCAGGTCAGACCAGCCGCCCCAAAGAGTTCGGCCGGCAATCAGGAGGAGACCGCCGAACAGATGCGAGAAAAAAAGCTGCAGTAGCGGATCAGGGTGTTCCGTTTTCGAAATCCTGCGGGACAGAAGTGCCTGGCCCGAAGATCCCGTTACGGACACGATAGCCCAGGCCACACCGACCAGGGAAATGGGACCTCCTTTATCCGTACCCATCACGAAGCCGATATACAGTCCCAGGAGAACCATGAACCCGGCGAGCACCTGGACAGGCGTCGGCTTTTCCCCGGTGACTAAAGCACTCCCTGCCATCGTCACGATCGGGGATGTGTAGCCTATCATCAGGACTTGCGGAACGGACAGGTAAACGCATGACATCATGAAGCCCGTAGCGTTAAAGATGATCGTCAATATTCCAAGAAGAGTGTATGCGGCCAGCATCCCCCGGGACGTACGAAACACCGACGCCCCCTTTTTCATCCATAACCAGAAACCGACCAGGACGGCTATCGATGCCGCTCTATAAGAAACAACGGAAATCTGGCTCAACCCGCTATAGGTAATCATTTTTGCGAATGCGCCCGTCGGGCCCCATATGAGGGCCGTGCCAAACGCCATCAGGATGCCTCGCGAATAATCCCCGATCTGGTCCACCCCCTCCCGTTCCTGGCAAGAAAGCCAGTTCATCAACTGGGCACCTGTTCAGTTTACCCCAGGTTCATCTCCGGTTGGGAGTTAACACACCGCACTTTTGATAAGGGGCTCCTCAGGTGAGGAGCCCCTTATCAAAAGTGCGGCAGAAGTCCCTTCTCGACATCGCCTGTTGGGATATCCTGGGGAAATCGATCGGTATGCCGATCTACTCTTTTCCGCTGTGGACTACAACTCCTACGTGGACCTTCTTTTGGCTCCCGATGCTTTGAAGCGGAAAACGGCAAAATGGCCGTTCCGGCAGGGCCGAGTCTCGGTATGGAGATCGATCAATCCTCTCTTGGTGAACCGATATTGACGGTCAGGTAATCCCGCCAAGCTCAACATTCTGGCCCTTTTAGGACAATCTGACGAATTACGGGTGCCCCATCTATAATCCCAAGGGCTCATCAATCAGGACGATTTCTATCCTTTCCTTGGGGTAAGACTTCTCCGTGATGACCCAGGTGTTGCAGATTCGATCAGGAGAACTGCAGTCTTCGCATTTTCCGAGAACAACGCAAGGCGTGTTGAACCCTTCGTGCCTCTTGGCATTGAGAGGAGCCGCCATTGTGCGAATACGCTCCATGGCTTCCTCCAAACCTTCGACGATCTTGTTGGTTCCCACGAACAGAACCACCTTGCGGGGACCGAAGACGATGCCAGCGACCCGATTCCCAACCATATCCAGATTCACCAATTGCCCCTTGGCAGTTATCGCATTTGTTCCCGTCAGGAAAAGATCGCAGGAGAGGGCTTTTCTGCAGTTCTCAAATCTTTCCGTTGAAGATAGGTCATCCCCGAATGTGCGGATGAAATCCAGCTCCGCTTTGTTTCTCAGCTCGGGAAGAATGTTCAGCGCATGAAGAGTGAGAGAATCCCCCCAGGAGACGCTTCGAGGAGCCAGGCGCTCAAGGATGTCCGTGAAGAACAGGCGGCGCGCCTCTTCCTTGTCCCGGCAGAAATGGACCCTGAAACCGTTGTTTCGCAGCGCGTCCAACGTCTTCTTGAGCCTGCTCCGGTCTTCCGCCCGAACCCCTTCAGGTTCGGCACCCGATTTTGCTTCGTCCCGTGCCGCCAAGGCGCAACAACTCCCTTCCGGTGCCCCTGCAATAGGGCTATGGTTTCTACCCGTGCCATAAACCATGGGGGATCCATCCCCAGCTTTAATTATTATTTTATACCAAAATTTCAACACGGCCTTCAAATCATTACTTCTACTCAACCGTCAAAAAAGGACCCCCTTCCGGGGAGGCCCTGTTTCATCCAGTTCGAAGCCGGTTCTTCCGGCTTCTCTCCACCGCTTCCCGCCTCTTATCGGACGACCTTGCCGAGGCCCGATCTCCCACAGTCCTCTTTCCGTGCGGATCATGACCCGTTCTACGAACAGCCGTGAACCGGGAGGCCACGAAACCCGATAGCAACCCCTATACAGCGATTTGTAAAAAACTATAATGGGACAGATTTCTCACCCATATTTCCCTATATCGAGGTGAACGGGCTTGCAGTTCAAAAGGAAAGGCATACAGTCCTCTTTCATCATCCTTTTCGCGCTCGGCGTTTTCCTTTTTGCCTTCCCCAGGCCTTGTCATGCGGTCAAATATTTTTACATCCCGGCTTATTACCCATCGGTCGATGAGGCTTTCGCCGCGATACGCAACATGCAGAACCAGTTCGTCGGATGGAAGGGGACTCCTGCCCAGAAGATCGATCTGGACCGGTACGGGCTTCGGGTTTTCGGAGCGATGGATTATGTGGTTACCAATAAAGAATGGGTTGGAAACGTGATCACCGGAAACATCAAGGATGTGCAAAAGCAGGTTCACGAAGAGGAGCTGACGATCTTCCCCTTCGATAGGCTGGTGGATCTGCAATTGAACTATTACCCGGACCTGAACAAGGATTATAAATGGGGCGTGGTCGGGATCCTGAAGGGGTCGAACGACCCTCCCGCTTTAAGAACACCGACGCGGGAACTTGCCGCGATTCTCTACAACGCCATCGCCAGCCTGTCTTCGGCCTCGGGGCATCCCGTTAGAAATGCCAGTTTGGGCGCCTATTTCAGGGACATCACCTCCGGCGACCTGGAAGCCAAGGCAATGAAGGAGATCGGGCTTGTCGATATGAAAGGGATGGTCGTTAGTTACGTGGAAGAGGAAAGCCCGGCAAAGGCAGGCGGAATGGTTGTGGGAGACGTGATCGTGGCCTGCAACGATATTCCTGTTGCCAACTACGAACAATGGAAACGGGAAATTAAACCCACCTCAACCGCTATGGTCTTCAAGGTTCTCAAGAAAGGCGGAACGACTACGCGTTACGTAGAGCCTTTCCCCCTTGAAAAATTGCCGGTTGTCCCGGCAGGGCTAACTTTCCAGAGCCCCACTTCGGCCGGCAACACAACTGCTGGCGGGCAGAAGCCACCAAAACTCGGCCTCTCTCTAAGGATCCCCAACGATGCGGAAATACAGGACATGAACGGAAAACCGGGCGCAGTCATCTCCGCGATCACACCCGGGGGCCTGGCTGAAGCGGCCAAACTCCAGGTCGGGGATATTCTCGTGGCTTGCAACGGGAAATCGATACCGGGACCCGATGGTCTGGGCCCCCTATTGTCAAATGGGGAAAACACCTTTTCGGTCTTGCGAAAAGGAAAGATGTTGGAGATTAAGCTTGCTCCGGAGGTCAGTTATTGACAACGAAAGGGTGGTACTGATGCTGAGCAAATTTACGCATCCGGCAAGGTCGCTACCCTTTCTGATTCTTGTTCTTGCCCTTGTCCTTTTCCCACTTCCCTCTTTGGGGGCTGATTGGGTCAAGGTCACCTATGGACCCTCAGTTCCTTCACTTACACGGGGGTATGTGGAAACGGCAATCAGTTTGAGCAACGAACTTCTCGCCCAGAACGACCTTCTTCCGTCGGAAACGATCTCTGTCTTTGTTTCGAACGGGGCAGAAGGTTACGTGGACCTCCTGGTCAAGTACGGTGGTATCGACAAGGAGCGTGCAAAAGAGCAGGCAAAGCGGAGCGAAGGTGTCAGCGTCACTTCGGGACCGATTGTCCTCATCAAGGGCTCTAGCTGGATTCACACGAACCAGGTTGGGGCCTGCTGGATTGTCCCGCATGAATTATTCCACCAGGTACAGAGACAATATGGGGAAAGCAAAGCTTCCATCTGGGTAAGAGAAGGATTCCCGGAGGTTTTTCGCTTCATGGTAACCGAACGGGCAGGACTTTTCAGTTTGCAGGAATCCTTGTCAAAGGTCGAGAATATCGTAAGAAAGACAAGGCAAATTCCGGATATCCGATTGCTAGCCACTTCGAATTACTCAACATTCCGCGAACTGAACAAGCAACACTATCCGGTCTATGCGCTTTCAACTCTGCTGGCAGCCCAGCTCGTGAAACAGAAAGGCTTCGGCTCGGTTGCCAAATTCTATCACTTGTTAGGGAAGGGAAGCAGCGAGGGGGCAGCCTTTCAGGAAGCCTTCGGAATGCCCATTGATACCTACATGAGCAACATGGCACCTTACCTGAAGGGCTTAAGCACAGCAGGAATTCCCCAGTAACCTTCTCACCATAGAGCCCATACCCAACAATCAAAGAAGGACCTCCCCATCGAGGGAGGTCCTTCTTCTGCCAGTTCGAAGCCGGTTCTTCCGCTTCTCTCCACCGCTTCCCGCGGCAATCGGATGGCCTTGCCAATGTCCGATCTCGCGAAAGAGCCGTTCCGTGCGAAACATGACCCGTTCCGCCTGTTTCAGATTAGACGACCTTGGCAATCAACTGAACAAAATTAAAATACTTTCCACCCTCAGCCTTCATCATTTCGATGTCCTCAGCAGCAACGGGATGGTCGGAAGTCAGCCATTCGCTCCATGCCTGGCGGCAGCAGGCCATTTCACGGATGTCCACAATTTCAGTGCCTTCCGCTTTCTTCCACAAGTCTTTCCACCAGTCGGTCGAGTGTATCGTCCTTGCCACCTCATCATTCCAAAACGGCTGCATTTCCGCGGGAACATTTTCCCCGAATTCGTATTTCAGGCCGGGGATGGCCACGGCAATCGTGCCTCCCTTTTTCACGAAAGGAACGAGCGACGGGAGCATTTCCTCCGTATCACCAAAATAATGGTACGCGTCCACGCTGAACAACAAATCAAAATACCCGTTTGCGAAAGGCAGCCCCTTGGTCGCGTCCACGGAAATCGGGACAGCCTTATCATCAATTCCGAGAGATTGGAAACGCTCATAGTTTTCAGTTGGCGAAATCCAAAGGTCGGCGGCGAAAACGGAGGCGCCGTATTTTTTCGTCAGCAAGAACGTGGAAAGACCGCACCCGCAGCCGAGATCAAGGATTCGCATGTTCTCATTGATGTCCAGTTGCGACGACAGTTCCTCTGCCAACCGCATGGCGTTTGGCCCCATCATCGTGGCTTTCAGGAACTCAACATTTTTATCATTGGACATGAACTGGTCTGTAAATGGATGCATGATCTTCCTCCTTTCCAGGTAGAGCCTGGTATTTTCTCATGAGACGTTTCCGCAGCTTTGCCTCTTTTGTCGGTGTGTGTCCAAGTAGAAGGACATCCTGCGTCCTATCGAACGACCTTGCCGAGGTCCGATTTCCCGCAGCCCGCGTTCCGTGCGAAACATGAGCCGTTCTTCGAACCGGCCTTCCAGGGTGAACCGAATACCCACGTCAAGGTGTTATCCTGTCCGAGACTCTATCTCTCTAAGATTATCTACGATTCTCTATCAAGGAAGTGAGACCCGTGCCAGAAAAAATGACCTCCACAGGCAACCCTTTCCCGGAACTCGTTACAACGCGGCTCAAACTTCAGGAAATCCGGGATGAAGATGCTGCCCGCCTGCACGCGATTTGGACAGACTCTCTTGTTACCCGCTACCTGGTCCTCGATCCTTTCACGGAGATACAGCAGACACGGGAAATGATTGCGATCCTGAAGGCCTTGTATCCTTCCGGCGAAGGTCTCCGTTGGGCTCTTTCAATTCCTGCCGACCAGGAAGTCATTGGAACCTGCGGCTTTCACAACTGGAAGAAGGAACATGCCCGGGCAGAAATCGGGTACGAAATGGATCCCCGGTATTGGGGACAAGGATTGATGAGTGAAGCCGTCCTTGCCATGCTCGACTACGGATTCGCCGAAATGGGACTGAACCGTGTCGAAGCCTTCGTGACTGTTGGAAACAGAAAATCGCTCTCCTTCCTGGAAAGGAACGGCTTCTCCCGCGAGGGCACCCTTCGGCAATATGAATGGGCTCGCGGGTGTTACCAGGACCAATGGATTTGCTCGCTGCTGAAGCAGGATTGGGATAACAGGAAACGTTCCTGACAAACCTTTCTTTCCACCCTGACTCACGCAAAAAAAGGACCTCGCATCCAGGGAGGTCCTTCATCTGTCAGTTCGAAGCCGGTTGACCGGCTTCTCTCCACTGCTTCCTGCGTCCTATCGAACGATCTTGCCGTAACGATTTCG
>ENA-ORXD01001200-ORXD01001200.1-sediment-metagenome-genome-assembly--contig:-NODE-1200-length-23310-cov-4.394783_pt1 | contig 23310 bp, 17 predicted proteins | sample MGYA00237862_ERZ511471 | MGnify/ENA metagenome assembly ERZ511471
TGCGCCCAACGGTTCTGCATGACACGCCGCATGAAGTGGCGCAGCATCTGCTCGGTGACGTCGAAGTCGGCGATGACGCCGTCTTTGAGAGGCCGCACCGCACTGATCGTGGCGGGCGTGCGGCCCAGCATGCGCTTGGCCTCCATGCCCACCGCGTGAACCTCGCCGGTGCGATGGTCCATCGCCACCACCGAGGGCTCCGAGAGCACAATGCCGCGGCCGCGCAGGTAGATGAGGGTATTGGCCGTACCAAGGTCGACCGCCATGTCGCGGGCGCCGAAGCCGGAGAGGAAGCCGAGGAAGCTAATGCCGGGCTCCTTTCGGGGAGATTCCGAAGCACGATTGTATACGCCATCCTCGGCACGGGCCAACCGAGGGAGACGGGCGCCACGGGCGCCGGCAAGGCGCCCCCACGTCCGGTCTCATCGCGCTTGTTCAGCTTGTGCCGCCGTTCTCCTGCAACCACGAGAACGGCGGCACGCCAAACTCCTCCAGCGCCTCGAGCAGCGCCGCCACAGGCAAGCCGACGACGTTGAAGTAATCGCCCTCGACGCCGGTCACGAGGGCGGAGCCGATACCCTGAATGGCGTAGGCGCCGGCGCGCTCGCGCCACTCGCCGCAGGCGACGTAGCCCGCAAGAGCGGCGTCGCTCAACTCGCGAAACGTGACCTTGGTGACGGCCGTCACCGTCACGCCGCGCGTCGCGGAGCAGAGGTGCAGACCGCTGTAGACCTCGTGAGTGCGGCCCGCGAGACGCCGCAAGTACGCGCGCGCGCCCGCCTCGTCGCCGGCCTTGCCGAGCACGGCGCCGTCGACGACCACGACCGTGTCCACGCCGAGCACGAGCTCGTGCGGAGGGAGACGCCGCCCGGCACGCACATCCTCGGCCTTGCCGCGGGCGTTCTCGGCCACCGTGTACCGCGGCCGGCCGTCGGTCAACTCCTCCTCATAGCCGCTGACCTCGACGCGGAACGGCATGGCCAGCTGCGAGAGCAGCGCCCGGCGCTGCGGCGAACGGGATGCGAGGACGAGTTCCACGCCGGCGGCCGGCAGAAGACGAGAGCGAGCTAGACGAGCTCGTCCGCGGCGAAGAACAGCGCGATCTCGCGCGCCGCGCTCTCCGGACCGTCCGAGCCGTGCACGATGTTCTCCTCCTTGGAGAGCGAGAAGTCGCCGCGAATCGTGCCCGGCACGGCCTGCGCGGAGTCGGTCGTCCCGAGCATCACGCGCGCCACGCGAATCGCGTCCGTGCCCTCCCAAACCATGGCCACCACCGGGCCGCGCGTGATGAAGGCTGCCAGCGACGGGAAGAAGGGCTTCTCGACGTGCTCGGCGTAGTGACGCTCGGCCAGGCCACGATCGATGCGCATGGCCTTCATGCCGCAGAGACGAAAGCCGCGACGCTCGAATCGGCTCACCACTTCACCGACGATGCCACGCTCGACACCGTCGGGCTTGACCATGACAAACGTGCGTTCCACGACGGACCTCCTTGGGACCGATGACGACGCGGCCGCCACGGCGGCCGCGGAGATGACGGACGGCGCGGGGCCGGCTAGTAGCGATCGGGCGCCGTCGAGGCGGCCGGATGAGTGTCCGCCTCGCAGTACGGGCAGACCTTCCAGTTCGCCTCGAGCGGGCGGCGGCACGACCTGCACTGGGTGCGCAAGCGCCGGCCGCAGGACGGGCAGACGAGATAGTCGTCGCGCACCGGCGCCTTGCAGTACGTGCAGCGCTCGTCGCCGTTGAGACGGTCCTCGAGAATCTGCATGTCGAGTTCGCGCACGCGGCGGTCGGCGAGCGTCTCCGCGGGGCGCGCGATGGCGTACACGATCCAGGCGACCGGCCCGAAGAGCAGTCCGGCGAGGACGCAGACTCCGATGACGATGGGGTCGTCGATGCGCCGCCGCGAATCCTTGAACATCCAGAAGGCGCCGGCCAGCCACACACAGACGAACGCGAAGATGGCGAAGTAGATGAGGAACGTGAAGAACGGCGACGAGAAGAAGTCGGTGAACGCTTGCAGTGGATCTGTCTCGGTGGTGGTTGCAGCCAATATCGCGTGAGGCACCCTTGTCCTCCTCCGGTGCATCGTCGAGGTGCCCAGACACGGTGCCTCAGACGAACGGCGGCCGGCTCCGGGCTAGGCGACGGGAGGTCCCCCCGGCGCTCCCGACCGGCTGGCCTCGGCGGCCAGCGCGGCGATTATACCTGAGAAGATCACCTTGTGGACAAGAAGAAGTCCGTACCAATAGGCAAGGCCGGCGAGGCCTCGCGGCATGAAATAGGCAGTCTGAACAAGCAACGTGCCGCGTTCATGCGGCAGCGTCTCGAACTGCAGCCACGCCTCCCCCGGCAGCTTCATCTCGGCCCGGAAGCGCAACAGCCGGTCGGGCTCGAGCCCCTCGACGCGCCAAAAGTCGACGGCGTCGCCGACGCGCAGCGCCGCGGCGTCGCGCCGGCCTCGCAGGCCGACACCTCCGGCGACACGGTCCACGGCGCCGCGCACTTGCCACGTCCAGTTCGCGAAGCGGTAGCCGCCGCGGCCGCCGAGGGATGCGCACACGGCGAAGACCGCCGCCGGCGGCGCCGTGACGACGCGACGGCGGCGCTCGCTCAGCATGCCCTCGCGAACGCCACCGAAGGGCGCCGCCTGACCACGCTCACTCGTACAGAGGCCGTCGCACCAAGCGCTCTCGACCTGACCGGCGCCCAGACCGCCCAGCGCCGCCGCCAGCGCCTCGCGATAGCCCACCGGGCGCACGTCCGGGAACAGCTCACGGGCGGATCGGTCGCGCACGACGGTCTCGCTGCGCAGACCCTCAATCAGGGGACGCGCGATGCTCGATGGGATGGGCGTCACCAGGTGTACCCAATACGAGGAGAGCGCCGGGGTAAGCACCGGCACCGGCTGTAGGCGGCGACGCAGCCCGCGGGCGCGCGCATAGCCGAGCATCATGTCACCGTACGTCAGCACGTCGGCGCCGCCGATCTCGACGATGCGGCCGGCCGCGGCCGGCGTCTCGAGGGCGGCGATTAGATAGCTCAGCAGATCGTCGATACCGATCGGCTGCACTCTCACGTAGACCCAGCGCGGGCAGATCATGATCGGCAGCCGCTCCGTCAGATAGCGAATCATCTCGAACGAGATGCTGCCGGAACCCACGACGATCGCCGCCCGCAACTCCGTGACGGGGACGCCGCCGCTGCGCAAGGCATCCCCCGTCTCCTGACGCGAACGCAGGTGCCGCGAGAGCTCAGCGCGCGGGTCGCCGAGCCCACCGAGATAGATGATGCGGCGCACGCCGGCGGCGGCCGCGGCGCGGCCGAAGGCGCTCGCCGCGGCGAGATCGCGCGCCTGATATCCGGGGCCCTGGGCCATACTGTGGATGAGGTAGTAGGCGGTGTCGACGCCGGCCAGAGCTTCGGACAACCCCTGAGGATGTACGAGATCGACGGTGACGACCTCGACCTGCGGCAGCCACGCACGGCCCTTGAGGCGTTCGGCATCACGCACCAAGACCCGTACGCGACGCCCCTGGGCAAGAAGACGAGGGACGAGCCGGCCGCCCACGTAGCCGGTGGCTCCCGTCACCAGCACGGCGCCATCGGGGGCGCAGCCGTCGTTCAAGCTGGAGTCGGCGTACATCGCGGCCTCCTTGGGCAGGGACCGACCATCGGCCGGCGGAGATTGTCTAGAAGATACCCGGCAGCGCCGACGGCACGATGGCCAGGCGCATGCCTAAGAGATAGCCCACGTAGAAAGCGATTAGGGCGACGGCAACAACGAGGAGCAGCGCGACCAGGACACGGACGACCGGGTGCGCTTTTTTCTGTGCCATTCACCCCTCCCGAGTTTCGCCCAAGTATAGCGGAGGGACCAACATCTCGCGCAGATCTTCGAGCAAATACAGCGATCCGCTGACCAGGACCGAGCCCCCGCCCCCCGCCCGCCGGCGGGCCGTCGCAACGGCCTCGCGCGGATCGGCGGAGACGACGACGCGCAGCTCCCCGGCCGGCGGCACGCGCCTCAAGGCGGCCGCCAGTTCCTCCGCCGTGAGGCTGCGCGCGGCGCTCGCCTGTGTGCAGACCACCTCGTCGAGGTGCGGCAGCAGTTCGGTCAGCATCTCCTCGTACCCCTTGTCGCGCATGATGGCCAGCACGGCGACACGCGGCCGCGGCATGTCGAGCGCGACGAGCTCGCGCGTGAGAGCACGCATGCCGTCAGGGTTGTGCGCGCCGTCGGCGATCGTCAGGGGTTGCGTCGCCAGCCGCTGGAAGCGGCCGGGCGTCACCACGCCGGCGAGCGCCTCCCGCGCGGCCGCCACGTCGAGGCGGCCGAGGTAGAGGCGCGCGGCCACCGCCGCCAGGCCGGCGTTGACGACCTGGTAGCCGGCCGCCGCCGTCAGTGAGAGCCCTGTCCAGCGCTCACCGCGCAGGCACACCGAGAAGTCCGCCGGAGCGCCCTCCACGGTGAAGTCGCTGCCGAGCAGATGGCCGCGGGCGCCTGCCGCCGCGCAGACGGAGCGCGCCTGGGCCTCGAGGCCATTGAGGGCGCCGAAGACCGCATCGCCGCCCTTGATGACGGCCGCCTTCTCGGCGAAGATCCGCTCACGTGTGTCGCCCAGCACCGCCGTGTGCTCGAGGGCGACGTTGGTGAGGACGACGACCGGCGCCTTCACGACGTTCGTCGCGTCCAGGCGCCCGCCCAGGCCGGCTTCGAGGACAACCGAGTCGGCGCCGCTCTCCGCCAGGGCCAGCAGGGCGGCGACGGTGAGCACTTCGAATTGCGTCGCCTCGCCGTGCTCCTCCGGCAACCGCGCCATGAGCCGGCGTACGCGCTCGACGCAGCGCCCGAGCACGTCCGCCGCGATCGGCCGGCCGTCAACCAGGACGCGTTCGTTCCAGCCGACGATGTGAGGCGAAAGGTAGGCGCCGGAGCGTTTGCCGTGGGCGCGCAGCAAGGCCTCGCCGTAGCGCGTCGTGGACGACTTGCCGTTGGTGCCCACGACGTGGATCACGCCGTAGGCGTCTTGCGGCCGCCCGAGCATGTCCAGGAGGCTCGCGACACGTTCGAGGCCGGGCCGCATCCCGAAGACGGCCAGCGCCTCGAGATAGCCGACCCAGTCCGCTGTGCTCACCCCTCGCGCAGTCGCTCGAGGCGTGCGCCGAGCTCGTCGCGCTCTGCGACGCGGAGCGCCAGGTTGTCGCGCTCCTTCTGCACGACCGCCTCGGGCGCCCGGCCGACGAAGCCCTCGTTGGCGAGTTTCGCGCTGGCGCGCGCCACCTCCGCCTCGGCCTTGGCGAGCTGCTGCTCGAGGCGCGCAATCTCCTCGGCGCGATCCACGGCGGCAGCCACCTCGAGCCGGCCGCCGGGCACGATGACCACTGTGGCGCCGGACGACGCCGCGCCGCTCGTCTCGACCTCGGTGCGCGCCAGCGCGCGGAAGGCGGCCCGGTACGCGGCGTAGCGAGCCGCTGCCTGCGGCTCGCCGGCGAACACGGCGTGCAGCACCTGGCCCGCCGGGACCTTCGTCTCGGCGCGGAACTGACGCAGTGCGTTGACGGCCGACTGCAGCGTCTCCACGATCGCCTCGGCCTCAGCGTCCAGCAGGCCCGCATCGTGAAGCGGGTGCGCGCGCTCGAGCAGCGGCGCCTCACCGTACTGCGCCGCGATCTCCTCGGTCACAAAGGGCAGGAACGGATGCAGCAGGCGCACGATCTGGTCGAGCAGCCAGCGGGCGTGCCCCGCGGCCGCCGACTTGGCGACTGCGTCCTCTCCATAGAGACGCACCTTGACAAGCTCCAGATACCAGTCGCAGAACTCGTTCCAGACGAAGTGATAGAGCGTGTCGACGGCGCCGGCGAAGTCGTAGCGGCTCACCGCCGCCTCCACCTCCGCGAGACAGCGCTGGAAACGGCTGGTGATCCAGCGATCGACGGCGTCGGCGTCGCTGCGCGCCGGGGCGCACCCCTCGCTCGCCAGGAGCACGAGGCGCGAGGCGTTCCACAGCTTGTTGGCGAAGCCGCGACCCATGGCGATCTTCTCTTCGCTGAAGCGCACGTCTTGAGTGCTGCTCATGAGCAGCAGGCCGAAGCGTGTCGCATCCGCGCCGTACTTCTCGATGAGTTCCAGCGGATCGATGCCGGTACCCAGGCTCTTGCTCATGCGACGACCGTCCGGCGCCTGGATGACCGAGTGGATGTACACGTCACGGAAGGGCACGTCGCCGGCGAACTCGAGACCCATCATGACCATGCGCGCCACCCAGAGGAAGACGATCTCGCGCGCCGTGCTCAGCATGCTGGTCGGATAGAAGTAGGCGAGGTCGTCGGTCTGCTCGGGCCATCCCCAGGTCGCGAACGGCCAGAGGGCCGAGCTGAACCACGTGTCGAGGACATCCGTCTCGCGCCGCAACGAGGCGCCGCCGCAGGCGGCGCAGCCCGGCGGCTCCTCTTCCGCGACGAACACCTCGCCGCAGTCGTCGCAGTACCACACGGGAAGCTGGTGACCCCACCAGAGCTGACGGCTGATGCACCAGGGCCGCAGGTTGTCCATCCAGTCCAGATACACGTGGCCCCAGCGCTCCGGCGTGAAGCGCACGCGTCCGTCGCGTACGACCTCCATGGCCGGCATCTTCAGTTCGTCCATGCGCATGAACCACTGCTCGCTGATCAGCGGCTCCACCGGGGTGCCGCAGCGGTCGCAGGTCGCCACGCTGTGCGGGTAGTCCTCCACTCTGACCAGCGCGCCGCTCTTCTCGAGGTCGGCGACCACGCGCTCGGCCGCGGTGTCCACATCGAGGCCCGCGTAGGGGCCGCCGGCCGCGGTGATGCGGCCGTCCTGGCCGATTGCCTGAATCGACTCGAGGCCGTGATCGCGGCCGATCTCGAAGTCGGTGAGATCGTGGGCCGGCGTGATCTTGAGGGCGCCGGAGCCGAAGGATGGGTCGACGCGCTCGTCGGCGACAACCTTCAGCTCGCGGCCCAGCAATGGGAGAAGGGCGGTCTTACCGACGATGCCCTTGTAGCGCTCGTCGTCGGGATGCACGGCCACCGCGGTGTCGCCGAGCATCGTCTCCGGCCGCGTGGTGGCGATCGTCACCTCACCGCCGCCGACGATCTCGTAGCGGATGTAGTTGAGCGTGCCCGGCATCTCCTGGTAGGCGACCTCGAGGTCGCTGATCGCAGTACCGCAGCGCGGGCACCAGTTCACCAGGTAGCTGTCGCGGTAGATGAAGCCACGTTCGTAGAGAGCCACGAAGACTTTGAGCACGGCCTTGACGTAGGCGTCGTCGAAGGTGAAGCGCTCGCGCTCATAGTCGCACGAGCAGCCCAGACGCTTGAGCTGATGGATGATGGTGTGGCCGTACTCTTCGCGCCACTGCCAGACTCGGCGGCCAAACTCCTCGCGGCCGAGGTCCTCCTTGCTGAGACCCTCCTTGCGCAGCATCTTCTCGACCACGTTCTGGGTCGCGATGCCGGCGTGGTCGGTGCCGACCAGCCAACAGGCGTTCTCGCCGAGCATGCGGTGGTAGCGTGTGAGGACGTCCTGGATAGTGCCGTTGAGGGCGTGCCCCATGTGCAGGCTGCCGGTGATGTTCGGCGGCGGGATGACGATCGAGTACGGGGCGCGCTCCGGGTCGGGCTCGGCATGGAAGAGCCGCGAGCCGAGCCAGACTTCCGTCCAGCGCGCCTCCACCGCGGCCGGCTCGAATCGCGTCGTCTCGCGCAGGTGATCGCTGGCGTCTGCTGCGTGGGTCATGGTGCCTCGTGCGCTTGGGGTTGGGCCTCCAGGGCCGCCACTCGCGAAGCGCCGGCGGCCGAGTTCGAAGTATATCGGCCGGGGCGGCGCCCCTGCACGTACCGGCCCGGTGCCGGCCGTGGTGGTCGCTCGCCCCCGCGGCCGTTCAGGGCGACGACGTGAGCGCCAGCACGGCGCCGTCGTCGCCCGCGACCCAACCGGCCAGACCTCCGGCCGGCGAGAGCGTCAGGAACGGCAGCGCGCACTCGTGCAGGAGGCCGTCCGTCCCCGAGACGACGCCGCGCCACGTGAGCCAGCCGTCGACAGTCTCGTACGCCGCGCCGGACGCGCCGCAGGCAAACCCCCTGCCGCTGCCGCTCATCGCGATGGAAGTGAGCACGGTCGGCGCCGTCTGCCTGCGCGACCATGTCCGCCCGCCGTCCGAGGTCGTGTAGACCGAGCCCGAGGCGGCATCCCCGTCGTCCCCCCAATCCTCGACCACGGCCCAGCCGTCGTTGACGGTCGTGAAGGCGAGATCGAGGACGCGACCGCGGGCCGCGATCTCGAAACGCTCCCACGTGACGCCCGCGTCCGCGCTGCGCAACACGACCGGGCGGCGCTCCCCCCAGGGCTGGCCGCCGGCCACCCAGACCCGATCGCCGGCGAGCAGTGCCGCCGCGCGCAGGTCCTCTTCGGCGGCCGCGACCCGGCGCCACGCTCCGCCGCCGGCCGTCGTCAAGAGCGTCCCCCGGTCGCCGGCAACCCAGACGCTCCCGTCCTCGGCAATCTGGACGTCGCGCAGACCCGCCGTCGTCTGCGTGTCGAGCAGTTCCCACGTAGCCCCACCGTCGGCGCTGCCGGCGAGCAGGCCGCGCTCGCCGACCGCCCAGCCGTCGGAGCCTCGGAAGGCCAGTCCCTCCACGGCTCCCTCGACGCCGAGCGACTGCCAGCGCCAAGACTTGCCCTGGCGGCGCGCGACGAGACCACGCTCGCCGCCGACCCAGAAATCCGTCCCAGCGACCGCGACGGCGTGCAAGGACGCCGTCAGTCCGCGCCCCACGCGAGCCCAGGTCGCGCCGCCGTCGAGGCTCCGGCAGACTGAGCCGGCGGCGCCCACAACCCAGGCGCGCCCTGCCGCCGCGTCCACGCCCCCCATCATGCGCACGGCCGGTTTACGCACCGGCAGCGAACTCCTGCGCCATGTGGCGCCCCCGGTCGTCGAGCGCAGCAGGACGGCGCCCGCACCGGTGGCCAGCGCTCGCGTGGCCGAGGTCATGCGCACGCTGCTCAGCTGCGCGCCGACACCCGACGTCCCGCGCCTCCACGTCGCCCCGCCGTCGGTGGTGCGATAGACCACGCCCTCGCCGCCGACCACCACACCGCGCGCTGCGCTGATGAACGAGACGCCGTGGAAGCGCCAGCGCGTCGGCACCGCCTGCCGCCGCCAACTGCGGCCACCGTTCGTCGTCGCGAGGATGTTGCCCTTGTCGCCCACGCACCAGCCCTTGGCGGCATCGACGAAATCGACGGCGTAGAGGTTGCTCGTGGTCTTGCTGGCCAGCCGGCGCCATGTTGCGCCACCGTCGCTCGTGGCGAGGACGACGCCCCGGCTGCCCACCGCCCACGCCTTCCGCGACGACACGGCGGAGATGCCGAAGAGCCAGTTGACCGCCCCGCTCGTTTGCCGCCGCCAGGTGGCGCCGCCGTTGGTCGTTCTCAAGATGAGCCCGGATTCACCGACCACCCACGCCGTGGTGCGGCTCACGGCGGCCACGCCGAAGAGGATGCCGCTGGCCGGCACCCGCTGGGACGTCCACGAGAGGCCGCCGTTGGTCGTCTTGCGCACGACGCCGTTGGCGCCGACGGCCCACCCGACGGCGGCGTCGACGAAGTCCACCGCCGTGAGTTGGTTGCCCTGGGGCTCCGGATTGAGCCAACTCAGCACGCTGGGCAGCGGCATCGGCGACGACGGCGCCTGAGTGGGTGCGTCGCGCACCGGGGCGCCGGCGATGTCCTCCACCGTCGCGAAGCGCCACGAACCGCCGCCGTTCTCAGAGACGAACAGCATGCGACGCGGGTGGTGGCCTCGCCAGGGCTGCGCCCTGCCGAGGACCAGCATGCCCGCGTCTTGGGCGAGCATCGCCCACCAGTCGCCGCCGCCCACGACGCTGCACGAGAGGAAGAGGCGGCCGCTGTGGTCGAGGGCGAGCTTGTGGCCGTAGTCGGCGTAGCCGGTAAACGGTGGCACGACGACGAGTGTGGGCTGCGTCCATGCGCCGCCGGCCGGCTTGCTCTGATGCACGAGGGCCATGTAGGCGCTGCCTCCGTGCCACGCGTCGTAGCCGCGGCGTTCCTGGCGCGTGACCAGGTGCAGCGTATCGGCGGCGTCGCACACGAACGCAGGGTACGTCTGGCGAGCCTCGTCAACGGGCGGTTCGCCGGAGTTGACGTAGCCGCCGCTCAGCGCCCATTCCGTCTCCGACCAGGCGGCGCTCGACAGCGGCTCGAGCGAGCGACGGTACGGCATGGCGCTGTGATGCGTGCCGCCGACGACGTGCAGGTAGCCGCGGCTGTCGACACAGATGCCGGGCACGTTATGAGGGTCGTCGACGGGCGGAGTCGTCGCGAACACCACCGTCGCGTCGACGGTATTCGTGAGGTGGTCGTAGCGAGCCACGCACTGGCGCACACCGTCTCGCGCGTTCGCGCTCATGCCCGGCCACACGAACCAGGTCGAGTCGCCGCGCGTCACGGCGATCGAAGCGCCCCCCGAGTAGCGCGTGCCGTAGCCGAGGAACTCGTCGGTGACGAACGCGGGCTCGGGCATGACGAGCTCTCTGCCCTCGAGACGTGGCTTCACCACCCAGAGGTCGTTGCGCGAGCGGCTCAGCGACCCGGCGAGGGGCAGGGAGTTCTTGCGCCAGATGGCCAGGAACGGCGGCCCGTCGATCTCGTTGTGGCCGACCCAGTGCTCGGCGAGGAAGTCGCCATCCGGCAACGTGAAGACTTTCCACGTGCGGCACTTGTCCCACGACACCATGAGCACATTGCGCAGCTCACCGCCGGCGAGCGTGATGGTCAGCGGATTGTAGGCGCGATCCTGGCGGTCGAAGATGATCGCCTTCGTGCGACGGCCGCCGGCGCCGTATGTCGCCACGAAGTCGGGGTACGCGGCGCGCAAGGCGCTCACGAAGTCGACCTCCGTCCAGCGCCCGTCGATGAGAGTCTCTACCGACGACGACGGCGCCCCGGCGACGGTACGGCTGCGAATGTAGCCGCGATTGGAGGCATCGAATACAGGCACGTTTCGGGAGTACTCGGGCGCGTACCCAAACTGGGCGGAGACCGAGGCGCCGGCCTTGAGCGCAAAGGGAGCGCGCCACTCCGTCACGCCCTCGCCGAGGGCCGGCGGAGCGACGGCAGCGAGCGCCAGAGCAGCGCCGCCGACGGCAATGATCGCGCGGCAACCGACCACCGCCCTCACACCGCGCACCAAGACCCGCCCCAGCTCCCCCATGCCCGCATCCTACAGAGACATTCGCCCCGCCACAACGCGAACCATTGAGCTTGCCGGTCGGTCAACGCCGTAGCCGGCGCCCGGACAACTCCCCGCGCCCCACCAGCCGCCATAGCGCCTCAACTGCGCTTTCATAGTGTGTCGTGGCGTCCCCGTTCTCTCATTCGCTTCTTCGCGCCTCCCCTCATGCGCGCGTTAAGCGATCGCGCACAGAACGTGCTACGATTGACCGTGCAATATCCCTATCATCAAGACTCTTTCTGGGAGGAGATCGTGATTTCGCGCAAGTTCCGAATCACAGAGTGTGATGTACCGCCGAGCGCCCGACCCGGCAGAACCAGTCTCTACCGCGAGATCGTTGAGGACTTCCTAAGCAAGAACATCCCGTCCGGCCGTGTGGACGCTCCCGGTCACAAGACCACAAACGTGGCCGCCGGCTTGGCCAGCGCCGTCAAGGCAACGGGAGCGCCGCTCAAGGTGCGCCGTCGGGGCGAGAACATCTACCTCGAGAGAACCGGCAAGTAACAGCGCCGCCGGGCGAGCCCTCGCGGCCCGCCGAGCCACAGTCGCCGCTCCCGGTCGTGACTGCTGTTCCTCGCAACGCACAGCTCGCGTTGCCGTATGAGAGCGGCCGCAAGAGGGCCAAACGGCCCATCGCCCAAGCCGTTACGTCGTCGGCCCGTCGTGAATGCTGCACCGGCTTTTGGCCAAGCCTGACCGACCTGGCCGCATCCTCTCCGGCCGACGCCCCGCCACTTCCCCCGTCCTACCCCCGCCGCGGCACTGCAGGGCCCGCGCACGCACGACCATCCTGGGCAGCCCTACGCTTTCGTAGTGCTGTCACAGGAAGACGAGAGCGTTCCCCGCAGGCCTGAAGCCGGGCGGTACCAATCCGCCGACACGGCCGTTGCGGCAGGCGACCGGGGCTACTCCGCGGCGCCGTCGTCCGGAGGCAGTTCGCCTCCCTCGGCCTCGATGGCGCAGATGACGCAGAACTCCTCGCCGGGGGCGATGCCCGCCCCGCAGCGCGAGCAGTGCGGCTCCAGGCGGCCGGTGTGCGCATCGACCGCCGGCTCCAGAGGTGAGCCCGGCGTCTGGTGTTCGTGCTCGGCGCCGTCGTCGTGAGAGTGGTGATCGTGCTCGCCGTTCATGGTCACGACCTCCTTGGGAGCCGTTGGGAAAACAACATCAACCGCAGTGTACCCGACTCGACGCGACGGGAGTCTCGCTCGCGACTCCCGGTCACGCCTGGCGACGAGCGCGCTTGGCCACAACGTAGGGAAGCGCCTCTTCGAAGCTGTCGACGTACACGAGCTCGAGCTTCTCGGTGACCTGCGCGGGCAGCTCCGCCACGGTGCCCCGGTTCGCCGACGGCAGGAGCACGGTGCGGATGCCGCTGCGGGAGGCGGCCAGCAACTTCTCCTTGAGGCCGCCGACGCGCAGCACGCGCCCCCCCAGGGTGATCTCGCCCGTCATGGCGACGCGCGGCCTCACCGGCACCCGCGCGAGCGCCGAGAACATCGCCACTGCCAGGGCGAGCCCCGCCGATGGTCCGTCTTTGGGCACGGCGCCCTCCGGCACGTGAACACGCACATCTTGGTTGGCGAGGTCGAGTCCTTCCTTGGTCATGTGCGGCGAGCGCTTGACGAAGGATGCGAGCGCCGGGCTCTGCTCCGCGCTCGAGATCACGTAGCCCCACGCGGCCGAGGCGGACTCCTGCATCACCTCGCCCAGCTGCCCCGTCAGCACGAGCTCACCGCGACCGCGAGCGATCGTCGCCTCGATGGTGAGCACCTCTCCACCGTCTGAGGTGTAGGCCAAGCCCAGGCTCTCGCCGACGCGGGCGCTGCGACTCAGCTCGGTCTCCAGCCAGATCGCCTCGCCGAGGTACCCGCGCAAGTCGTCCGCGCGCACGGGGACAGGCAAACCGAGACCCTCCTCGAGGTGTTTGCGCGCCACCTTGCGAGCGATGCGCCGCAGGGCGCGCTCCAGCTCGCGCACGCCGGCCTCGCGCGTGTAGCCGCGCACGATCGCGGCCAGAACGCCGCGCTCAAAGGTGACGTCGGCGCGTCGCAGACCCGACTCCTCAGCGGTGCGAGGCAGCAAATGCCGGCGCGCGATGGCCAGCTTCTCGGCGAGAGTGTAGCCGCTTAGATGAATCACTTCGAGGCGGTCGTAGAGGGTCGCGGGAATCGCGTCCACGTCGTTGGCGGTGGCGATGAAGAACACCCGGCTTAGGTCGTACTCACACTCGAGAAAATTGTCGCGGAAGGCAGTGTTGTGCGCCGGGTCGAGCACCTCCATGAGCGCCGCCGCCGGATTGCCGCGCCAGTCGCTGTCCAGCTTGTCGATCTCGTCGAGCAACATCACGGGGTTGTCTACGCCGGCTTTGGCCAGGCCCTCGATGATCCGCCCAGGCATGGCGCCCACGTACGTGCGTCGATGCCCGCGAATCTCGGCCTCGTCGCGCACACCGCCCAGAGCGATGCGTGCGAAGGGCCGGTCCAGGGCGTCCGCGATACTCTGAGCCACGCTGCTCTTGCCGGTGCCGGGCGGGCCCGCCAGGCAGAGGATCGTCGCCGGCTGATCGGCGCCCTTGGGCGCTCCCCGTGCCCCCGCGCGTGCCGCATCGAGGCGCATCCTGCAGACGGCGAGGTACTCCAGGATGCGGTCCTTCACATCCTTGAGGCCGAAATGGGTGCGTTCGAGGTGGGCGGCGACGGCGCGCACGTCAACCTCGGCAGGCGCGAGCTTGCCCCAGGGCAGGCCCACCACCGTGTCGAGAAAGCCTCGCACGACGGCGACCTCGGGACTCATGGGCGGCGCCTGGCGGAGCTTGCGCAGCTCACGTTCGACGAGCGTGCGCGCCGCCGGCGAAAGATCGACGTCGCCGAGGCGTTCGGCGTACCCGGCCAGATCCTCTTCCGCCGGCTGGCCGGACTCCGCGATCTCCTCGCGAATGACCTTCATCTTCTCGTGCAGCAGGATCTGGCGCTGCACGTTCTCGATACGCGCCTGTACCTTCTCCATGATCTCCTGCTCGACACCGAGCACGGCCGTCTCCTCAAGCAACGCCTCGAGCAGGATGGTGAGACGCTCTTGAAGCGACTCCGTCGCCAAGAGCGCCCGCTTCTCCTCGCTCGTACCAGGCAGGTGTGCCGCGACGATGTCGGCCACGGCCTCCGCGTCTTCGGCCTGGGCGACGATGTACTGCAGCTCGTCAGAGAGCTGCGGGCTGAGCTGTACGTACGTAGCGAACTCGCCGCCCACGCGCCGCGACAGCGCGCGGCAGCGCGCCGACTCGCGGTCGGCGGCGCGGAAAGGCGTCACCCTTACGAGGAAGTGCGGCGAAGTGGCCTCGTAGAGGTCGATGCGAACCCGCTCGCGACCTTCAACAAGAGCCTTGACGCTGCCGTCCGGCAGCCTGAACAGCTGCAGGACCTGGGCTTGCGTGCCCACGCGCATGATGTCGGCGACATCCGGTTCGTCCGTCTCGGGATGCAACTGGGCGCTGAGGATGATCGGCGTCTTCTCGTCGTAGGCGCGCTCGATCGCCTGGACCGACTTCTCGCGCCCCACGTAGAGCGGCGCGACCATCTTGGGGAAGACGACGAGCTCCCGCGTGGGCAGCAGCGGCAGGGCATGCGCCTCGTCGCCGCGGCCGAACGGACCGCCCGCCTCAGGCTGACTTCGCGTCACGCTGCGTGTCGGCCTTCTCCGCCTCGGTGACCAGGGTAGGGGCGATGCCCTTCTCGATGCTCTCGCGGGTGATGACGCACTTGCGCACGTCGCGCCGCGACGGCAGGTCGAACATCACCTCCATGAGCGCCTCTTCGATGATCGAGCGCAGACCGCGAGCACCCGTGCCGCGAAGCATGGCCTTGGCGGCGATCGCCTCGAGCGCGTCGTCCGCGAAGACGAGCTCCACCCCATCCAGCGCGAAGAACTTCTGGTACTGCCGCGTCAGAGCGTTCTTGGGCTCCGTGAGGATGCGCACGAGGTCGGCCTGGTCGAGGTTGTGCACGGCCGAGACCACCGGCAGACGGCCGATGAACTCCGGGATGAGGCCGAAGTCGAGCAGGTCCTCGGGCAGCGTGTGTGCGAAGATCGTGCCCGGGTCCTTCTCCGCTTTGCTCACCACCTCGGCCATGAAGCCCACGCCCTGACGGCCCATGCGCCGCTCGATGATCTTCTCCAGGCCCGCGAACGCGCCGCCGCAGATGAAGAGCACGTTCGTCGTGTCGATGGTCAAGAACTCCTGGTGGGGGTGCTTGCGCCCGCCCTGCGGCGGCACGCTGGCGACGGTACCCTCGAGGATCTTGAGGAGCGCCTGCTGCACGCCCTCGCCCGAGACGTCGCGCGTAATGGAGGGGTTCTCCGCCTTGCGCGCGATCTTGTCGATCTCGTCGATGTAGATGATCCCGGTCTCAGCGCGCTTGACGTCGAAGTCGGCCGCCTGGATGAGTTTGAGCAGGATGTTCTCGACGTCCTCACCGACGTAGCCCGCCTCGGTGAGGACCGTCGCGTCGGCGATCGCGAACGGCACGTTGAGGATGCGCGCCAGTGTTTGCGCCAGGAGCGTCTTGCCGCAGCCGGTCGGCCCGAGCAGGAGGATGTTGCTCTTGGAGAGTTCAACATCCGTCTCGCCGGACGCAATCGCCTGCACGCGCTTGTAATGGTTGTAGACCGCGACCGACAGGGATCGCTTGGCCTCGACCTGCCCCACGACGTAGTCGTTGAGGATCGCGTTGATGTCGCGCGGTTTGGGCAGCTCGTCGAGATTGAGCACCGCCGGTGCGGCGAGCTCCTCGTCGATGATCTCGTTACAGAGGTCGATGCACTCGTCGCAGATGTAGACGCCGGGACCTGCGATGAGCTTCTTCACCTGACGTTGAGACTTGCCGCAGAAACTGCACAACAGCTGGTCGTTGTTCTCCGTTCCAGCCAATTCCCGCTTCCTCCTCGCTGCTCAGACACCCGGCCGCACGCTAACGATGCGCGATGACGTCGTCGATGATGCCGTACTCCCGTGCCTCGGCAGCCGACATGAAGTAGTCGCGTTCCGTGTCTTGACGGACCCTCTCGACGGCCTGGCCGGTGTGCTCGGAAATGATCTCGTCCAACCTACGACGCAGATTGAGGACTTCCTTTGCGTGAATCTCAATATCCGTTGCCTGACCTTCATACCCACCGGCCACCTGATGGATTAGAATGCGGGCGTTGGGCAGCGCGAACCGCTTGCCCTTGGCCCCGCCGGCGAGAAGCAGCGCGCCCATGCTCATGGCGCTGCCCACACAGATGGTGCTCACGTCCGGCTTGATGAACTGCATCGTGTCGTAGATCGCCATGCCCGCGTACACCGAGCCCCCGGGACTGTTGATGTAGAGGCTGATGTCCTTGTCCGGGTCGTCCGACTCGAGATGGATGAGTTGCGCCACGATGACGTTGGCGACGTCGTCGGTGACCGGCGTGCCGAGAAACACGACGCGCTCGTTAAGGAGACGCGAGAAGATGTCGAAGGAGCGCTCGCCGCGACTGGTCTGCTCGATGACGTATGGAATGAGTATGCTCACGAGCCAATCCCTCCTGTGGGGATGCCGTTGGCTGATTCTCCGTTTTCCGGACGGCTGCCCCTCAGGCCTCGGCGCCCTCGCCGGCCTGGGCCGCCTCTTCAAGCGCGGCCTCGTCCACCTCGACGGCAGCCTCGGCCGCCTCAGCCGCCGCCTCGGCGGCAGCCTCATCGGCCGCCGTCATCTCGACGGGCACGGCGTGCTCGGCGATGAGGTCCACGGCCTTCTTGACCAGGAGCTCCTCGCGCAACTGCTCCTGGCGCCCGGCCTTGCGGATGTCGCCGAGGATCTTGAGGTAGTCGCCGCCCATCACCTCGGCGTCGTGCTTCACGGCGGCGACGATTTCGTCGTCGCTCACCGAGAGCTGCTCGGCCGCCGCGATCGCTTCGAGGACGAGGCGGCCCTTCACGATGCGCTCGGCGCCCGGCCGCATGCCCTCCTCAGCCTCCTCCTTGGTCTTCTCGATGACGCTGAGGTACGCCTCCATCGAGATGCCGCGACCTCGAATGTCGTCCTCGAGGTCGTGGTACATGCGGTGCGCCTCACGGTCGATCATGACGAGCGGCACGCTGACGGAGGCGTTGTCGACGACCCTGTCGATGACGGCCGAGCGGAACTCGCGCTCCGCGCTGTCGGCCGCCACGGCCTCCATGCGGGTGCGCAAGTCGCCGCGCAGGGCGTCGATCGTCTCGAACTCGCTGACGTCGGCCGCGAAGGCGTCGTCCAGCGGCGGAACGACCTTGGTCTTGATCTCCTTGACCTCTACCTTGAAGGTCGCGGTTTGGCCGGCCATCTCCGACACCTGGTAGTCCTCCGGGAAGGTGAGGTCGAAGACCCGCTCCTCACCGCGCTCCGCGCCGAGGAGCTTCTCCTCGAAGCCGGGGATGAGCTGCGCGTTGCCGACCTGGAACATCTGGTCCCTGCCCTGCGCGTCCTTCACGAGCTTGCCGTCCTGGGTGGTCTCGAGGTCGAGCAGCACGAAGTCGCCGTTCTGCACCGGACGATCCTCGACCGGCCGCAGGGTGGCGAGGCGCTCCTGCAGCATGGCGAGCTGCGCGTCTACCTGCTCGTCGGCGACCTCGACCTTACGCTTGGGAACCTCGAGGCCCTTGTACTGGCCCAGGGTCGGCGTCGGCATCATCTGCACGCGCACCGAGAAGTGATAGTCGGCGTCCAGATCGGTAAGCGGCTCGGCGGAGAGGTCTGAGGTGCCCACGGCGTCGTCGTACAGGCCGGCGTCCACCATCGCGTCGCGACCCCACTGGGGCATCGCGTTCTCGAGGGTCTGCTCGAGGACGAGGTCCTCGCCGTAGTGCGCGATCACCATCGTGCGCGGCGCGCGCCCCTTGCGGAACCCCGGGACCTCGAGCGCGTTGCGCAGTTCCGCGACCGTGCGGTCGTACGCCTTCCGTACGGCCTCGGCGGGGATGTCTACGCTGAGTTCAACCTCGTTCTCGGCTGCCTGATCGACCTTCGTCTTCACTGTGGATTCTCCGTCTGTCGCTGGGAAGTGCCGCCGACGTTGTTGCGGACACTGTCGTTGGCCGTCACTACGGTGTGAGCGCATCCTGAGGCCCATGGTGCGGGTGAGAGGACTTGAACCTCCACGAGCAGAGCTCACTAGATCCTAAGTCTAGCGCGTCTACCAGTTCCGCCACACCCGCAGGTCGTTACGCTCCATGACCGGCGCGGACGTCGGCCGGTGAAGAGACTGAGATGGGGTGGAAGACGGGACTCGAACCCGCGGCCGCCAGGACCACAACCTGGAGCTCTACCAACTGAGCTACTTCCACCACCGATAGGTGCCGGCAACGACGCGAGGAACAGCGAAGAGACGAGCGTCGCGCGGCGGAAGCACAGGATACCACGCCCACGTACGGGCGTCACACAGCAGCCGGGGCTGCCGGCGACTCCAAGTAGGAGTTGCGTACGTCCTGCAGGAGACGGCCGTCCTGGACCTCGAGGATGCGGTCCGTCTGCTGGGCAACCCTGCGGTCGTGGGTGACGATCAGGAAGGCGGTGCCGAGCTGCTGATTGAGATCGCGGAAGAGCTGGTACACCGCCTTGGTGTTCGTCGTGTCGAGGTTGCCGGTGGGCTCGTCCGCCAGGACCAGCGCCGGCCGGTTGAGCAGCGCCCGGGCGATGGCCACGCGCTGCTTCTGGCCGCCGGAGAGCGCGTTCGCGTTCTTGCCTTCCAGCCCCTCGAGACCGAGCAGGGCGAGCACTTCCTCGGCGCGTGAGCGCAGCGTCGCAACGTGGGCGCCGGCGATGCGCCCGGGCATGATCACGTTCTCCAGCACAGTGAACTCCGGCAAGAGGTGGTGGAACTGGAAGACGAATCCGATGAGGTCGTTGCGCATCGCGGCGCGCTGCGGGCGGCGCGCCGCGCCCGCGTCGTGACCGTTGTAGTAGACGTGCCCGGTGGTCGGCGTGTCGAGCAGACCGATGAGGTTGAGCAAGGTCGACTTGCCCGACCCGGACTGGCCGATGATCGAGACGAACTCACCAGCCTCGAGATTGAACGACACGTCGCGCAGCGCCACGGTCGGCGCCACCGTGCCGTAGGTCTTGCCCAATTCCTCGGCGCGCAGCAGCACCTCAGCCACCCTGGATCACCTCAATCGGATCGAGCTTGGACGTGCGGCGCGACGGGATGAGCGACGAGAGCAGCGCGACACCCACGCCGACGGCGAACGAGAGCGCCGTGAAGCCCCACTGCGGCGTGATCGTGAACGTCGCCCCGGCGGCGCTGAAGGCGAGGATGAGCCCAATGCCGACGAGCACGCCGGTGGTGGCGCCGGCGACGCCGAGCACCGCCGCTTGCCAGAAGAAGATGCGACCGGACTGGCGGTCGCGCATGCCCATCGCTTTGAGGATGCCGATCTGTCGCGTCTTCTGCACGGCGGAGATGGCCAGCGTGGAGGCGATGCCGAGCGCGACCGCCAGCAAGACGAAGAACTGGATCGTGTAGCTCGAGCTGCTCTGGGCCTGCAGCGCGCTCAGCAGATCCTCATTCTCGGACTGCCACTCGCTGACGGAGAGACCCTTGAGCGCGTCCTGTTGCCGTAGCCCTTCGGCGACGGCCACCGAATCAAAAACGTCTTCCACCTGCGTTTGCACGGCGGAGTACTCGTCGGTCCCGAAGTCTAGGGCGCTGCTCCCCAGGAGCGAGGAGGCGAAGCCCAGAGCGCTGTTGGCGGCGCTCGAGCCGAGATCCACCAAAGCCGTCACGGCGACCAGCTCGGTCTGCCCGTCCGGGAGAATAAGCGTCGCCCTCCTCCCCGGCTCGATGCCCAACTCCTCCGCGAGATCCTTGCCGATGACCACCTGCGCGCCGCTGAGCCTCGGTGTACCGGCCACGGCGCGCTCGCTGAGGCCGTAGATTGTGTCGAGCTGGTCGACCTCGCCGGCGGTGAACTGCAGCGGCGTCGTTTGCTCGCCGACGCGCAGGATGGCCGAGAACTCCCGTACCGGCACCTGCGTTGTGATGCCCGGCTGGCCGGCGATGGCGTCGCGCACGTCCTGCGTGTAGACGAGCGGTTCGCCGTCCGTCGCGGCCCGCACCGTCACTTGTGAGCGGCCGCCGATCGTTTGATCGACGAGGTCGGCCTGCAGGCTGATGATCAGCGAGCCCAAGAAGACCTGCACGCCGATGCCGATGGCGATGCCGGCGGCGATCAGGATGGACTGCGCGAGGCTCCTGCGCAGGAAGCGAACGGCGATCGCAAGGCTCAGCATCGCTCACTCCTCCGTGGGCGCCGGCGGCGGGCTCGCGGGCGCGGCGCGCGGCGTGAACTGAGCCAGCAGTGTCTCGATGTCGCGTATCTCGTATGACGCCCAGCCCTCGTCGGCGGCGGCGAAGGCCGAGCCGCCGACCCACACGTGCACGTGGTCGAGCTCGGTCTCGAGGCGATCGACGATCGAGCGCAGCTCCAGACGGTGGAAGTGCGTCGCCGAGCTGAGGACGATCGCATCGACGCCCAGGGTGCGGGCGGCGGCGAGGAGGTCGGCCACCGGCGCGTCGGCGCCCATGAAGTGGGTGGTCCAGCCGGCCATGTCGAAGCGGTCGGCGATCATGCGCAAGCCGAGATCGTGGTGTTCCTCCGGCGGATTGGCGAGCAGGACGCTGCGCTCCGCGGGCGGCACCGTGCCCTTTGCCTTGAGCACACCTGGATACAGGATCTCGACCACGGTGCGAACCATGGCCGCGGCGAGATGCTCCTCCCAGATGGCGACGTGCCCGCGCTGCCACTGCGCGCCGACGTCAACCAAGAGAGGCGTGAGGACATCGCGGTAGAGCTGGTCGATCGTGAGCCGCTGCGCCGTCACCGACTCGACGGCGACGCGCACGAAGTTCGGCTTGTCGTAGCGGGCAAGGAGGGCGCTGAGCTCCTCGCGCAGGACCAGGGCCGTCGGGGACGCGCTCCGGCGCGACTCCTCCTCGAGCAGCTCGTCCGCCCAGAGCTCGTTCGGCCGGAACTCAGGCGGCGACACCGGCTCGTCGGGAACGTCGCCGGCAAGCTCCTGCGAGCCCTCTTCAGTCTCCTCGGAGGAGGCGCCCTGGCCGGCCTCCCCGAGCGCGTCGTCGGCGCCGGACGAGGCTTCTTCCGGCGCGGAGGGGCCGAGCGGCTCCGTCTCGCCTGAGTTGCGCGTCTCTTCGTCCATCTGGCCTCGGGCCTTCCTGCACTTCGGCGCACGGACCGCCTGCACATGATGCGTAGGCGGGCTTCCGGCGTTCGTCGGGCACAGCATACACGATGCGGCGGCCGCGACAGATGCCGCCACCGTCGGCCGTGAGGCGGCACGGCCGTGCACAACCTGCAGTCAAAGCGCCACCCTGCACGCACGCGACAGAGGACGTCGAGACGAGGTGCCGACGGCACGCCGCGGGCGCGATGCCGTCGCCCGGAGGCGCGCGGATCGCTCATGCCCGCGGCGGTACCCGCCGACACCGGAAGAGTGTCAACCGCAACACGACAGCACCGCCACGTACGCGCGGCACGCCGCGCAAGCCTCCTGCTCCTGGTCGCCGCAGCACTCGTCTGCGCCGTCTGGATCACCCCGCGCGCCAGCGCGCGAGCCGGCTCCTGGCTCACGGCGCCGCCCGTGAAGACGCGCACACTGGCGCTCGGGCAGCAACTGCAGGTCGCCAAACAGCCGGTGGCGCTGAGCCGGCTCGGCGGCGGCGCAGTGGCGCCGGTGCAGACGGTCACGCTCGACGCCGGCGGCGCCTTCACGATGGTGGGCATCCTCTGCGACACGCCGCGCGGCGCCGACACCGTCGTCGTCAGCCTGCGCACCAGTCTCGACGGACAATCCTGGACGGCGTGGTTCGACGCTCCTCTGGAGCGGTCGCACGCTGGCCGAGGCGGTCCGGCGGCCTTCAGTGAGGCGCTCTGGACCGGGCCGGGACGGCTGGTCCAGGTCGTGGCGCGTTCGACCGCGGACGCCGCACCCGTAGCGCTCGACGGCGTTCGCTTGGTCACGCTCGACACCGGCGTGCAGGAGACGATCGCCGAGAAGACGGTCGCGACGCTGCGCGGCGCGGCCGCGGCGATCGCCGGCGTCGACGTCGTCGCGCCGGCCACCGCGGCCGTCGCGCAGCCAGACTTCGTGACTCGGCCGGAGTGGGGCGCCGACGAGTCGCTGCGCCGCGGCGAGCCCGTGATCGCACCCGTCAAGATGGCCTTCATCCACCACACTGCCGGCGGCACTACCTACGCGCGCGAGGATGCCGCCGCGCTGGTGCGCGGCATCTACGCCTACCACACCAAGAGCCTCGGCTGGAGCGACATCGGCTACAACTTCCTCATCGACCGCTTCGGCCGCACCTACGTAGGCCGCTACGGCGGCGCCAAACAGGGCGTCGTCGGCGCGCAGGTCTACGGCTTCAACACGGGCAGCACGGGCATCTCCGTCATGGGCACGTACTCGGATGCCGCGCCGCCCGCCGCCGCGCTCGGCGCCCTCAAGAAGCTGCTCGCCTGGAAGCTCGAGCTGCACGGCCTCAACCCGCTCGGGACGGCAACCATGACTTGCGGCGCGACCGCGAAGTACACGGAGGGCAGCTCGGTGAGGCTGCCGGTGATCGCCGGCCACCGCGATGCGAACTTCACCGCCTGCCCCGGCGCGGCCTTCTACGGCCAGCTCCCCTCAATTCGCAAGGCGGTCGGCGCGCTCTACCCGCCGCCGGCGATCCCCGCGCTCGAGCTGAGCGCGCCCGTGTTCAGCCCGAACGGCGACGGCGTCCTCGACAAGGTCTCGACGGGCTTCGCCGGGATGGCCTGGGACGGGACGGCCGTCCTCCAGGCGCGCGACCCGAAGACGACGGAGGACCAGAAGCGCTTCGCGATGTCGCCGGGCCTCCGCTACGACGACCTCCCGCGCCTCACGGCGCCGCACCCGAAGGTGGTGGCGTTCCTGCCGCGCGCCACGAGGCGGACCACGGTCCGGGTCGCGGGCGGGACGGAGAGGGCCTG
>ENA-ORXD01001202-ORXD01001202.1-sediment-metagenome-genome-assembly--contig:-NODE-1202-length-23288-cov-57.999311_pt1 | contig 23288 bp, 20 predicted proteins | sample MGYA00237862_ERZ511471 | MGnify/ENA metagenome assembly ERZ511471
TGAGGACGGCGATCGAGATGATCACGAAGAGCAGGGCCGCCCCGAACCCGGGAAATATGAGAACGATAAAGGCAGCACTGATGGCAAAAATACCGGCAATGATGCTGAAGTACCGGGCCCACGATGGCAATTCAGGTCCCTGCCTTCCTCCCCCGGCCAGCGCCAGGCGGTCCACTCCGGCGAGCATCAGGGCGAAGGCAAAGAAGTAGATCATGGTCAGGGCGCCGCCAAGCGGGGCGGCGATTGCATACAGGCCGATGCCCACGAGGAGGATGCCGAGGAGAACGAGAAGTGCCCGCATTCCACTATTCAGGGCCTGGTCAAAGATCCCCTCCCCCATCCGCATGGTGCCGAGCACGATCAGGGCCAGCCCGAAGATGAAGACAACGGTCAGTCCGGCGATGATCGGGAATCCCCAGACCATGAAGGACAGGACAACGAGGATGATCCCGGCAATGATCTCGAGGGCACGCAGCCAGCCCGGCGAAGCCGGGCCGGCATTCCCTGACAACGGGGTGGTTTCAGGCATATTTTCAGGATACGGTGAGGGAATTTAAAGATGTTTCCGGACGAACAGAGAGTAACCTGGCGATTATATGATAGAATGGGCAATTGTTGCTATCCTGCTCGGCACCCTCTTCCTGGTGCTCTACCTCTATGTCCGGCAGAGCAGCAGGATCGAGTCGCGGGCACGGGAAATTTTCGAGAGTTGGCGGACCCGGGAACGGGAGGAGATGTCCCGGTGGCAAACGGGTGAACTTGAACGGCTCTCCGATGAGAAGGCGAAGGTCATCTTTGAAGGCTGGAGAACCCGCGAGGAGGAGGCCATCAGGTCCGATGCCATCAGGAGGAGCGAATCGGTGACCCGGGGCAAGATCACCGAGCACCTCGTCCCGTTCTTCCCCCGGTTCCCGTACAATCCCAAAGATGCCCGGTTCCTCGGAAGCCCGGTCGACCTCATCGTCTTTGACGGCCTCTCAGACGGTGAAATACGGGAAATCGTCTTTGCCGAGATCAAGACCTCCCGGAACCCCTCGCTTTCCCGGAGGGAACGTGAGGTTCGGGAGTGTGTCAGGGAGCGGCGGGTGAGCTATACCCTGCTGCAGGTGCCGCCTGGTGAGGAGCAATGACACCGGCAGATGGTTTCCCCTTCTCATCATCCGATGAGTAACACGAGATCCACGGAATCCTGGTATCCACCTCCCTCACCGGTCAGGACCCCGCTGACCGTAATCCCGGCAGGGATATCGGACGGCACCACGAACCGGTAGCCGACGGTCTGTGGAAATGGTGGATCGAGAGTCCCGAGATCAAACGATTCGCGATAGAGGAGCAGGGCGCGTACATCGAGACGGAGTGATACCGGCTCATCGAAACCCCCTTCCGGCTCGATAGTCATGCTGTAGAGGATTGTATCCCCGGGGCGGGCCCGCACCTCGACCGGGGTGACCAGGAGCCGGAAGGCCGGCGGTCCCTGGATGATCAGGGTTTCCGGGACCGTGGTGCTCAGAGGGGACGGAAACGGTGATTCGGTCCGGACCGGTGGTGGCGATGCTTCAGCCACACCAGGTGACGGGATTTCCAGGAGTTCCTGCGCCCGATGCAGCGATATCCCGGGGAGCATAACGGCAAGAACGGCGATGATGAGGATCAATACCAATGATACGATGAGAATACTACGGTCTTTTGAATCCATGGACAATCAGTCTGATCCGTCCGGGAACATGAGTATTTCCATCCGGTGTGAAGAACACGGTTTTCCGATCATTGAGTGATATACAACACCAGCTCCACCATGTTCCGTTGACCGCCCCCCTCAGCGGTGAGGGTTCCCCTGACGGTAAGGGGCGCCGGAGCCTGGGGCGGGACAACGACGCGGTATTCATAGGAACTGAGATAGGGCGGTTTCAGCACCCCTGCGTTATAACTTCCTTTGAACACCGGTTCTGCGTCTATGTCGAGATTCAGTGAGATCGGTTCATGGAATCCACCCTGCGGAGTGATAATTACGGTATAGTCCACCGGGTCCCCGGGTCGTGCAGAGATCTCAGCCGGGATCACGGTGATGATGAAGGATGATTCCCGGGATGGTCCAGTGCCGGGTGAACTGGTGGACACAGTATCTGGAGACCCGATGCCGGACAGGGGAAGAACCTGTCCCGATAAAGAGATTGCTACAAGAATGAGGATGGCCACTGAAGCAATGATGATAACCCGGACTCCAGGAGACATGGGCAGTTAAATACCGGTTACGAAGTCCTGGGCATTGAGACTTATGGATCCTTTGAATAACAGCCTGTGGAAACACCATTTCCACAAACCCCCATTTCGCTGCAGGAAGAGAACTGCGTTATGCACCGAGGGCCTTTGTCACCCAGGCAGAAAGGGGAGTGCTCAGGTGACCAGGCATTCAAGATGGCGCGAGCTGCAGTACTCGCACGGAGGGTCCTGCGATGTTCTTCAGGGTCTCTGTCGAATGTACTTCCACAGTGCACCAGACGGGCTGAATGGTCTTCGCAGAACAGAAACTGGTTATGATATCTGCGAGAAAGACATTTCGATTTAGCCCTCCGCCGGGTCCCACCGGTAGGGGGGCTCCTCTTCAGCCGCTATCGACACCTGCCCCCGTTCCCTGATGGGACGGACAGGGAAGATAAGCCGGCAGAGGTGGTAACGGCACTCCCACATCCCGGCGATGCCGACCGGAGCGGTCAACGTGGATCCGCACGCAGGGCACCGGATGATCGGGGGATCATCATCCATGGTGGATCATACGATACCAACCATCAACAGCCTCAGCCACGAAGGGGGTGAAAGTGAAATGAACAGGGAGGGGTACGGGCAATCGGAGAATAGTGCGAGTGGCAGGAATCGAACCTGCGAACTCCTGTGAGAACCGATCTTGAGTCGGTCACCTTTGGCCGCTTGGTTACACTCGCTCCAGAATTACAATATAGAAAGGGTGATCTACCGCCATAATTCTTCTGTGGTCTTGAGTCTGTCGCCGTTGGCCAGCCTGGCTACCCTCGCTCCTATACTGGTATGAGAAACCCGGTTATAAACTTGTGAGATCGAGTAGTATCCCCACGCCAGAAACCCCGCCCACATTCAATAACCCACAAGACTATCTGCATAGGTAAAGATCAATCCGGAGTGAGAGGAATGAATGGCGGCCACATCCCTGATCGGAACACCGGCAGAATTGCGTTATTCATTGCCATTCTTGCCGGGTTCATGACCCCGTTCGATCTGTCGGCCGTGAATATCGCGCTTCCGGCAATCGGCAGCCAGTTTTCAATGGATGCCGTGTCCCTGAGCTGGGTCGCCACCGCCTACCTGCTGGCATCAGCGGTCTTTCTTGTTCCGTTCGGTAGAATTGCCGATATTCATGGACGGAAAAAGATATTCACCATCGGCCTCGCCATCTTCACCCTCACTTCGCTCGCCCTCGTCTTTTCCCCCACCTCCCTGGCCCTGATCATCCTCCGCTTTGTGCAGGGTGCCGGTGCGGCCCTGATCTTCGGGACCGCGGTCGCCATACTAAGCTCGGTGACACCCCCGCAGGAGCGGGGCAAGGCAATCGGCATCTATACGACCGCGGTGTATACCGGGCTCTCACTCGGGCCGTTTTTCGGGGGGATTCTGACCGGGTACTTCGGGTGGCACAGTATCTTCCTGGTCAACGTCCCTATCGGTCTCTTCGCCATCGGCCTCATCCTTTGGAAACTGCAGGGAGAATGGGCTGAATCGCAGGGTGAGCATTTCGATCTCACGGGATCGGTGATGTACGGGCTGGCCATGATCTCGGTGATGTACGGGTTTTCCCACCTGCCGGTCACCGGCGCATTCATCCTGATCGGGTTCGGAACGGTGATGGTGGCGGCATTCATCCTGTGGGAGCTCCGGAACACGAGCCCGATCCTGAATATCCGTCTCCTGGTCAGAAACAGGGTCTTTGCCTTCTCCAACCTGGCAGCGCTCATCAACTACAGCGCGACCTTTGCGGTCACCTTCTTCCTGAGTCTCTATCTCCAGTATATCCGGGGATTTTCTCCCCAGTATGCAGGGTTTATCCTTATCGCGCAACCGGTGGTGATGGCGCTCCTTTCGCCTGCTGCCGGCAGGCTCGCAGACCGCATCAATCCCGGAACGATCGCCTCTCTGGGCATGGCGCTCTCTGCCCTCTCCCTCTTCCTCCTCGCCTTCACCGCCAGTACAACGTCTCTTCTCTTCATCGTCAGCAGCCTGATCATCCTCGGTATCGGCCTTGCGCTCTTCTCCTCCCCCAATACAACGGCGATCATGGGTTCGGTCGAGCGGAAATTCTATGGCGTTGCCTCAGGAACGCTCGGAACCATGCGCCTGGTGGGCCAGACGCTCTCGATGGGGGTAGCGGTCATCATCCTTGCCGTTACCGTCGGAAAAGTCACTATCACCCCTGCGCTCTATGAAGAATTCCTGGCAGGCATGCAGATCGCGTTCCTTTCCTTCGGAGTCCTGTGCATGATGGGTATCATCTTCTCCCTGATCCGGGGGACGGGCAGGCCGGAAACTGTGACATGAGGGAGCCACCCCCATCAGGAGCGGTTCCATTTCAACGACACATCAGGCATTCGTCTTTTCTGAAACGATCTCTTCTACCGTCCGAACGAAGGTATCCACTTCTTCCCGGGTGGTATAACACCCTACCGATGCCCGAACTGTCCCCTGGGGGTGCAGGGACTGGGAAAGCGGCTGGGCACAGTGCATCCCGGAGCGGACACAGATCCCGGCCTTGTGGTCGAGGAGGAGGGCCACCACATCAGGCCCCATCCCGTTGATGTTGAACGAGATGACCGTGCTTCCCTGGGGACTATAGACCGTGACTCCGGAGATTGCCGACAGGCCGGAATGGATCATCTGCCCTATCGAAACCTCGTGCCGGTGAATCGCCTCAACCCCGAGTTCCTCTACGAGCTTGATGGCTGCCCCGAGGCCGATCACTCCCGGTATATTCGGGGTGCCGGGCTCGAACCGGGCCGGGCAGGGGAGGAGGGTAAACTGGTCGATGGTGACGTCCGCCACCATCCCGCCGCCGTAGCAGGTGACGGCGAGGGAGTCGGGATCGGAGATGTACACGGCGCCGGTCCCCTGGGGACCGAGCAGCCCCTTGTGCCCGGGGAGTGCCAGGTAATCGAACAGGTCATTCCGGGGCATGGGCAGGTGCCCGGCCGACTGGGCGGCGTCCACCAGGATAGCGGCCCCGGCATCATGGGCGATGTGGGCGAACTCCTCAACCGGGAGCACCGTGCCGAGCACGTTGGTCATGTGGTTGACCGCCACCAGGCGGGTTGCCGGCCCCACCGCCTCCTGCAGATCCTCTTCCCGAATGTACCCGTTCCGCTGGGAAACGATCTTCACCCTCACCCCCCGCTCCCGCAGTGCAAGCCAGGGGAGCAGGTTGGCGTGGTGCTCGAGGTCGGTGGTCACCACCTCATCCCCCTCCTTCCAGCAGATGCCCCGGGCCACCAGGTTGATGGCATCGGTGGTGTTCCGGGTGAAGACCACGTTTTCCGCAGGCACGCCCAGGAACACTCCCAGGTGCTCCCTGGTCCGCTCGAACTCTTCGGTGGTCCTGCGGGCAAGGCGGTGGGCACCCCGGCCGTGGTTTGCGGCATACTCGAAGAAGTAAGCGTTCATCGCTTCCACTGCACAGCGGGGTGTCTGGCTGGTGGCGGCAGAATCGAGGTAGATGCAGGTGGAGAGGACCGGGAACTGTTCCCGGAGAGCTGCGAGATCGTACATCGGGAGGAGTATTGCCGCGAGGAAGGATGAGGATTGTCCTTCCCGGCCATCCCGTAAAATTTCCTGGGCGGTTCTCCGGGAGTCCGTCAGCTTTAACCGGGACATCCGCATAGTGTATCAGGACGACGAATGGTCACAATTCTGGAAGCGGCCAGGGCAGGACAGGTGCCGGAGCCTCTCAGACAGGTGGCGGCCCGGGAGAAAATCCCCCCGGATCAGCTTCGGCAGGCGCTCGCAGAGGGGAGTGCCGTGATCATGCAGAGAGGGGACCATGCCCTCGGAATCGGCAAAGGACTGCGCACGAAGGTTAATGTGAATATCGGGACCTCCAGCACCCGGATATCCCTGGAAGAGGAGCTGGAGAAAGCCCGGATTGCCGAGCAGTTCGGTGCAGACACCATCACCGACCTCTCCATGGGAGGGGATATCCGGGCCATCCGTGAGGCGATCTTTCGTGCTACACGCGTCCCCATTACGACCGTGCCCATCTACGAGACCGCAGCTGCTGGCGGGCTGGAGAGCATGACCACTACCGATATCCTTTCCACCATCCATGCACAGGCTGCTGCCGGAGTGAGTTCCATGGTCCTGCACTGCGTCGACACGGGGATACTCGGCCTCCTGAAACGGCACCAGCGGATATCAGGAGTGGTCTCGAAAGGGGGATCGATAACCTGCGTGTATATGCACCTCAATTGCTGTGAGAATCCATTCATTGAGCTGTTTGATGAGATCCTCGATACGTTCCGCCGGTATGATATCGTCCTGTCCCTCGGCAATACGGCACGGGGCGGAGGTATCCATGACGGATGGGACCGGGCCCAGGAAGAGGAACTGAGGAGTAACTGTGCCCTCGGACGATATGCCCGGGAACAGGGAGTCCAGGTCATCATCGAGGGGGCAGGCGGGCATGTCCGGTTTGATCGCATCGCGCCCATTATCCGCTCCTGCAAACAAGCCGCTCCATTCCCGCTCTTCGTCGCCGGCCCGCTCCCCACAGATATTGCGCTTGGCTATGACCACATCGCGGGGTGTGCCGGTGCAAGCGCTGCGAGTGCCGCCGGTGCTGACTACCTCTGTTACATCACCCCGTCGGAACACCTGGGACTCCCCGGACCGGAACAGGTGAAAGAGGGTCTCATCGCATTCAGGATCGCGGCACACATAGGGGATATTGCAAAATACGGCATGGATGCTGCCGACCGGGAGATGTCTCTCCTGAGGGTCCGGTTTGACCGGGACGGCCAGTTCGCCCTGGCACCGGATGAGCGGAGAGCCCGGGAACTGGCGGGGGACACTGTCGATTGTTCAATGTGTGGCGATTTCTGTGCAATCCGCCTGATGAAGCGGATAACTGATGACAACCACATTGCCAGGTAAGGGCTGGCGAAGTGGTCCTTTATCTGTACTACGTAGTATCCATAACAATCGTCAGGCAGAGCAGGGGGCCGGGATAGTGATATCTTGTCAGAATAGGCGGAGAACCATCACCCGGCAAAGGAAAGGGCTGACATGGTCAAATTTCATTAAAAAAACGTGTCTGACCCCTTCTTCACATGAAATCCGCGAGCCCCATCTGCTGGGACCTCTCCTCCCCGAAGGTGGACTCGATGGCCAGCTCGAGCACCATCACCCGCTGCCGGGTGTACTCCGAGACCTTGTACTTCTCGCAGATGAGCCGGGAGACCTCGAGATACTTCTTGACCGACCCCTCATGCACGGTGGGGATGATGTTTCCGCCGCAACGGGTGCACTTCCCGGCCAGCGGCATTCTCCGGTAGCTGGTATTGCATTTCGTGCACCGGAATTTCTGCTTGGAGAACGCTGAGAGGTTTCCCATGAGGTCGCGGATGAAGTGGGTGGTGAGCACCCGTTCCGCCACATCATCCTGGTCAACCGCCCGTATTTTCTCGGCAAGCGTGAGTTCGGCCTCGAGTTTCTCGAACATGGTCTTGAGCTTGGTATAGGTGGACTCCAGGGGTCCTGCAGAGATATCAGACGTATCATGGGTGAACAGGAACCCTTCGAGTGCCGCCGGAGTCCCCAGCCGGTTCTCCACCCGATCGATGAGCTGTACGACCTCCCGGGGGTGAGCATACCTGATGGCTGCCTGGTACAGTTCAAGGGGGTAGCCGGAACCGACGTCCAGGTTGTGGCTCTCCTTGTCGATCTCTGCCGGGTCAATGGCGGTGGTCAGCACCAGCGGGGCATCCATGGTCCCTCCCCGGGACTCGGGGAGGAAGGCACGGGAGAAGTTGATCAGGCCGTCGAGGAGGAGCATGATGCAGTCCTCGTCGCCATCACACTGCCCGGTGAAGATCCCGCCAGCGCAGACCGTGTGCTCATCGGTCACGGTCAGGCAGTACACGCGATCGTCCGGGCAGGGTACGGTATCCCGGTGCAGGATGTGATCGGTGATAACCGAGGTTCCCGCCATGACCGGGACCGGGTCGCCTTCCTCTAATTCCACGGCACGGATCTTGCGCAGGTAGCAGAGATCCCAGGACAGCATCGCATGGTCGGGGGTGACGGCGAGCACCCGCCCCTGCCGAGTCTCGAACCGGATGATATGCTCCGGAGCCCGGTGGATCGAGACCGAGGTGATTTTCCGCAGATGTGGTTTTCCTTCCCGGTCAATCGACCGGGTGAGGTAGGTCTGCTGCGGGTCAGAGTAGTAAGTCCCCAGCCGGTCGATTCCCGGGCGGGAGAGATCGAAGTTTTCCACAACGAACTGTCGGATGGGCATTGTCTTCCAGGTCCGGCCGTCATATACCTCGATCCCGGTATCCCCGTGGAAACAGTTTCTCCGTTTCGCGGCGTGGAAAAACGGGTGGGCATAGCCTACGTTGGCCCGTGTGATCCCGATGATCCTGGCCAGCACCCCGGCACTCGTGTGGGGTGCAAGGCCGATCACCAGGTGCCCTATCAGGTCATCCCGGGAGGCGACCCTGTAAAAGGGGGGGAGATGGTAGCACCCCTCCAGCAGCTCGTCCATGAACCGGGTGACGCGCACCATATAGTCGGCACAGGACTCGGAGACCAGGATGTCCTGGGGTTTAAGTTCGACCACCTGGTCTGGGCGGGTGAGCGGGGTGCCATGGATATCGGCAGGATATCCGAGCTCAACCAGCCGCCCGGGAGTGACCCCGATTTCCGCAGGCCGGATATGGGTGACCGGGAGATCGATCATATCGAACCTGACTGTCCCGTCCTTAAAGACGAAGAGTTCGTTCTCGGCCCGGAGAATGCCCTTCTCAATCTCCTCGACTGCCCGCTCCCGCGAGATGAGGCCCCTGACCCCCTTCACCAGGCTGACCGGCTGCTCCCGCCTCCCGAGCCGTTCTGTGGCCCGGGCATACTCCTGCTTCACGTCAAGGCTGACTACCTGCGAGCAGGTGGTGGAAACCCGGCATGCCGGGCATTCAGGTTCCCTGAGCTCCCGCTTGCAGCGGGGACAGGTGAAGACAGGGATGGTGTGGGTGCCGCATTCGCAGCGGTTCCGGAACGTCTCGGCTCCGCAGGCAGGGCACCGCCGCTTGCCAGCCTCGATCTGGATGACCCCGCCGTCCTTGTTCGGTTGGGGGGCATGATTGGCCGCTTCCTGGAAGGATCGGCGTGAACCACCTGCCTCTCCGAGGGGAAAAAGGGAATGGGGAGGAGGGTTCATCTTCCGGGGCTTGGACTTGCCGGGCCTGCCCATCCTCCCCCCGATCCTCGTCCCGGCCTTGGAACGCATCAGAAACCCGGAGAGGTGCATGGCGCATGAGAGTCCGTCGTTCGGAGAGAGATCCTCCCATACCTCCCGCTTCCGGAGCTGCAGGTCAAGACCGATGCAGGCGAGGAAGATCAGGTAGCAGCTGATGCAGATAAGTCCTTCACGGACCATGTGCGGGATGAGGATCTCCTCAAGGATATCTTTTATGCAGGGATCGTTCGGGAGGACCAGGACCCCGTGCCGCACCTCTCCGTTTGCCGATACGAAATCTGCCAGCTGCCGCAGCTCGTCGATCCCGATATCGTCCCAGAAGTAGGTAAACGCCGGATGGAGATACTGACCGTCACAGCACAGCGAGATGGCCTCCATCTCGTTCTCAGGAGAGATACCACCTCCCTCCAGCTTCCACCACTCTTCGCAGTATGACGATGGAATGAGGGGGTGGTTGTTCTCAAGGAATTCTCCGTAGCTGATCAGGATCTCCCCGATATCGAGGATCCGGTCCACGGATGCGGAGATCGCCTCAGCTGTTTCGAGGTCATCAACCCTGAGCACGTCCCCGTTCCTGAGACGGACCGTCGGTCCTTCGATGGAGTCGACCGGGACGATCCCTGCAGCCTTCCCCGGCCGTTCGATCTTCATCTGGGTGCCGACCGCAAGGAAATCATCGAGAATGTGCATGGTGGACGGGGCGATTCCGGCGGCAGCAAACCCCGTGTTCCGTGACCGGCCGTACCGCAGGCGGAACCCTCCTTTCCGCATCGGGTACGAGAAGACCGGCCTGCCACCGATAAGATCCCGGAGATACTTGTCGCGGGGGAGGATCTTCTCCGTCTCTTCACCGGCATCGGTGCTCTTTGCCGCACCGGTGGTCAGCTCCCCGAGCCACTCCCACCCGTCCATCTTCATGGAGCGGACGTATTTCTGGAGCTTCGGGGCCTTGAGGGCGAGCCCTTCGGCGAGCACCAGGGCCATCCCGCCCCGGACCGCATTGGTCTCGATCCGGTCGAGGTTCCGATACCCCCTCACTTCCTCCTGCTCGGTCCCCTCCCCGTCAATGCAGACCGGGCAGTTCCCGACGATGAGGCGTATCTCCTTCTCTCCCGGGAGGTACTGGAGATTCATGATGGAGTTGTACTGCCGGATCTCCTCGATGTACCGCTCGACCTCTTCACCCCGGGGGATATAGCGGTTGATCCCAAGCGCACGCCGGACATAGTCCCCGACCAGGACCGAGAGTGCCTGGGCCGTTCCTCCCGCACTCCGGATTGGACCGGCATAGTAGATGCGGAGGTATTCGGAGCCATCATCGTTCTTTCCGATCCCCACCTTCGCAATCCCCTCGGTGGGTGCAGCGACCACTCCCTCGGTGAGCATGGCCATGGCGGTCCGGATGGCATGATCAAGGATCTCTTCCCGCGTCTGCTCACCGAATCTCCGTGCGACAAAATCATCGCCGATCCGGAGCGCGGCCTCTTCCCTGCTCATCGTTGCCTCGAGCTCCCGGATCCTGACGGCAATCCCCGTGATCATGAGGAGAGCCTCAACCCGGTCGGCGAGATCGCTTGCTACCGGGATCTCCACCTCCGTCCTCGGATCGATCCCTACCGCCCGCGCCGCTGCGGCAACCTCAAGCGCCCGCGAGAGGTACGCGAGGAGGTCTTCGGAGTACTGCTCCATCGCCGGGGACCGCTTCAGCATAACTCTCTCTCACCACCTGGAGACTTATCTGTTAGGATTTTGAGAAGTATAAAAACCGCTTTCAGCCGCCCTTCTCGTCTTCCTCGATTGAACGCACCATGGCACAGATCCCTTCCTCCCCCATTCCCCAGAGCGTGAGCTCTGCACACGAACGGAGCTCTGCGTCATCGCCGGCATAGAGCTCGCTCAGGCGGGCGAGAGCCGGAGTACCGATCCGGCAGAGGGCTGCGGAGAGATACCCGCGGAGTGCAGGGTCTGCACCCTTCATTGCCCCGATCAGCGGATCGATTGCCGTATCACCGATGTGCCCGAGTGCTGCTGCCGCATACCGGCGGAAACCGGGATCCTGGTTCTCGCGGAGGGCCTGGATCAGGGGACTGACTGCCGGAGCACCGATCCGGGAGAGGGCAAGCGATGCATACCAGCGCGCATCGGCGTATCCGCTCTCCTGGAGGACCCTGATGAGGGGTTCGATAGAAACATTCCCCATTTCCGCAAGACGCTTCACTGCTGCTATCCGGATTTCGCGGTCCGGACTGCTCAGATCATCGATGTATTCCCTGACCGGCATTGTCTACTCCTCTCCCTGGCCGGTTTCTCTTTTCTTCTCACCGGCCATGGTGACCACCCGCTGTGGGAAGGGTATCTCGATTCCTTCATGTTCGAGGGCTTCCTTGATCTTCTGGAGGAGCTCGGTCCGGACCGACCACCAGACCCGGGACGGGGCCCAGATATAGATAGTGATCTTCACACCGGAATCCCCCAGCTCGGAAACAAAGATGCTTGGGGCCGGGTTTTTGAGTACAAACGGGTGTTCCTGAAGTAGGGTGCGGATGACCCGGACAGCCTTTCCTGCATCAGCCCCGTACCCGATGCTCACCGTGTACTCAAACCTCAGGGCAGGGTTTGCCACGAAGTTGGTGATATCCGAGGAAAAGACCTGCTCATTCGGTATCCGCACGTAAATTCCCTCATACGTCTTCACGATGGTGGACAGGATCCGGATCTGGTTCACTGTTCCCGAGATATCACCGATCTGTATCGTGTCCCCGATCTTGACCGGCCGCTCGATCAGGAGGAAGATTCCGGAGCCGAAGTTCGAGACGATCTTCTGGCTGGCAAACGCGATGATCAGCCCCACCGTCCCGCCAACGACCAGGAGCTGGCCGATATCCACATCGAAGCTGGGCAGGGCAAACCAGATGCCGAACAGGATGATGACGGCCTGGACGACCTTGACCAGCTTGTCAAGCTCCGCCCGTTCCATACGGTCAGAGAGAGCCCGTTTCAGGTAGATGGCAATGATCCGCGCCACAATGACGATGATGACCACCGATATGGCGAACACGATCAGATCCAGCACCGTCACCTCACCGAAGACCACGGTGTCGGGGCCCACCATCCTAATCACCCACCCCGAACTCCATCATGAAGGGAATTTTATCGGAAATCAGGGTTTTCCGCGCTTTGATTACCAGGACCGACGGTTTCATGCCATCGCTGAGAGGCCGGTCCTCGCTCCTGACATCCGCGATATCCCGGGACAGGATGTTCATGCGGGCCACCAGTGAGACACAATGTCCGTAGTACAGGAAGAGGGACGAACAGTCAAAGACGGCACGGGAGACCTCCACCCAGTTCCGGCTGGCATTGCTGATGGAGAGCGCGATTACACCCTCCTTCAGCCGGTCCACCTCCGGGAGGGTGCCGGAGACGGCGCTCTCGTGGTACCGGGTGATGACCCCCTCTTCGGGCGATCCATAGAGAGAGTACTTGGGGCGGGAAAGACTGAAGATATCCAGAACATCAAAATCGTCTTTCGACTCGAGAAATACCCCAATCTCAACCGGGAAGGTAATATATACGATTTCGCTCGAGTCCGGCTCGATTGCCACCGGGGTAAAATGGATCTCGAGGAATCTCGTGACCTCCCGGGGAAGGTTGACCGGCTCGACGGGGTTAACTACGATCTTCCGGGATTTGCCGCTGATCACCTTTCTGATCTCTTCATCACCTGATTTCCGGAAATACTGGTAAAAACCATCTAATGGGTCGATCCTGATCGAGACCTCTTCTGAATCGTAGCAAAATGAGTAATCGGACTCACCAAACACAGAAAGACCTAACGACCTCACACCAGATATATCTTCTGAGAACGGCGGGAATCACTCTGGTAAACCCGGTTATTCCGGAGGATTTTTTGTTCGTTCCTGTGCTTTCCGGGAACGGATCTCCCCGATCGCTGAACTGATTACCTCCCGGGTTGGAGATTCGGCTGATTCAAGGGCCTTGTGCAGTGGTTCCAGGGCTTCCGGTCTCCCCATGGCCGCAAGCGCCATCGCTGCCCCCTGCTGTCGGAGAGGTTCGGGATCGGCGAGAGCCGCGACAAGGAGATCAACGGCCGGCTCTCCCTGTGTCGCAAGTGAGGTGATGATGTCCTGGCGTACGTCTTCTGAGGAATCGGTGAGGGCCCGGATGAGGACTCGGGTCGCCGCCGAATCATTCATCTTTCCCAGTGCGGTCACGGTACCCCTCCGGACCTCGTACGGGGCCTCTTTGAGCATTTCCGAGAGGGCCGGTATGGCCGGAGAGCCGATGAGGCCAAGGGCATAGGCCGCCCTGCTGCGCACAAACCGGTCCTTATCTGAAAGCAGCCCGATGAGAGGGATGATGCCGCGCTGATCTCCGATTTCGCCCAGGGTTATGGCCGCCTTCCACCGAACCCCTTCGTCCGGGTGATCGAGGGCCGCAATCAGCGACGGGACAGCGGGCTCTCCGATCTTTGCCAGGGCTTCGGCGGCCTTCCAGCGGATTCCGCTATACTGGTCTCCGGTGAGCGCCGAGATCAGTGCATCGGTTGCCGCCGGATCGGAGAGTTCCCCGAGAGCTTCCACCGCATCATACTGCACGGCCGGGTCCCGGTTCCGGAGTGCCCTGATAAGTCCGGGAATATCGCCCTGTTCCCTGAGCCGTTTCACCCCGGCAAAGGAGGCGATCCTGCTCCGGATCTCCCCGATGCTCCCTGTTCCGGTCCGTCCCCGGAGGCCGGACTGGATGGCGGCATCGGTCACCTCATTCATCATCCGTTCCTGCTCACCCCGCATGTAATCGGAGACCGCCCCGATCATGAAACCGACAATCACAAATATCAGGGCCCGGATGATAGCATCGTCGTCAATTCCCCCGGTATTCACAAAGGTCACGGTGAGCAGGGCTGCACCGAGCAGGATGGCCACGAGTACCCCCCGTTTCCCGAACCAGACCGCTCCCAGGACTACCGGTATGTAGAAGAAATGGGAGTACACTGTCGTTATCCCAAGATACCAGTGCACGTAGAGCTCGAGGAGGAGGGAGACGGTAATGAGGCCGCCCAGCACCAGCAGTTTATATTCCTGCAGTCTTCCCCCGGTCAGATCGGGAAAGGCCATGTGAAATCATCTGATCGCAGGTATCAATTAAAGGTGCTCCTGCGTGCGATATGTGTCACCTGATCAAGGATCATGAAGAGAAGATCCGGCGGGATATGAAGCGGAGTATCAATACCGAATACCACGATCTCCTCACCCACTCTGCAAAAGAGAAGGCGGACTGCGAATCCCGGATCGTGGAGGGAGACGTCCGGGAAGAGGTTCTGAAGGGAGCGAACAGCGGCCAGTACGCCCTCGTGGTGATGGGGGCCTATGGGAAAAGCGGCACATCACATGCAGGGATGCTGTTCAGAGCAGATCACCGGGCTGGTTCATCCGCCCCTCCTGATCGTCAGGTAGCACCGTCCGTTGCCACCAGGATACACTCCTCCGTGGTCCCTATTCTCACCGCAGCTCCGCACATATCAGGGACATAGGAAAACGCCTTGCCGCTGTTGACCATAATGGTCCTGTACTGCTCCAGTGCAGGTGAGACCACCATGCAGGTATCGGCAAAGACCTGCGCCCCGCTCCGTTCGATGGCAGTGATTGCTTCGCGACATGTCTCGATCACCTTCCGCGCCGCAAAGATGTAGACCGGAATCTTCACCCGTTTTCCGGTAAGGAGGGTGGCGATGCGGGAGAGTTCTTCCGGTGAGCAGTGGGGGCAGCCCAGCGCAACAGCGTCAACCGGGATCTCGTTCCAGAGGGCCGCAACCTCACCGGCGGTAACCGGAATCTGCTCGATATCACTTCCCTCATAGGAGAATATCCGCGCCTCAGGGGTGATACCGGCGACATGGTAGAGGGCAACTGCCCCGGATGCCGCCATTGCTGCACCGAGCGCCTTCAGATGATCGCGCCGGGGCCTGATACCGGAAAAGAAGGGGATGCGATTTCCGGCGATCTTCCCGGCGAGGTAGCCCAGGGCGCCGAACCAGGCGACATCGTCCCAGGAATCTCCCCCCTCCACCCTGATATGCACCTGTGGCTTCCGCTCCGCAACCAGGTGGAGGCCATACTCAGGGGTCTTTCCGATGATAGCGGCAGCGAGAGCTCCCGGCCCCCCCTCACGGTTGGTACGGGCGCCGATAACCGAATTTGCGTAGGAGACGGCAGAGGATTCCGACCAGGCAAGATGTTCGCCAAACCGGGTCTGGTAAATGTAGTATGGCGTGCAGGTGCACTCCAGCCGGATGCCGAGCCGGGCGTAGGCAGCGATCACCTCTTCCTGTTTTTTTGCAAAGCCGGGTGGGATACCCATCTCCCGCCAGGTTACGCGGTCCATGCCGATCGGGTTGAGAACGGTGGGGACAGAAACTCGGGCATCGAGCCCGGAGAGCCATTCGAGGCCCGCATCGCCAATGGTCTTGTAGGAGGCCCCGCTCACCTGGGCACTCTTGATGGGGATGAGCCGGGCAGCCCCGAATACCGTGCCGATGGCGGCAAGGATCTCCATCATCTTCTGGCGTGTCTCGCCGTATTCCCCGGCAAGTACCTGCTCTTCTTCAGGAAGCAGGTGCATGCTCACTCCCACACCGCGCGAAGGAACTCATTCTCGTGGCCGAGCGGCATCGTGGCATCGATGCCGACTTTCACGTTTGTCCCGTCATCGGCCTGGGTTGGATCGAGAGATGACCCCCGGGCACCGGTGATGACCAGGAGATCCCGATCGCCCCTGACCCGGGTGGCGATGGCGAATTCCACATCCTCCAAATCGGTGGGATTGATATCCTCGTCCACCACCACCACATGCTTGAGCGAGGTGTGGGTAGCAAATGCAGCCATCATCGCGTTCTTCGCATCGCCCTGGGTCTGCTTGCGCACCTGGATTACCGCATGGAAGTACCCACACCCACCGGTTGTCAGGACGACGTTCTTCACCTCGGTTACCCCTGCGACTGCCCGGTAAATGGATGGCTCATAGGGTGCTCCCATCAGGATGCGATGTTCATTTCCAGCGGGAAGGATGCCATGGTAGATGAAATCCTTCATCAGGTGCATACCGGAAAACTCGATGACCGGCTGCGTCCGCACCTGGTCATAGGTGCCTGTGATATCGACGAATGGCCCTTCCTCGGTTGTTTCTCCACCGATGTATCCTTCGAGTACGACCTCTGCTTCCGGCACCAGGACCCCGTTGGTGCACTGCCAGACCCGTATCTCACCGCCGAGCAGCTCCGCGGCATACGGGAGTTCCTTTCCCTTCGGCACCCGCGTGCAGCAGGCGAAAGTGACCGCAGGATGCACTCCGATGGCTACGGCCACCGGAAGCCGTTCTCCCTGCTCACGGGCGGCCCGATGAAGCGTGGAGGTATGCCGTCCTTCCACCAGCCGGGCGGCGACCCTCCGGTCATCCAGAACCTGCATGCGGTGGATGGATGCATTCTCGATATCCCCGAACCGGGAAAAGACGATGCCGGCAGTGATGTACCTGCCTGCATCCCGGGGATAATGCTTCATGACCGGTATCCTTGACAGGTCCGGCGAAGTCATCGGGAGGTTGCCCTGACGGACCACCGATCCCTGGTACTCCATGCGGGAGAGGCGCTGAACCATATCGTGCCGGGGAATATTCAGGGCAAGCGAAAGAGCGTCTCTCGTTGCCGTGACGTTCATGACACCGCGGGCCCCGGCAAGCCGGTGAAAGAAGAGGAGCTTATCGGTCCTGTGGGCATACCTGCAGGGTTCGTATACCACATCCACGGGTTCATCGATATCGATGACTTCTCCGCACTCCCTCATCCGGTCGATAAATTCCCGCATCCTGATCCACTCCTCTGCTGTGTACTCCTCGAATCGGGGGTATTCCCGTTTCGCACACAACATTGGTGATGCTGAATATTAAAATCCGGGGTAGTCCGAAGGATCGCGGCGCGGCAGGTCCGGTCAGTCTCCGGCCAGCACTGTTTCCCGAAGAAGAAGTGGGGCGGCTGCCTGAGATCTGACGATAAAAATGAGGTGCGGGATTATTCCCGCGGTGGAGAATAGAACCGGAATCTGAAGCCCGTGGCCTCGATGGACTGTGCCGATGCCGGATCGAGATCCTTTCGTGCTGCCCGTACGATGGTGTTCAGGATATTCAGCTGCCGAAGCACATCGAAGTTCCCGTCGGGAGTCTCATTCAGGAAGTCGAGCAGCTCGTTCACAGGTCTGAGGACGTCCTCTGATGCAACCAGGTTCAGCCGGTTCAGGGTGATTGCGAGCCGTTTCTTGGCACGCTCCAGCTTGTACCCGTCTGTACCGGCCACATTCAGGTCGGTGATGGCATTGAAGAGTTCCTCATAGACCTTCAGGCAGTACCTGCTGCGGACCAGCCGCAGTTCCCTGCTCTCTGCATAGAGGTAGGTCATGCAGAGTGCAGCAACAACCACGATCACGCCAATCGTGACTACTATCCAGTATTCGAGCACAGGATCCCCCTCGCTGGAAGGTTCACCTTGATGTACATAAAGGTTCTTTTTTTATCCGGACCCGATGTCCGCCGTCACAACGGGAGGCGGTCCTGCATGGTGAGCGGTTTTATATGCAGGATCTCCCGGGCTGCGGCTCCGACATCCGGGACATGTTCTGGCAGGGTGTACACTCCGAGCCTCCACTGGCAACGCCGGGTCTCATTGAGGGTGGTCACGAGCGGAGAGAGCTCTTCCAGCCCCACCACCCGGTGCCGGTTCTTCACCTTTACATGAACGGACATATCCTTCGGAAACTCTGGGAGATCTACCAGCACCTCGTACGCTTCGACCCCGGCGGCCTTTGCGATCCGTTCTGCCAGATCACGCATCTTTTCGGGGCTACTTTCCTGGGCGATCATCGCCACATTGACCTGGTCTTTCCCCACGTAGAGGGTACGTTTGTACATCCTCCGGTTGTAAATACCCTCGACCAGCATCCTGGCCACTTCAGAAGATGAGTGGAGGAGGCTCTGGAAGCAGCCGGCATCGTCAAGACGCATGAATGATGCCGGGTGAGCTCCCCTGATACTCTGGAAATGCTCGTACACGGCACGGGAGAACATCATCTCGGCAATCCTGCTCACATGGTGGAAATACACGGCCGGCCGCATCAGGGTACGGGCAATCAGGAGGGATTCTGCAGCATTGATCCCTCCCTCCTGGATGGCGATCTGGCCGTCGGTGATGACCGTATTCCGTATCAGACGGTGGGCATCGACCGTCCCGTAGGGCACCCCGGTATAGTGGGCGTCGCGGAGGAGGTAATCCATCCGGTCAACGTCCAGCTCACCGTGCAGGATGCCAGAGAGCTCGTGCTCCCCTCTCAGCAGTGCAGCTGACTGTCCGGTGTCGATCCCGTGCCCGGGGAGGATAGTCGAGAGGTCGGCGTCTTCTGCGAGCCACGCCGTATCATGGTGCGCCCTCCCGCAGAGCTCCTCCATGGCCGGTTCAATGGCATGGGAGAACGGGCCATGTCCGATATCGTGGATGAGGGCCGTTGAGCTAACCAGTTGCCGTTCATCCGGGGAGAGCAGCAGCTGGCGGGCCATCAGGTCGGCAAGAAACATGGTCCCGAGCGAGTGTTCAAACCGGGTATGGTTGGCCCCGGGATACACGAGGTAGGAGAAACCGAGCTGGCGGATGTAGCGGAGGCGCTGCAGGGCCGGGGCGTCAAGTATGGGCAGGATATATCCCGGGACCTCGATGTACCCATGGACCGGATCCTTGATGATCTTCATCGGGTTACCTAAACAGTCTTGATATCGGGCTGATAAAGGTATTGAGTGATGATCACCTTCCTTTCCGGAGGAACGGGAACCCCAAAACTCATCAGGGGTGCCCGGAAACACCTCGCGGACACCGATATCACGGTGGTTGTGAACACAGCAGAAGATATCTGGATATCGGGTGGCCACCTCTCTCCCGACATCGATACGCTCCTCTACCTCTTCTCAGGTCAGCTCAACACCAGGACCTGGTGGGGAATCGAAGGCGATACCTTCCGGACCCATGAGGAGCTCCTCCGGATGGGTGTCGACGAGTATATCGGGATCGGTGACCATGATCGGGCGGTCCAGATCGCACGGGGGGAGCTCCTGAAGAGCGGCAGCTCCCTCACTGAAGCAACCCGTATCCTGAGTGAACGAATGGGAATCGCGGCAACCGTCCTCCCGATGAGCGATGAGCAGGTGGCCACCCTGATCAGGACCGGGAACCGTGTTATTCACTACCAGGAGTACTGGGTGAAGCACCGCGGATCGCTCCCTATCGATGAAGTCATCCGGTATGCTCCCACCGGCCTTTCGGCTTCCGGTGAAGTGCTCTCGGCAATTGAATCATCAGACATGGTCATCATCGGCCCGAGCAATCCGGTAACGAGCATTCTCCCCATTCTCGAGTGCGGGGGAATCATTCCCGTGCTGATGGATGCATTCGTTATTGCCGTAAGCCCGTTTATCGGAGATGCACCGGTAAGCGGCCCCGCGGCGGCACTGATGCGGGCCCGGGGACTCTCTCCCGATTCCCGCTCCACTGCAACGCTCTACCGGGATATCGTCGATCTCTTTGTCCAGGATATTCGTGACCCGGTTGATGTGGCAGGGAGCCAGCGATTCGATACCCTCATGACCGGAGAAGAGCAGAGCGCCTCTCTCGCAAAGGCGCTGCTCTCATACCGGAGACCACCGGAATCAGGGAAGGAGGGTGAAGGATGAACTCTTCCGGAATGCCGGAACGGTGATCCCCGAGATCTCGACCTGGTACTGGTCGGGCACAAATCCTGAGGTATCCAGGAGGTAACGCCAGGTATTCCGTGAATCTGCCGCACCCTGCTCGACAACAACGGTTGCCGATACCCCGGTGATACGGCTGTCTTCGGTCTTGGTGGTCGGACCAAACGAAACCGAACGCACCTCGACGAGCAGTTCGTTCCCTGGGGCCAGGTTGGTAATGCCGGAGAGGAGGAGGCGATCCCCTGCATGATATTCTCCACGGGATTCGAACTCAATCGGTCCACCGAGCGATTCATCGATGGTAGGAGGAACCGGTATCGGTTCCGGCGTTGTGGGCAGGGGGGTGGGGACTGATGGTGGGGGAGGAAGGGTTTTCGGCTCCTGCCCGATACACCCCCCCGCAAGGACAGCCAGACAGAGGATGATGACTGCCAATCCGGTCTTCATGGGGGAGGTGTAGAGCATCCGCCCATATGAAACTTGGGGAGACCTGATGAACCGATTAAAGAGGGGGCAGAGCCAATATGTTCCCGATACCTGCGGGGTGAAGAGAGGATGGAAAAAGGTGGAAAGATTCAGGCTCATGCTACCGGGGCAGATATCCGCGAAGAGGTCATGGTCGCCCTCAATGCCCGGTTTCCGGCGATGCGGAGCCTTTTTGGGATCCGTACGATCGGCATCTTTGGATCATTTGCCCGGGGGACTATGCATCCGGACAGCGATGTGGACATCGAAGTTGAGTTTGAGCAGGGATCCGAGACCTGGACCAACTTCCTCGGTCTCGCTGAATACCTCGAGGATCTTGTCGGACGCCCGGTGGACCTCGTCATGAGGAGGATGCTTGAAGAGTACCTCTCGGCGGACATCGATGAAGAGCATGCCAGGCAGAACCGGGACCGGGTCTACCTCTCCCGGATGGCAGCTGAGTGCGCCTTTCTCATGTCCCGGAAAAAGAACCTCGACTTTAAGGAATTCTCCCGGGATGAAGCCCTGAAACGGGCAGCGGTCTGTTCAATCCAGGTAATCGGAGGATGTGCAGCCCTCATCTCTCCCGAACAGAAAGGGGCTTCTCCCGGCATCCCGTGGAACCAGCTCGAGGGGCTGCGATCACGGTTTACCCTGCCCTATTTCGGTCCCGACTGGGTGCTGATCTGGGATCTGATCGATTCCGGTATTCCGGAACTGGAACCCCGGATCCGGAGCCTCGCCTCACGTCCCTGATCCCCGGGTACACTGTTACTTCTCCCCTGGTCTCACCCGGGAGGCAAAAAGAGATTATCTCTCCCTCCCCATAGCTTCAGGGTTTATATGCGGATTCCAATACGGGAAGTGACGCCTGAAACGGAAACGGCCGAGGTTCTGGGCTGGGTTCATGAAGTCCGGGATCTCGGGGGTCTCACCTTCTTTCTGATACGGGACCGGTCCGGGATACTGCAGGTGACTGTCCCGAAGAAAAAGGTCGGGGAGCAGGTGCTTTCCGCCATCAGGGACGCATCCCGTGAGTCCCTGGTCCGGGTGAGGGGAAAAGTAAAAGCCATCGGGAAGGCCCCTGGCGGCAGAGAGCTCGTTCCTGATGAATTTGAGGTCGTGTGCAGGAGCGAGAGCCCGCTTCCTCTGGATGTGGTGGAGAAGGTTCCCGCCGAGCTTGATACCCGGCTCGATGCCCGGTTCCTGGATGCCCGCAGGCCGAGGGTTGCAGCGGTCTTCCAGGTCAGGAGCGTTGCTCTGCAGACAGTATCCGAATTCCTCTATGCCCGTGGATTTGTGAATATCTCCACCCCGAAGATCGTGGCAGCCGCCACAGAGGGTGGGACTGAGCTCTTTCCCATCGCATATTTTGAGAAGGAGGCCTTTCTCAACCAGAGCCCGCAACTCTACAAGCAGATGATGATGGGGGCCGGTTTCGAGAAGGTCTTTGAGATCGGGCCGATATTCAGGGCCGAAGAGCATAACACCACCAAGCACCTGAACGAGGCCACCTCCATCGATGTTGAGGTCTCCTTTGCCGATCATCATGCGGTGATGGAACTCCTCGAAGAGCTGATCGTGGCCGTCTACCGTGAGGTGAATGAACGGTGTACCAGTGCGCTGGAGGCCCTGGAGATCGGGGCTCTCCCGGTCCCGAAAACCCCGTTTCCCCGGCTCCCGTATACCGAAGCCATCCGTATGGCAGCGGAAGCGACCGGTGAGCCCGTCGCATACGGTGACGATATCGGGACCACCGCCGAGAAGGCCATCGGTGAGCTGATGGGCGAGCACTATTTTATTGTCGACTGGCCGACCGAAATCAAGCCGTACTATGCCATGCCCTACGATGACAATCCCACGGTCTGCAAGGCATTCGACCTGATGCATCCCCGGATGGAGCTCTCCTCCGGTGCGCAGCGGGTCCACCAGCATGACCTGCTCGTCCGGCAAATCCAGGCCAAGGGACTCAACCCCGATAATTTTGAATTCTACCTTGAGCCCTTCCGCTACGGCATGCCCCCGCATGCCGGTTGGGGACTCGGCGCCGAACGCCTGATCATGACCATGCTCTCCCTTGGAAACATCAGGGAAGCGGTCCTCTTCCCGAGAGACCGTCACCGGCTGACCCCATGAGCAGGATTCTCCCGGGACCGGTCCTCCCTACCACGGTGGTCGGGAGCTATCCGGTGGCCAAAAGCAGGGGGATCTCCGGCCTTCTCGATCCGTTCCGGGAAGCGGTGAAGACCGCGGTCGCCGACCAGGTTGCCGCCGGAATCGATATCATCTCTGACGGGCAGGTCCGTGGTGACATGGTCGGGATGTTCACCGGGCTGATTCCCGGTATCCGCGGGAGTGAGGTGATCGGTCCGGTTTCACCCGCGGCAGGGCCGATCACCGTGGCTGATACCAGGTATGCACTCTCCCGTGCTCCCCTCGTCAAGGGGATCATCACCGGACCCACCACCCTCTCCTTTGCCCTCCATATTGCAACACCGTCGTACCGGAGCAGGGGAGAGCTCGCTCTCGA
>ENA-ORXD01001203-ORXD01001203.1-sediment-metagenome-genome-assembly--contig:-NODE-1203-length-23260-cov-4.448432_pt1 | contig 23260 bp, 28 predicted proteins | sample MGYA00237862_ERZ511471 | MGnify/ENA metagenome assembly ERZ511471
AAAAGTCCGGTATACTGGGGGGCTTTCTGGTCACCGGTATCTTCCTTGTCCTTCGGCGGAGTCGCCATAATGAAGCCGCTCATGCCCAGGGAACCCGAGACCATCAGGCTCAACCTCGGTTATCCCTCCGCTTCCTTCTACGGCGGACAGGACCCCAGAAACAACAGCGAAGTTATGAACTCGCTGGAACAGGCCGGCAAACTGATCGAAAAGCCGTAAATCGCCGAGGTCGATATACAGACCGGTCAAAAACATAAGGCCTTTCAAGCAGGAGAACAATTGGTGCTGTGAATTCTGTAAAAGAAGTCATGGATAAACTGAAAAGCAAATCCAGGCCTGATCAGCTGGGAGGAATGGCCAGGTATGGTATGTCCATTGAAAAAAGACTGGGTGTGCCGGTTCCTGAAATGAGAAGGATAGCCGGAGAAATAGGCAAGGACCATAACCTCGCCCTTGAACTGTGGAAAACCGGAATAGCCGAAGCGCAAATTGTAGCCGCTCTTATCGATGAGCCGTCTGAATTGACAGGGGAACAAATGGATGCCTGGGCAGGGGATTTCGATTCCTGGGACGTTTGCGACCAGGTGTGTATGAACCTGTTCGATAAATCGCCTCTTGCCTGGCAGAAAATCGAGGACTGGGCGCATAGTGATGCTGAATTCGTGAAGAGGGCGGCTTTCTCCCTGATAGCCTGCCTGGCATGGCATGATAAAAAAAGCGAAGATGACAGGTTTACCGCCTTATTGCCGCTGATAATAGATTGCGCCTCTGATGAACGCAACTATGTTAAAAAAGCAGTGAACTGGGCGCTAAGGCATATCGGTAAAAGAAATTTGAACCTGAACAAAGCTGCAATCGAATGTGCCACCAAGATCAGAAAAATCGATTCCAGGGCTGCCCGCTGGATAGCAGCCGATGCTATCCGGGAGCTCGAGAGTGAAGCCGTCCAGAAGAGACTGGCCAAAAATAACGGCGGCAACCGGTTTTAAAATCTATTTTCCCGGCAGGTTTCCGGCAAAAGAGATACCGAGCTGGAGCATTGAAAACAGCCCCTCGTCCGTCTCTACGTAGTCGGGTGAAATCATCAGCCAGCCTTTCATAACTTTTCCGGTGATATCGAAAGGCAGTATATCCTCGCTTTCCAGCAGAGCTTCTGCTTTTTCCGGCGAAGTACGGACTATCAGATATTCCCGGTGAATTCCGAAGCACATGTTGCCGTTAAGGAGGTAGCCGACCCCTCCGAACATCCTCTTCTTGTCCAACTGTGGAAATCGGGCTGCCAGCTTGTCTATCCGGTATTCCAGGTCAACGTTGTAAGCCATGTGTTTCAGTATAGCAGAATTGTAAAGTGGTGACGGCTGGATTTACCGGTTCAAATCCGGCGAAGCTGGTAAACAACCTCGCTGCCTGCCCTGGACGTGAACTCAAATTCAAGGCGTTCAAACAGTCTGCGGGATGGGATATTATCACAGTCGATATTGGCGGTTATTATCTTTTTCTCCAGGGTGTTGAAAAGATAGGAAATAACCGCCTCAAGGCTCTCCGAAGCATATCCTTGCTTCCAGTATTCTGGTGCTAAAGTACAACCGATTTCGGTTTCATTCGAATTATCGAGGAAGTGTATACCGATATCGCCGATGTGTTTATTGCCTTCCTTATGAAATAAACCCAGCTGGTACCATGTATTCCTGACATTCGGTTCAGGTGAAATCGACTTAAGAAAGTCGACTGCGTCTGCTGTATTTTTTGGTAGGAACGTCTGAAAGCGGGAAACCTCATACAGTGACCGGTAACTGAATAATGATGCCGCATCTTCAACAGTTAACGGCCTGATTCTTAACCTTTCAGTTTCAAAATGGATGCCGCCCATGCTTAATAGTATAACCGAGTTATAGAATAATAGCAGTGCCGGTTAACAACCAGCCGTCGGAAGTTTACGGTACGGCACTGCCCGTCATCGATTGGCTCCTTGAATGGACAGCCACCACGGGTGAGCCGGCTCACATATTGACAATCAGGGGCATTATTAATAAATAAAGAAGGGGTTGTTTCCAAACCCCTTCTTTATAATACTTCGCAACCGGTTTCCGGTTATTTCTTACCCATCAGCACCAGAACGCCGTAAACAATAAGGAAAATGCCGATAATCCAGGAAACGATAGACGGAAGACTTAAGAATGGCAGGATCAGAAAACCCGCTACAATACAAACGATACCGACCACCATTTTGTTGGAAAAGATGTCCATCTTGCCCTCCTGATTAAATTTGCCGTGAGAATAGCACCATGTTCCACCCCAGTCAATATTTTCAATCGATGGCTTCTGCCTATTTTATTGACATCTCTTTTAATTATACGTATATTATACGTGTAAGGAGGAGGCCTATGCACAAGAAATTGACCGTGACGATTGATGAAGAAGTTTATGAAGGCCTTCACAAATTTATCGGGCCGCGGAAAATAAGTAAATTTATCGAAGAGCTGGTCAGGCCTCACGTAATTCCCCCCAACCTGGAATCGGCTTATGCCCAAATGGCAAAAGATCAGGAGAGGGAGAAAGAAGCCCTGGAGTGGGCTGAGTTGACTTTCGGGGATATCAGGCATGAAACGGTGTGAGGTCTGGTGGGTTAGCTTCGATCCTTCCATCGGCGGGGAAATCAAGAAAAAGCGGCCGGCAGTAATTGTCAGCAATGATGCTGCCAACAAGTTTTTAAACAGGATCCAGGTGGTTCCCCTTACCTCAAAGACCGAGCGGATTTACCCCAGCGAAGCTGTTGTGGTATTCCAGGGTGAAGAAAGCAAAGCCATGGCAGACCAGCTGGCAACTGTAAGTAAAGACAGGCTCATTCGGAGAATCGATAGTATTTCCCAGGAAGACATGCGCAAGGTAGAGGCAGCTATCAAGCTGCAGCTTGATATCCGGTGAAACCGGGGTTCCCAGGCATCTATTCGCTTTGTCAGGGCACCCAGTTTAGCAAGATGGTTGGGCTGGTGGGCGCACTTGACACGCCGCAAGTTTTGTTATATGTTTAAGACATATATATGATAATAACTAATTTATCAGTTGGCAGTTTGCATGCATAACCGTCATCTCGGTGGGGAATCTCATTTCTGCGGGCACCACACCGGCAGGATGCGCGGTTTTATTCAACCCTGGTTGCTTATGCTTCTGAGAAACGGCCCTGCTCACGGCTACCAGCTGCTCGACGGGCTAAAACAAAATGAAGATACCCGAGATACCGACCCCGGGCATCTATACCGCACCCTTCGGCACTTCGAAGAAGAGGGATTAGTTAGATCTTCATGGGATATGGATAGTCCCGGCCCAGCCCGCCGTGTATATGAAATTACTGCTGACGGGCTCGAATACCTTAAAGCCTGGGCCGAACATATTCGAAGTACGCGCAAACGGCTCGATCAATTACTGGATATTTACGACTTAAATTCGAAAAAATATAATACACGGGAAAGGGGGTGAACGGAATGTTTGAACACAACAGGTATTTTGGGCATCACGGCCAGGGTGATTGTTGCCATCACGGCAATTTCCGCCATCATCAACATCACCATTTTCATCGCAGGTTTATAACTCGAGAAGAAACAATTTCACGGCTGGAAGAGTATCTGGGAGAACTGCGCGCCGAAGCCAAAGCAGTCGAAGAACACCTGGCAGAATTAAAAAATGCCGCTTAGCCTGGTATTTTCCACAACTCAATAACACCAGTGCCTGCCGAATAAACTCGCTTAGAAAAAGGGTAAGCCTGACAAAGGCTTACCCTTTTATTTTCATATTACCAGAGAATTCGCACTATTCTACATATGCTGATCAAAACGGAAAGGACAACAACTAACTATTTTATGAAAATAATATCATTGAAATTCATTGCATGCATACCAGGTTAGGAATATAATCGAATATCAGTTATCTAATATCGATAAGGAAGATTAGCTGTATGAATAAGATATCAATAAGCCTGCTGGGTATTTCAGTATTAATTGTCCTATTACTCTCCAGCTGCACTACTACCAATAATTATATTGATAGAACCGTTACTAAAACAATAACATCTACGGTAACCAGAACCGTGACACAATCATACAGCGGAATAACAACTACTGCTAACCCGCCAGCACCTTCGACCTCTGCCGCTCCAAATACAACAACGAGCTCACCGGCTGCGCCTGTCTCTTACTCAATTGGCGAAGCGCTGGCTCAAGATCTAATATCGATTAAGGTTAATGGCTATGCCGGAACTTCTTTTCTCGGGGTCTCCTCCGGGGATGTCATAGCTGTAAGCTTTCTGCGACATGTGCCTCAAACCCTTAACATAATTGTCCCTATGGGAACTACGCTGATCTGCGACAATTCAGAAACCCAGAACATGGTTATCTTAAGCCTGAAAGGGCGCGACCCTTCTGTGTTGGGGTATTACCCGGTAGATGAGATTATTCTAAATAAAGATGAATGGCAGAATTTCCTTTTTGAAGCATATTGCATGAACATAAACAAAGATAATATCCACAACAGCACCACCTTCTCCATTGGTGAACTGGCTTCAGAGAATATCATAGCTATTCTATCTGAAGCCCGGGAGATTGGCTCGGAAAAAGCGTCCGTCAGCGCGATCCAGATTGCACTATGGGCCCACATTGACAATCCGTCTTTCGATGCAATACAAGAGAGGTTCAATATCGATCAGGAGACGATGTCTGCTGCGTGGGATATCCTTGACGGGGCGGGGCTGAATCCCGGTTCCCTAGGTTTGTTTGTCGGCTATACACCTGGCTAAGCAGCCTTCAATAATTACAAGCAAGGAAATAAATCAAAAAAAGTGCCAGCGGCTGGATTTGAACCAGTGACCAGGGGCTTATGAGCCCCCAGGGCGAGATAGTTGTGTAAGATACCTTAAGCAGTCGCATTGTCTATGCACTAACTAATGTTTATCCCACTCTTTCCAATCTATTTCGCGGCCCGGGTATCCTGGGTTCCTGAACGGCCAGAATTCGTTAATCCACTTCTTGACAGCCTCAAAAAGATGAACGTCTAAACCTTTATCGACTTCACTTTCTCTTACCCACATAATGATTTTACAGTCAAAACCACTCCTGTCAGAAGGATAGATATACAGGCAGCCTAAACACAACTTCTCATCCAAACTCATTACCGTGTAAGCAAAGGATGTCCTGTTTTGAAATTCTTTCTGATGCCACCCCAGGTCAATCAAATCCTGTTCAAGCGTTAAATCACTGCCGGGCCAGTCGCTGCCCGGACCGAAGGGCTTGGTTTTTCGGAGATGATTGATACTCGTAATAACTGCATCGTAGTCTTTGACAACGTCATTTACCGTCAGGCATCTTGCAAAAATCCGGTCCGTTCTCAGGTCTTCTGGTACAACAAATTTTTCAGGAACAGCCAGTTTTTTCATTTTAAAATACCCCTTGGCTGATAGTTCAAGGGTGGTTTCAGTACTGCTAACGCAACTGTTTAAGAGCCCGGTTGACCGCTTCCAGGTCGAAAGCCTCCGGATCGAACCCGCCGCCAACCCACTCCAGCAGAAATTCATGCTCTTCGTGATCGGGGTCGGCAAGCGCTTCAAGCAGGTCTTGATACCCGTAAACCCCGCCGCAGTCTTCAGGAGGGCAGGCTCTTTTGCCGCCAATGCAGGCAATGTTTTCGCCCGGTGTGTTTTCCACCGTGCCGAGCAAGGTTATCTTATGGCGCCAGTTGTCGCCCATGTCGTAATCATACCAAAAGGATTTTACCCCCGAGCCGAACACGTCTTTAAGCTTTACATCCCGGTAATCAAAGACTTCGGGGTCCCATTCTGGGTCATATTCCCCCCAGGACCTGCCATCAATTTGAAACAGATGCAGGTGGGAATTGGTCCAACCCATGGCGATTTGCAGGATCCTGTGGAACCGTGCCAGTCTTGTCTGGGGTCTCACCCTGAGAATGCGCCATATCGGCGGTTTGATGCCAGTTAGCTGAACTTTGATTTCATAAAGCATCGCTACACCTGCTGTTTATCTTCATCGGCATTATTTTACACCACTCCATTAGGGCGTAACAGGTGGGTGTAAATTAAACCGTCACAGTGGGCGCATTTTCGCCTTGACATTCAAGCAGTACGTCAGTAAGATAGTAGGAAAGTGGGACGGCAGGAGTGATTGAATGTCCGAACTAATACAGATACGCAGGAAAGCACAGCTGACCTTGCCTCTATCGGTAAGAAGGGAGCTTGGTATCGAAGAGGGTGACTATATGGATGTACAGGTAAGGAACGGCGAGATTATCCTCAAGATAAAGAAGCTGATTGATAAGGACCAGGCCTGGTTCTGGACCGAGCGCTGGCAAAAGGGAGAGAAAGAAGCGGAGGAAGACATCCTCGCCGGGCGCATTCGTCGCTTCCCCGATGCCGAATCAGCCATAGCACATCTTCACGCCCAGGCTGATAAACAGCAGGGGGAGAGCGGCGAGACAAGCGGATAATGCCTGTCGAACTCACCGAGCGGTTCATCAAACAATACGGCCGGCTTCCCGGGGCGATACAACAAAAGGTGGATAAAGCGCTCATTCTGCTTGATGCCGACTTCCGCCACCCGGGGCTGCGAAGCCACCCGGTGGAAAGCGCTCCCGGAATTATCGAGGCTTACGTTGATCGAAAATACCGCATGACATTTGAGCGCCGTGGCGATATTCTCATAATGCGCAACGTCGATAATCGTGATGATTGCCTGAATCAACCATAGTGGCAGCGGCTGGATTTGAACCGCCGGCCAGGGGCTTATGAAACTGATGAGCGATATGCAGGCGCTCAATAAAAGCCTGTTGTCTTCATACATCCAATTATTTTGTTGCAATTACCAAAGTAGTATACGCTAAACTAATGCGCGAGAACGTTTCCGGGAGGTGCATGATGACGACGGCGCGAATAAGCTTCGATTTCGACAAACCAAAAGCCATTGAGGCTATCCTGTATCTTGCCAACAAAATCACGACACCGGGTAAATACAAAATATGTAAAATGCTTTACCTGGCCGATAAAATTTGCCTCGAAAGATACGGGCGTTTTATATTCGGGGAATCCTATACCGCCGTGCTTGAAGGCGCGACGCCTTCAATAGCTTACGACCTCATTAAACAAATTGAACAAGTCCACGGAGGCGGGTTGAAAATCGAGGGAAACGCGGTCATCCCTTTACGCCAGGCAAACCTGGATTACCTCAGCCAATCGGATAAGGAATGCCTCGATCAGATTATCACCAGCTACGATAACGCTCCAACCAAAATGAGGGAAGATGCCCACGATGCCGCCTGGAAGCAAGCATGGGAAGGTCGCGGCAATAAACGAAGCACGCCTATTCCTGTTGAGAATATTGCCGGCACTCTAAACGAACCTCATGAATTGATAGGATACTTGACCAACCAAAACGCTGAATAAGCATAATGATTGAAACATGGCATATTTATCACACCAAGAACTGCTTCAGTTTATTAAACCATGACTCATACATAGACTGCTCCCGCGTACTTTCTTTTAAAAGCAGCGAGCTCACTAAAGTACAAAAGGTCCAAAACAATACCAGGGAAACTATCAGGAAAACGGTCTCTGCATCCAAGCTGATTGCACCTGTTCATAAAAAACTTATCTGCGGGGAATAGCAAATATAGAAGCTGAATTGATTGAATGTGTCCCAGGCATGTTGTATTATTGGGCCACATTATGTAAGGTTTCCGTTAGAATAATATCCATATCCATGATTTCATGGGTATATCTACTAAATTGGTGAAGAAGACCTGTGTCGTATTATAGAAGACCATTAGCGCAAGGGCTTAAAATAAGGTGTTCTGTTTGTGGCACAATACAGCACCTGAAATATATTCCGTACCGATACAACCCAAATACATACACCTGTCGAGATTGTGCAATAAATAAGCGGAGGAAAGTACCTAACGACTTAATAACAGTAACAGATGATTTAATTCTGACTGAAGCTGTACTTAAGCGACTAAGAAAAAAGGCAGAGCGAGAAATACCAAGTGGAATAGAGGCCTACAGAAATGGAATTGGCAGAGGTGCTTTCATATTTTTAGTAGTAACTGCGTTCATTGTTACTCCTCAAATTTTTGATGGTTTTTCCCTGGGATTTTGGCTGTTTGGGTTGTTTTGGGGATTAGGTTTGCCTAGTTTCATCGATTTTGTAGTATTAGACAGAATATTTGCCAAACCACAACAAGAAAGGGATGAGAAAGTATCAAACAGAATAAAAGAACTTGCTGAGGAGCGAAGAAAGGAAATTGAGTTAAGGCGATTGATTTATTCATCTCCCGAGTGGGCAAAGCTAAGATTGCAGGTGATAAAAGAAGGAGATCGTATCTGCTCAATATGCCGAAGGTTAATTACCCAAGATGATGATCTTACCATTGACCACATCCGACCGATAAGTAAATATCCTGACCTTGCGTATGCTAAAAATAACTTGCAAATACTGTGCAGAAGCTGCAATTCAGCTAAAGGAAATCGAGAAACATAAATAAATCGCTCTCTAATATGAGATAGCAAGATTTGTTTATTGAAGCAGATTCTCAACTCGAATAATACCCCTCCGCTATTTCCTATTCCCTCCCTATTTCGTTTCCAGAATTGCTTTCTCCTAATGATGATTTTCAGCTTAGAATAGGCCTGGAAGGGGTGTCTTCGGAGGATATTTTTATGCATAAGGATTATTGACATTTATGATTAGCGGGTTAATAATGGCAAAAAACAATGCTTATGAAAAACGAATTAGAAAGTATTTTTACCTTTAAACAAGGTAAGCAGTACCTATTAAAAAGAGAATCAAGTAATCTAGAATTTAAGAAATCCTTTCATAAAGAAAGCTTGGCAGAGTACGGCAAAGACTTGGCCTCTTTTGCGAATAATTCTGGTGGGTATATTGTATTTGGTGTGAAGGATAGCCCACATATTCCAATTGGGCTTCCAAACAGCAAGTTTGCCGATACTGATGAGTCGATAATCACAGAATTTATGAATCAACACTTTGCACCTGCTATCGAATGGCGAAAAGAGTTTTATCATTGGAACGATATGTCCTTTGGTTTATTTTGTGTACCTGAATCTAAAGACAAGCCCGTGATAGCAATTTGTGATGGGGGCAAGGAAATAAAATGTGGCGAAATATACTATCGCTATATAGGGCGCTCCGAGAAGATTAAATATGCTGAGTTAAAACAGATAATTGAACAAAAAATCGCGTCCGAAAGGGGCAGGTGGGAAGAATTGTTTAAAAAGATAGGGAGAATAGGGCCTAATAACGCGATTATTCTAGATACTCTTGAGGGGAAAATTGAAGAGAATGGAAGAACTATCCTAATCGATGATGAACTGGTTAAACAGATTAAATTCATTAAAGAGGGCGAGTTCAAAGAAAAGGAAGGAGCAATTACACTAAAACTTGTAGGGGATGTAAGCCCCGTAAGCGTGGCTGGAATTAAAACCGAGATATTGCATGACAACCCATATATATTTAGAGCAAAAGATGTTGCAGAGCAGGTTGAAAAAGCAACAGGGCAGATATTTAGACCAAACCCGGAACATGTAAAATGTTGGAAAATCTATGAGATAAGAGGCTCGTACGATCAAGGAAGCAAGAAATGCAATAAGAAATATTGTGATTATTTTGAGAAGCTTTCTGTATTTATGTATACACAAGAGTGGATTGACTTTCTCATAAAGGAACTATCTTATCAAAGCAAATTAGATATTACACCCTAACCCATTCTATCCACCGGTGAATATGCCTTGTGAGCCTCAATCGCATCATAGGGCAGTTACTATTGAATCTATGCGGTGTTTCCCTTAGATAGGCTAGGAACTGCCTCAGGTGGTTAGTTTCGATGGCTGTAATATCATCAGGCAGGTTGAAGTTATTACAATACCACAGGAAGCCTTTCAGTTTGTCTGAGTAGCACTCTATCGTGCCGTAAGATCTGCCTTCTACCTTGCAGGATAATAAAAACGCATCGATTGCCTGTTTTACACTTGTATTAGACATTGGGACTATTCTCCTTCTCGTTTGATTGCGTGCGAGTATAGTCCTGTTTCGGAGAAGGTCAATAGGGGTGTGGGGCTAATTTTGGGAGTAAGAATATATAATTGACATGTGTTTTATAATACTTAAGTTATTTCTAAATAGAAGTTGAGGTAGATATGGTCTCAGAAAGCTTGGTTAGATCTTGTCTATATAACTGGCTCGGTTACGGCAATCTTAATGGGGAAGTCTGGTTTATCGGAACCGAGGAAGGCGGAGCAGAGATTTGGGGTAAAACAAGAACAAAGTCACTTGAAGAAAGTCTTATGCTGAGAAGCCGTTTTAATTTGGCTATGGACTTCAGAAATGTTTGGGAAGATATTTACAATATACCGCTAGAAAAGTATAAAGATAAAGCCGTTTGGCGCTATTTGGCAGCATTTCTACTGTCTTATCATGGGGAAAAGGTTAGGTCGGACACGATTCAAAGATATGTCTTCTCTGAAAAGCTATTGGGGAGGAACGATTCCAGTCATTTTCTTGGAGAATTGCTACCACTGCCTAAACCTAGAGATGACTTTAAAATGTTTGAATACAAGCATATATGGGGAAACACGACTCATTATCATAGAGACGTCCTGCCTAAACGGTTTAACCTTATTAAAGAAACACTTTTAAAAAACTCAGGTGCAAAAATCATCGTTTCATATTGCAAAAAGTGCTCAGACGAATTCTTTAAACGATTCAATTTTAGAGAGATAACACGGTTTCCGTATATACCCTCGGATGAAAAGAAGGCGCAAAATTATAATCTCTACTCAACGTTCATAGAGAAAAGGCAGGTTTACTTGCTCACTACACCCTTTTTTGGTAATGGTGGAAGCAGTTATTCTGGACTAGCACAAGCTGCAAAGGGAGTGAGAGACATTTTAACCAGATAAACAAATAAAAAAAGTGGCATCGGATTGATTTGAGCCAAGAATTATAAAGAAAGGAAATAATCGTGGATGAACTAGAAAAATGTTATAACATAATTCGCCAAGAAATAGAAAACGGAATTGAGCCTTTCGAATCAGTTGCTTTAGTCAATCAATACCGACAATATTGGAAACCGGATAAAGTCAAAATTATTCTTCTTGCTGAATCGCACGTATTTACAACTGATGAGGATAGAAAAATAGAAATACCTTTTATGGACGGCTTGCCTGGCTACCCGCGTTTCTATTCTAAATTTGTATATTGTCTCGGTTACGGCGAAAGGTATGTAACTAAAACTAAGTTACATCCACGAATGGATGGCACTCCACAGTTCTGGAAGATATTTTATAGCTGCAACAACAAAGTTTATACAAATGAAGATTTCAAACCAATACTAAAAAAGGTTTCGGATCATGAGCGCTTATTAAATAAAATTGGTCTTCTTCGTGCCCTCAAGCAAAGAGGTATATGGCTTGTGGATTCCAGTATAGTGGGTGTATATGACCGAAGCAAGAAACATCATCAAATGAATAGAATAATTGAAATGTCATGGACTGAATATACCAAAAAGGTTGTTGAGGAAGCTGGTCCGAGGTATGTAATTTGTATTGGGAAAAGTGTTCATAATATATTGGGCCGTGAACTCAATAAGCTTATTGGCGATAAATACAGCGTTATTCCGCAACCGCAAGCTCGTCTTACATCAAAAGAGCACATGTTGAACTGGAAACGATACTTTTCTATTTGTCAGGAATATTCACTAGATTAATTGGATATTAGGTAATCAAATTAAAAAAGTGGCAGCGACTGGATTTGAACCAGTGACCAAGGGCTTATGAGTCCCCTGCTCTACCACTGAGCTACGCTGCCACGGTGGCCAAGTTGCAATTTTATAATTAAGGCCTGATGTTGTCAAATTTGGGCAGGGTTCCTCTGGTAATATTTATGCCCGTTGGTGTATATTGTTTAGGGCTTTTGCCGGCCCGAGTATTTTTACCAGAGAGGGTTCGTGGCCAACAAACCTGTAGCCAAAAAGCCGGAAATCCGTTCCAAGATAGAATCTATCGACTGGAACGGCTTTACCTGGCTGGATATAACCCCGCCGAGCGATGATTCCACGGCTTACCTCTCCGAACGCTTCCCTTTCCACCCGCTGGACCTGGACGACACCTGCTCACGCATACAGCGGCCCAAGATCGACGAATACAAGGATTACCTGTTCCTGGTTTTCCGTTTTCCGCGCTACCGCAAGGAAGAACAGGTACTCACTGCCAGCCAGATTTCGGTCTTTATCGGCGAAGATTACCTGATAACCCTGCACCAGGGGGACCTGAAGCCGCTGACCAAGCTTTTCCGGGAATGCCAGCTGGAGGAAGATTCCCGCCAGGAATATTTGAGCCGCGGCCCGGGATACCTGCTTTACCGCATACTGGACCGGCTGGTGGACTACTGCCTGCCCATCCTGGACAAGGTAGGCTCCAACATAGAAGACCTGGAAGACCAGATCTTTACCGCCAACAACCAGTTGCTGGTCCAGGAGATTTCAAGGTTGAGGCGGGATGTGATTGCCTTCCACCGCATTATCTGGCCCATGAAAACGGTTCTCAATGCGCTGGAACCCAAAATCCGGCGCTTCGTTAAGTCCGACCTGGCCGTGTATTTCGGCGACATGCTGGATCACATGGATAAAATCTGGGACGGATTAATCGAATACAAGGACATTATCGAAGGGCTTTCCGACACATTCAATTCGTTAAGCTCCAACCGCATCAACGAAATCCTCCGGGTGCTGACCATCCTCACCGTCATCAGCGCGGTGCTCACGGTCATCGTGGGGTTCTACGGCATGAACGTGCCTCTGCCGGGTGGCTCCGACCCCGGCGGCAGCCCGCTGGCATGGCTGATTATCATCCTGGCCGGTTTATTCCTGACGATACTTATGATACTATTCTTCCGGTACAAACGCTGGCTCTAGTTCCCGGCACTGCAACCGAAAATGAAATACTCGCACCGCTTTTTGATTGTCGTTACCATTTTCATAACCTGCATCATTACGGCCAATGTAATTGCGGTTAAGCTGATAGCCGTCGGCCCCATAGTGCTGCCGGCGGCCATAATCGTGTTTCCCATCAGCTACATCTTCGGCGATATCATCACCGAAGTCTACGGCTACCGCCGCGCCCGCCAGGTTATCTGGCTGGCTTACCTGTGCAACCTGGTTTTCGTCCTGTTCGTCTGGCTGGCCCAGGTCATGCCCGGCGCCGCCTTCTGGGAGGGCCAGGAAGCCTACGAGGCCATACTGGGCTTTGCTCCCCGGCTGCTCCTGGCATCCTTTGCCGGCGGTATCGCCGGCGAGTTCGTCAACTCCTTCGTCCTTTCCCGGTTGAAGGTTTTAACCGGCGGGCGCTGGCTGTGGCTTAGAACCATATCTTCAACCGTTGCCGGCCAGGGCGTCGATACGGCACTGTTTATCCTCATCGCTTTCTGGGCCACCCCCGGTTTTGCGCCGGTCATGATCCTCTACCACTGGGGAGCTAAAACCGCCGTCGAAGCCGTGGCAACCCCGCTTACGTACAGGGCGGTCGGCTGGCTGAAGAAACGGGAGGAAACGGATGCTTACGACTATTCCACCAGCTACAATCCCTTCAGCCTGAAGGATTAAATCATGCAAATCAAAATCCTGGGAGCCCACAATACCGAATCGGCTACCAGCCGCCTTTCCGGCCTGGTTATTGACGGGGTGCTGGCCCTGGATGCCGGCTCGCTTACTTCCGGCCTTACCATAGAAGAGCAGCTCAGGCTCCAGGCAGTCCTGGTTACCCACCGCCACTACGACCACCTGCGCGATATCCCCGCGCTGGGGATGACCCGGTACCTGAACCGCAAGCCTCTGCCGGTTTACGCCCTGCGGGACGTGCTGGATACCCTTTCGGCAGGCCTGCTCAACGGCGAGGTGTACCCGCGCTTTACCCACCGGCCGCCGGAAAACCCGGCGCTTGTCTTCATGCCGGTCAACCCGGGTGTTGAATTTCAGATCAACTCCTACCGGGTGCTGCCGGTTGCCATGCCGCATTCGGTGCCTTCCGCCGGCTACCTGGTAACAGGCGGCGGCGGGGTTTCAGTATTTTACACCGGCGATACCGGCTCCGGCTTTGCCGAAATGATAACCGGCATAAAGCCCGGCCTGATAATTACCGAGGTTACCACCCCGGACCGCTACGGCGATGACGACTGGTCCACCAAGCACCTTACGCCGGCTTCCCTCGAAGCCGAGCTGGGGATTTTGAAACAGGCACGGGGACTGCTGCCGGCTGTAGTATGCGTGCACATGTATGCCCCCTTCGAGGCAGAAATCCGCCGGGAACTCGAGCAGGCCGCCGCCCGGCTGGGCACCGATATCCGGCCGGCCTTCGAGGGTATGATTATCAATCTTTAGAGATGAACGGCCGGTTCAGGCAGTGGCGCCGGTTTGCCTAAAAGCGAGGGCGGCCCTTATCCGGTGACTTCCAGGCTGAAATCCATATTTTTGGCCGAGTGGGTGAGTGCGCCGATCGAAATATAGTCCACCCCGGTCGATGCCACCGCTGCTACGTTATCCAGGGTGATGCCGCCGGAAGCTTCGAGTTTGACTTTACCGCCCAGTTCAACGGCAACCCGGGCCATTTCTTCAACCGGCATGTTGTCCAGAAGAATTATATCGGCTCCGGCGCGGGCAGCTTCGGCGGCTTCGGCAAAGCTGGTAACTTCCACTTCGACCTTGAGGTTTTGCGGAGCCCTGAGCCTGGCGGTTATCACTCCGTGGCGCAAATTTTTCCCGGCTGCCTTGAGAACGGCCAGGTGGTTGTCCTTTATCAGGATGCCGTCAGCCAGGTGCATGCGGTGGTTGCGCCCGCCGCCGGTTTTAACGGCATATTTTTCAAAAACTCTCAGGCCCGGAGTGGTTTTGCGCGTATCGGTAATAAGAGCGCGGGTATCTTTCACCCGCTCTACGAACCGGGCAGTAAGGCTGGCTATACCCGAAAGCCAGCCCAGAATATTGAGCGCCGTGCGTTCCGCCGCCATAATGCCGGCGGCGCTCCCGCCGATACCGGCTGCCACGTCTCCGGGGTTAAGCCCGGCTCCATCTTCGAAAAAGGCCGTAAATTCAAGGCCCGGGTCAACGCGCCGGAAAACTTCCCGGCAAATTTGAATGCCGGCAAGCACGCCGCCTTCCTTGGCTGTTATCCTTGCCTGTGCGACTGAGTTTTCCGGCAGGCACAGGCGTGAAGTAATGTCGTTTGAGACGCGGTCTTCTTCAAAGGCCCGGCTGATCAGTTCGTCGATCTGGGTTCTGGTCGGCTTAACCACAATCCTCCTCCTTTCGGAAAACAATATGCTTGCGCCACTCATCCCTGGGAGCAGGGTAGTCGGCCAGGTAGTGAGCACCGCGGCTCTCCTTCCTGGTTATGGCCGCTTCGACCAGCAGCCTGGATAAAAGCACCAGGTTGCGGAGTTCGAATTCGTTTTTACTGCCGCACGCTTTCATGCTCCGGCTCCAGCCGGCCAGCACGGCGCGGGCTTCTTCGAGGCCTTCCAGGGTCCTGAGGATGCCGGCACGGCTCCACATCAGGTTCTGCAGTTTTTCCAGGTCCGGCTCTCCCGGCACCACCACGGCGGCGTCCGCGCGTGGAATCCGGTGCAGTGCCGTTATGCGGCAAGGTTCCGGGTCTTCCGGCCTGGCCCGCCCCAGCGTGCAGTCGATAATGCGCCGGCTGAAAACCAGCACTTCCATCAGTGAATTGGATGCCAGGCGGTTGGCACCGTGTACCCCGGTACACGAAGCCTCGCCGGCGGAAAACAGGTTCTCGATGCTGGTCTGGCCGCGGTAATTTACCATTATGCCGCCGATCATGTAATGGGCTGCCGGGGCTACCGGAATGAGCTGCCGGGTTATATCCAGGCCGTTATCCAGGCAATAGCGGTATATCTGCGGAAACCTGGCGGCGATGCGCCGGGGCTTCATGTGGCGTATGTCCAGAAAAACCCGGTCGGTACCGGTTTTGGCCATTTCGGCTACTATCGCCCTGGAAACCACGTCCCGCGGGGCAAGTTCCGCCTGGCTGGCGTAGGCGGGCATGAAGCGGTGGCCTTCGGAATTTAAAAGCACTCCGCCCTCGCCCCGGACCGCTTCTGAAATTAAAAACGGAGCTACCCCTTCCAGGCACAGGGCGGTGGGATGAAACTGGAAAAATTCCATGTCTCCCACGGTGGCGCCGGCGTTGTACGCCAGGGCCACCCCGTCCCCGGTGGCCACTTCAGGGTTGGTAGTCAGCCGGTAAAGCCTCCCGGCGCCGCCGGTTGCCAGGATGACGAACCGGCCGTAGAAATCCTTCGTTTGAGGACTGCCCGTCTCCAGCACCTTTATGCCGGCGGCGCGCCCGTTCTCGATAATCAACTCGGTTGCCAGGGATTCTTCCTGGAGTTCGACAGTGGTTGCCGGGATCAGCCGGCTCAGGGCTTCTTCTATCCTGGCGCCGGTGGCATCGCCGCCGGCATGCAGAATCCGCGGCATGCTGTGAGCGGCTTCCAGGGTCAGGGCGATCTGCCCGTCCACGGTGTCGAAATCCACTCCGAGTTCGACCAGGTCGGCTATACGGTCCGCCGCTTCTTCCACCATTATGTTGACTGCGGCTTCATCACAGAGGCCGGCACCGGCTTTGAGGGTATCGGCCAGGTGAATCTGCGGGCTGTCTCCCAGGCCTATGGCCGCCGCGATGCCGCCCTGGGCCAGCCGGGAGTTGCAGTCACTCAGGCTCCCCTTGGTGACGAGCAGGACCTTGCCGTGCCTGGCAGCCAGCAAAGCCGAGTACAGTCCGGCAATGCCGCTGCCGACAATTATATAATCGTAGTGCGTAACAAACCCTCTTGTCTTTTAATCAGGACTGGGCGGTCTCGCCTTCGCGGAAGGCAATGCTCGAGCGGGACATTCTTATCATGGCGCCGGATTCGATTTTCAAGACGATGCTGTCATCCGTCATGCTCTCGATGGCGCCATATATGCCGCCGATGGTAATCACCTTATCGCCGATTTTCAGGCTGGAAACAAGCGCCTGGTGTTCCTGCTGGCGCTTGCGCTGAGGCCGGATTATAAGAAAATAGAACATGGCGAACATGAGAACCAGGAATACGATTAACATCAAAGAATTTGGATCCATCTGAATAACCTCCTATTATTTAACCGCCGTTGTCTATGCTGCCGGAGAGCGACCAGGCACCGGCATGCTCTATTGTAACGCCGGTCAGTTTTCCGAGCCAGTTTTCCTCGTGCTCGAAAAACACCGGTTTATCGGCACGGCTCCGGCCGTACCATTTGCCTTTCCTGCGGCCTTCGACCAGCACTTCCACCCGGGTGCCCAGCAGGCGCCGGCTTGTTTCCAGGGCGATGCGCTCCTGCAGGGCTTCGATCTGCCTGAGCCGCCGGGCTTTTTCAGCCGCCGGCACATCGTCGGCCAGTTCCCGGGCGGCGCGGGTCCCCGGCCGGGGGGAATACATGGCCACATGCACCGCATCGAACCGGGTGTCTTCCAGAAACTTCAGGGTTTTTTCAAACAGAGCCCTGTCTTCACCGGGAAAGCCTACAATAATATCGGTGGTAATGGCAACACCGGGTACGGTGCTTCTCAATCGGGAAACCAGTTCGAGGTAACGGTCAAGGTTATAACCCCGCCCCATAGCAGTCAGTATTTCATCACTGCCCGCCTGCACCGGAAGGTTGAGCTGTTCGCATACTTTTTCGAGGCTGGCCATTGAATTAATCAGCCTTATGCTCATGTCCTTGGGGTGATTGGTCAAAAACCGGATGCGCTCCAGCCCTTCCAGGCAGTTGAGTTCTTCAAGCAGCCGGGAAAGGTCGGGCTTGCCCTCCAGGTCATGCCCGTAAGAGTCGACATTCTGCCCCAGCAGCACGATTTCCCGGGCGCCTCGTGCCACCAGGGTTCTGGCTTCGTCTAATATTTCGGCAGCCGGCCGGCTTACTTCCCGGCCGCGCCGGTATGGAACTATGCAGTAGCTGCAGAAATTGTTGCATCCCTGGATAATGGGAACCAGGCTGCTTATTCCGGCTCTGACCGGCAAACAGTTGCCCGGAGCAGCCGGCACTTCTTCGAAACAGGGCGCTCCGCCGGCGGGGAAGAAGTAATTTACAAAGGGAAACCGCTTTCTGAGAAGGGCGGTATCCTCGGGCACGAAACATCCGGTTAAAGCAATTACTTTCGCCGGGTTGGCCTTTTTAAGGTGCCCCAGGTAAGCCAGCTTGTTCACCACCCGGTTTTCGGCACTGGCTCGCACCACGCAGCTGTTCACCAGCACAAAATCAGCCTGCTCGGGAGCGCCGACGGAGGTATAACCCTGTTTCTGCATCATGGCAGAGAGCCGTTCCGATTCGGCCCGGTTCATCTGGCAGCCTATGGTCCATATATGAAATGATGGCATATCGCTAAGTTTCAGGGCTTAAGGTGCCCGGACGCCGGCCTGGTGGCGGGCAAAGGCGCCGGGAGCAAAGCATAACGGAAGAGTGCACAGCCTGGGGGTGGCGGAGGGAGAGGGATTCGAACCCTCGACACCGGTTTCCCGGTGTAAGCGCTTAGCAGGCGCCCGCACTAGACCACTATGCGATCCCTCCTGGCAAATCCGGAAGTAATGTTGCCGGCTTTAATATATCATAACTGAAGCACAGTCTTAAAGTTTGGTTACGGTTGTGTAAATATAATTGAAATAGGTTAAAAATAGCTTTGTATAAGTGGATTTACAGTTGTTTGTGTTACTGGTGGACATAACCAAACTTTATTTTTTCAAGCCTTTTTTGCCCACATATAATTGGGCTATTATGAGCAAATTCTGGCGTTTTGGGGAGATTTTCAGCGTTCTGGGGGCGGTTCGTTCTTGCCCAATGTGCCACAAATGCCTTGCTCTCCCCGTCGGCATGCTGTTAACATTACCTCCGCTTTACAAATTCTCTTTTTAAATAACAGTTTTCGGCCTTTGTTATTTCTTTAGCCCGGCAGCGGGCCAGTATTACTTATCAAGGAGCAGCGGCTTAATAATGCCTTCGGCACAACAAATCTGGCAAGCGGCCCTGGGAGAACTGCAACTCCAGATGACCCGCCCGAATTACAATACCTGGTTGAAGGGCTCCTCAGGGCTGAACTTCGAAAACGGTGTTTTTACAGTCGGTGTGCCGAGTTCATTTGCCGCTGAATACCTGCAAACCAGCCAGCTTTCCCTTATAGAAAGGACGCTGATTCACCTTACCGGGGACGGTGTCAGCGTTTGCTTCAAGGTAACCGGAGGTACAGACGCATCACGTGAAGGAAACGGGCACAAAGGCCGGCCCGACCTGGCCGTGCACCACCGCTTCAACCCGCGCTATACCTTCGATTCTTTCATAACCGGGGAAGGCAACAAGCTGGCTCGCGCCGCCGCCCTGTGTACCGCCAAAGGCCCGGGCCAGCTTTACAATCCCTTATTCATTTACGGCGGTGTCGGGCTGGGCAAAACCCACCTGCTGCATGCCATCGGCCATATCGCCTCGGCAAACAACCTCCAGGCAATGTATGTCAGCGGCGAACAGTTTACCAATGATTTTATCGGCTCTATTCGCTCCGGCACCGGGGAGGATTTCCGCAACCGCTACCGCAGTGTGGATATTCTGCTGGTAGATGATATCCAGTTCATCAGCGGCAAGGGCCAGACAGAGGAGTGCTTTTTCCACACCTTTAACGAATTACACAATGGTTCACGCCAGATCGTTCTTTCCAGCGACCGCCCTCCCAGGGAAATGCCTCTTGTCGAAGACCGGCTGCGTTCGCGTTTCGAGTGGGGCCTGACCGTTGACATACAGCCCCCGGAATTCGAAACACGAATGGCGATTCTTCAGGCCAAAGCCGAACGGGACGGGATTGCCATTATTCCGGAGGTTTTGGAGCTCCTGGCTACCCGGATCCGCAGCAATGTGCGCGAACTCGAAGGCTCGCTTAACCGCATTATTGCCTATTCCAGGCTGCTGCATGCCGAAATCACCCCGGAAATGGTCAAGAGGGCTATCACCGACATCGGCAGCGTGAAGCCGTCGGCAGATACCCTGTCTCCGGAAAGTATAATGCGCGAGGTGGCTGAAGCTTTTTCACTCAGCCTCGAGGATTTGACCGGCCGCCGCCGGGATAAAACCACCGCCCTGGCCCGGCAAGTTGCCATGTACTTATTGAAAACTTATCATAAATACCCCCTCGAACACATCGGCGCTTTGCTGGGCGGGCGCAATGCTTCTACGGTTAGCCATGCCTGTGACAAGCTCGGCCGCGAAATTTCAAACAACCCCGTGCTCAAACGCCAAATGGATTCCATCCGGCAAAACCTTTCGACCACTCCATTAAGCTAGGTTTTTCAAAACGACTACGCTATTGTTACGATAAGCTCCTATTTTTTGTTTTTACTTTTTCGATAACAATTCGATAAGCCGGCGCCAAATTTTGATAACTTGCTGTCGGGTTCGATAACCTGCCAGTATCCCGAACGTAATTTCTCCCCGTTTTCTACTTCTGCTCTCTTTTTGCACTTGTGTTATTATTAATACTGTTACACAAAGAAAAAAGCTAAAGAGAGAATTTGGAATAAAAGTTATCATATGTTTGACAGAACTAAAATAATCATCAGATCCGGCAAAGGCGGTGACGGGGTAGTAACTTTCCGCCGGGAAAAATTCGTTCCCCTGGGTGGGCCCGACGGTGGCGACGGCGGCGACGGCGGCGCCGTGGTTTTTAAGGTGGACCGAAACGAAGATACTCTAAAAAAGTATTACTACCGCAAGGAATACAATGCTGAAAACGGCCAGCCGGGTCAGAGCAAGAAAAAATACGGCAAAAGCGGTAAAACGCTTGAACTGCCACTGCCTCCGGGCACCATAATCACCGATATTACCGATGAGCAAAACCCGGTTTTGGTGGCAGACATGGATGAAGAAAACCAGCAGCTCCTGGCGGCAAAAGGCGGCCGGGGCGGCCTCGGAAACGTACACTTTTCAACCTCGACCAACCAGACGCCCCGGCTGGCTTCAAAAGGGACACCGGGGCAAGAAAAACACCTGCTGCTGGAACTGAAGCTCATTGCCGATGTGGGCATCATAGGACTGCCCAATGCAGGAAAATCATCGTTGCTTTCAGCCAGTTCAGGGGCAAAACCCAAAGTCGCCGCTTATCCCTTTACCACCCTGCAGCCCGAACTGGGCACGGTGGCATCCGGCCAGTCGGCATTTGTCATGGCCGACATTCCCGGGTTGATTGAAGGCGCCGCCGAAGGCAAAGGCCTGGGGCACGAATTCTTAAGGCATATCGTGCGCACGCGCCTTCTGGTTCACCTTCTGGACGGCAGCTCGGACGACCCGATGCAAGATTTTAACCTGGTTAACCGGGAACTTGCCGTTTATGACCGCGAACTGACGCGGAAAAAACAGCTGGTAGTGATAAACAAGATTGACCTACCGGAAGTTGCCGAAAGGACCGGAGAATTGATACACCGGTTTGCCACCGAAGGTATCCAGCTCGACTTCATCTCAGCCCTGACCGGGGAAGGCGTCAGGGGTTTGGTGGATAAAATATCAAGGCAGCTGGCAAGGATTGAACCAGCCGAAAAAAAGAGCCAGGCAGCGCCGGTAAAAGTATTCAAACCCGGCCCGGCAAGAGCCAGCGTAGAAATCGAAAAACAGGAAGGGTATTTTATTGTCCATGACTTTGACCTGGAGCGGATAGCTTACGGCAGCGACATTTCGGACAGCGAGGTTCGCCGCCAGCTCTGGGGGCTGATAGAAAAAAGAGTGAGCACCAAAACCCTGCAAAAGATGGGTATACAACCCGGAGACGTGGTAAAACTGGGGGAGTTCGAATGGCGGTGGTAGCCTGACAGTGAAAACGGGCATCCTGGGGGGAACTTTTGACCCGCCGCACACGGGGCACCTGGAGATGGCACGGGAGGCTAAGGCCGCCCTCGGCCTGGACAGGGTGTTGTTCATGGTGGCCGGCCAGCCGCAGTTGAAACCAAACTCAAACATTTCCCCTGCCGCCGACAGGCTGGAAATGGCCCGGCTGGCCACAGACGGCGAGGAAGGCTTCTCGGTATCTGCCATGGAGATCGACCGGCCCGGAGCCACCTACACGGCCGACACGCTGGAAGAACTGAAACGGCGGGGGCTGGATACGGACCGGTATTACTTCATACTGGGCTGGGACAACCTGGTAAAGTTGAAAGACTGGCACCAGCCGCAAAGAATAATCAAAAACTGTTACATAGCGGCTGTACCGCGGCAGGGTTACGCCGCGCCGGACACGCAAGCGCTGGAAAGAGAACTGCCCGGTATTTTGGAATGCCTGTTTCTGCTGGATAAACCCGTCATCGATATCAGCGCCTCCTCCATACGGGAAAAAGTAAGGCGCTGCGAAAATATTACCGGCCTGGTGCCGGAAAAGGTTGCCGGTTACATCCGGGACCGGGGCCTTTACAAACCGGAACCGCCGCAAAAAAACTAAAAACCAGGAAAAACGATGGACACTAACCCCGCGTGCGATAACAACCAATCCGAATTCCCGTGCTTTTTATGCGGCGTCTGCTGCAGCCGCTACCAGGTGCGTGTAACCCTGTCCGAAGCCAGGCAGATCAGCGAAAAACTCGGCATCGACTGGGACCAGTTCCTGGAAGGCTACACCGATTCGAGGTGGCCGGGGGAAACCAGCCTGCTGCTGGCACACAAAAACAAAAGGTGCATATTCCTGAGAAAATCTGCCGGCGAACCGGTTCACACCTGCAGTATTCACCCGTTCAAGCCTTCTTCCTGTATACAGTGGACGCCGGGCCCCTTCAGAAGGGAATGCCGGGAGGGCCTGCAAACCTACTGGAGGCTGGATGTGGATGAGCAGGGCCGGCTTGCCGGCAAGCCCGAGGACATCGAGCGTTTTAACCGCTTCCTTTCTTCCTTCTCCCTGGATCCGGTCGAACCGGAAGAATAAGCCGGGCGAACGCTTGCCGGCGCCTGCAGCCCTGGCAAGGGATGAATTATTTATATTCTGACATAACAAAATATTTAAGTTTGTATATAACTGTTCAAAAGTCATCGCTTATCAGGTTTGAGTCCGTTTAAGCTTAAATCACAAGTTATGGTATGGTATAATATCGGCGGAGGCGGATAGGCCCTGGTGGGTCTCGCGGACTTCAAATCCGTAGGCGGT
>ENA-ORXD01001205-ORXD01001205.1-sediment-metagenome-genome-assembly--contig:-NODE-1205-length-23222-cov-8.500626_pt1 | contig 23222 bp, 10 predicted proteins | sample MGYA00237862_ERZ511471 | MGnify/ENA metagenome assembly ERZ511471
CCCTCTTCCTCCTCGGCCAGAATTTCGCCGGCTGTTGCCACCACTTCACCGCCCATGCGTTTCTTGCGGTCCAGATTTTTCAGTGATTTAAGTATTGCCTGGATCTCGCTCCGGCTGAGACGAGAATACGCCGACATACCGAACTGCTTTTCAACATCTTCTGGCGTATAAAGTAGAACACAATGGGCCGACAGCCGGTCACGGCCAGCCCGCCCTGCTTCCTGCAGATAATTTTCCAGGGAGCCGGGAATGTCGGCATGAATAACCAGACGCACATCAGGCTTATCGATTCCCATGCCAAAGGCGTTGGTGGCCACTATCACCCGCAATTCTCCGGAAATGAAACGGGACTGCACACTTTTCTTAGTCTCCGGTTGCAGCTTGGCATGATAGTGCGCAGCGGTCATCTCCTTTTCCCGCAGAAATTCAGCTACGTGCTCTGCATTTTTCCGGGTGGCACAGTACACAATCGCCCCTCCATTCGTTTCAGGGGGCAAGTGGTGCTCTAGTATCTGATGGATGTGAGCAAACTTCTCCCCGGATGTAGTTTGCACCACGGAAAAATCCAGATTATCCCGATGAGCGCCCCCATCCAATAGTTGGAGCGTGATACCAAGCTTATCCTCAAAGTAGTTTCGTATATCGTCCACCACATCAGGTTTGGCGGTGGCGGTAAGACAAAGTGTTGGGGGGATGGGACCATCAGCAGCCTTTTCCCTGATAAATCTCCCCACATATCGGTAGTCAGGGCGAAAATCATGACCCCACTTGGAAAGACAATGCGCCTCATCCACTACCCAAGCGCCGATTTCCCTTTGTGCCAAGACATTCCGTAACCCTTTATTCCGCAGCTGCTCTGGAGAAATAATCAAAATTCCCACATCACCGAGCCGGATGCGGTCCAGAACATCGGCGCGCTCCGGCATTGACAGCAGACCATTGAGCGCAGCACAGCAGGTAATTCCTCTGGATTCAAGTCCGGCAACCTGGTCCGACATCAAAGCTACCAGAGGAGAAATAACTACCGTCAATGCCCCGGTTTTGTCATAACGTGAGAGGGCCGGCAATTGATAACAAAGTGACTTTCCTGTACCGGTTGGCAAAATTCCCAACACATGTTCACCGCGCATTGCCGCTTCAACAATGACCTGCTGGAGAGGAATCCCAGTAGCATCAGTAGGTTCCGGACGGAAATCCTCAAATCCGAACCACCGTTTGAGTTCTTTGCGGGCATCATGTCGTTCTCGACACCAAGTGCATTTTGGATCGCTGCAAACACTGTCCCGCAGCCGTTTAACCATTTTTCCAGCTTCGGGAAATTGATGTCGGACCCATGGAGGCATCACCGAATTTCCACCACTCACTGAAAGCCAAGCCAAAGCATAGGCCAAGGCCCAGCCATTCGGGGGGATTGACTCAAGAATTTCCCGTGCCTGAGTTTGACAGGAATTTTTATCCAGCAATTTACCTACTACAACTCGGGCTTCATCGTCGCAAGGCCGGGACTTCACTCCTCTAATCTTCGCGAATAATGCATTAAGCGCTCTATTTTCTCCAGTGAATGATTCTTCCGAAGTGGTCAGCCAATGCCAGGCAGCTAACAGTTTCGGTGATGTCTGCTGCAGGGCTCCACACTGATCCCGAAACAGGGAAAGGGTCAATCGGGCATCCAGTTCCGGATCGTTGATTCTCCCGCGCTTGAGTTGACCGTCTTGGTAATGTTTGACGAGATGATGATAGGGGTTGCGGGGAAAGGCCAGAGGATTGAGACGCAATGTGTCTATCGCCGGTTTGGCAAGCAGCTGTAAATCAGGTTTAGCCGATACAAGATGCGGGATGTCAAAAGCAATGAGGTTATGGCCAAGTACGAAGGCGGTTCCTTGATCAAATTCATCAAGCTCAGTTAGTGCCTGCTTCAGATCTCCTTTCCGATAGACATATGCTTGTCCTGTTTTTCCGTGGATTCCGGCAAAAGCATGAATTTGCCCATCACTTTTGCCCACCTCAAGATCAAGGGACAAACAATTAGGTGAAAATTCAGAAATATCTGGTTCTTTGTCTCTCAATTCAGTTGATGTTGACCTCGAAAACATTTTTTAAAGTTTTGTATTTCTTTATTGGTAAAAATTTAGGCCCACATCCAATTTTCCTCCTGATTATATTTTGCCCTGCTGTAATAATTTCTTTGCATCATCAACTGTGCATGGATTGAAGTTACACATTCCCAAGTTTCGTACATCTGGATTTAATCAAAAAAATTCCTGCTCTATTGAAAGAAAATTCTTATTACTTTTCCGCTTCGTCTGTTATTATATGGATTAACCCAGGAGTTCCCTCATAACACATGAAATTTTTTATGTTTTCCAAAGCTTGATTTAGGCGATGCGCCCTAGCAGGATTATAGTTTCTATCAAACCAGCGTTGTGCAATATCGAGCAACCCGAAAACATCTTCAAATATTGCTTGATTCTCTTTTTTTTCTGGATTCAAGAAATCTGGATTCTTTTTTCGGTATCTGAGAATATAAGAAAATAATAAGACTGCTTGAAAAAATTTTCTATCAAGATTCGTCCTTTTTACCTCAGTTTTTAACATTAAAATTGATTGGTTCAAGAAAGAATCCACCAATTTCTCATTTAAACCTTCATGCCCATTTGCTCTATATATAAGTACCCTGTAGATTGCACGGGCGGAATTAATAGGGAATGGGTTTCCTCCATTTGGAGGAGGAGATTGTATTCTTTTGTGGATAGCTTTAAATAGTTTATTAATAGATCTGGTCTTTGAAAAACATCGACTTGATGCTTCAACATAATAATTCCATCTAGCTGGATATTCGACATACTTATTTTGTTCAAGAAATAACTCAAGCTTATTAACAATACAAGAAGGAGTTGATAACCAAAGCCAAGATCCACGTATAATCATTTTTTCTATTAATTCTTCTCTATGGCCCCTTCCTACTCGCAGATCATTTTCAATTTGCTCAAAATCATATTCTAGTTTCTGTGCTATATTTTCGATAATTTTCTGGGCTTTTTCAGTCCCAGCTTTTCCATTATGATCAATTTTTTTACAATAATATCCTCTTGCATCCGTTGCCGCTTGAGTCCAGAATATCTTTGCTTTATTTAAAAAGTCCAGATACTGAGAAGAATTTATAGATATTTTTATAAATTCATTTATGTAGTAATCTTCAAGAATATCTGGATCTTCTAATAGCTCTATTTGTTGTAGTTCCGGCCAACCAAGTTTTTGCTCAGGTAGCTCATTAACTTCCTGCATGAACGAATAATCTAAAAAGACTCTGCGTCCCTTCAAGAATTCTTTCTGTTTTGGTATTATTTCAACTTGGGCCATACCATGAGCCGGGCGCATCGCCACATGAAGATCAAGCTTAGTATCTTCTCCTGGAATTGAAAGAAAATGAATTGTAGATTTTTTAAATTTCAATTCATCCCTATCGAGGGATCGTCGTCCAAGTTGTTCATCTTTTTGTAAATATGCTACCAAGTTGCTCTCATCCCCTTTAAGGAAAAACTTGTTTTTGATAACATTCTTATAAGTCTGCCCACCTTCACATTCAGTTTCATCTACTAACCCTACCCAATCAAATTCTCCCTGCTCGACAGCTAAAATCTTTAATGAAGGTAGTGTATCCAAGTAGGTTGGTTCACCTTGGGTGAGACGTTGACCAAAAAGATAAGCTCCTTGAGCAACTGGATCGTGACTTTTATCTGGGACCCAAATTGTCTTGATTTGAGGTTGGTGGGATAATATTAAATTAAAATTAAGTGATTGCAAAAATCTCTCGGATTCTAATATCCAAGGAGGTAACTTATTAGATACCAAAGAACCGCAGAGAATTATCCCCAGAAGCCCATCACTCTTGATAAGAGACAACTCTTTTTCAAATTCTGATTGAAGAAACTCAGCCCAAGTTTTACCTGTATAATGTTTTATTTGATTTTGCTTTGGGCAAGATCTTTTCAACAGCTCAGATAAAACCTCAGATTCTTTAACTGAGACTTTCCAAACTTTTTCATTGAGATCTGATGAAGGCTCCCAATAGGTCCATTCACCATCCACATTCCATGGTCGCGGAAGATCTTGATTCATCTTCCACCATTCATCTTGTGCAATAGCTTGCCATGTTTCAGGAAAAGATGTGAATGCTTGCCAAAAAGCTCCAGATCGAGATATATCAATTGAAAATTCACTCTGTATAACAGCTCCAGCCCAATCTGCGCCTGTAAAACTAATATAACTGTGTGGCCTTGATCGCAGTGGAATTATGTATCTCTTTTGTTTATGATTTTTTTCTCTCAATTTAAAAGGGGTAAATTCAATCCCATCAGGACCCAAGTATATAATTAAAATTGTGTCATCTTCTTTTGGTTTTGGCAGTTCATCCTGAACCTTATCTAGCCAAGCAATTGCAGCCGATACCGGCCTCCATAACAGATGTACATTATTTTCAGTGTATTTAGACAAAGATTTTAAAATTGATTCCTGACCAAATTCATCAAGATGATTTGGAATCGGGACTATCATCCTCTCATTTTTTTCACCTAAGCATCCAGCGTCTCTAAAAATTCTGTTAACATGAGCAGCAATAATTTTCCCCAACGGAAAAGAAATACCTCCTCCTGTATTCCAGCGAACATTCGAATCACCTGCTTCTACCAATAATTTCCAAATGCAGGGAATTGGGACCCTTCTTAAAGCATTATCAATTGTGACAATTGTTTCGGGAGGCCAGGTAAGCCCCGTATGAATTCTCTCCTTTTCTGCTTCTACGCCCGTACGAATAGGTTCAAATGGATTTTTTGGAAGTACAGCATCAGCAAGGTATAAATCTTTTTCAGTGATTGCTCCCTCTGGCAAGCAAACACAATCCTTCAAACCAAATGCCGAGCACCCAAATACTTTCATAATTATATAATATTACTAATAAAATCCTCTAGAAAAAGACTGATTCCAGCAATCGCATCGTTCCAGGATCTTTGGTCGCTTGGCACTTGAAGCAAGAATAGATTTTCCCCTTTATTAAAGTGCATCTCAGTTTGATCTTTCTCAAGATCGCTGGCTACAATAAAACCATAAAGATTTGGTAAATCTTTAATACGCTCGCCCAATAGTATTGTATGGCGCTCTAAAGCCAATTCTGCCGACTTACAAATATCTTTCCATTTAGGATGAGACTCTGAAGCAGCGGTATGGATCCCCCAAATGATGATAACTGTTCTTTTTCCACCAGCTAAAGGTGTAAGAACTAAATAAAGGTGTCCACCGAGCCTTCCAAAATCTTGGGTCACCTTATGCTGACTTGCTAGATTTGAGTGGACTACTTCAAGAACAAATTCCTTTTTCTTCCCTTGAGTATCAGATTTAATAATAAAAGGGCCAGGTTCAGAGCCTGCTTCAACACGACTGCCAAGGTGTTGTTCCTTAAACAGATGCATAGTTGAATTAAACATCTCTTGAACTGAAAACATTCTCCCTTGAAAAATATATTCCGCCGTCAAGCTGCATAGAGTTACATTTACTAAAAAACGAACAACATCCGCCCAAGTTCTTGATTGCCAATCCCATAGTCGATCTTCCTCGTCCTCACGTTTTATTAATCGGACATAGTTACGCCACACTTCCCGATACCGAAAATCATTTCTCAAGACGTAGTTTGGTGGTGTGCCAGGGTGAGGTTTGTGTAGGCCATCAAACAAAGGATTCTTTTTAAGATTAGAACATAAAATTTTATATGAACGGATTTGTCCAGCCCGATTTGAATTTCTTAATGTAATATTTTCCCCAACCTCATTATCTATATACCTATTACATTCAATACGACATCTTGAGAGGAAATCTTTGAGCACTCTATTTTCAAGAGTATTATATGATTCAACTCGTGTAACTCCGAGCAAAGTTTGTCTATGGCCAGCAGCTTTTTGCGCCATCGTTTCTCCCGGTTGACGAATATACCACCTTAGACAAGTTGTATCTGTTTCAGCAACACGTCCAGCGGGCATCATTTGACGTTCTCGAATGAGAACTTTCCGAGCAGCATTTACCGTATGTGAAATTCGATGATGCATCTGTTCTGCAATTTTAACGATCAGCGCCATACGCGGCTCATTAGAATCAACACTAATTTTATCGATAAAATTTAATATTTCAGACCAGGGATATCTGTTCAGCTTATTCCAGTTCTTTAAAGCTTCTTCAATGATATCATCAAAAAACTGCGACCAGGCTAAAACAGTTTTGGAAAGGTCACTCTCAAATGGTTCAGTTATTCCTTCTACATGTTTCTGACGAGAACGAGCCCCTTTAGCTGTGAGTTTTACCTGAGCTCTATTGCCTAGGTATTTAACAATTAAAACATTATCTTTATGTTTCCTATTCTCCATAGAGGAAAGTACGCCATGCGGTGTCTCATAAAGCTGATATTGTCCTTTTATAGTCGCAAATTTTGGCCCGAATTCAGCAAATTTCTCATGCCGTTGCGGCAAAATTAAAGAAGCTGTAATAGATAACGATATTACTGGGCTCCCAAAAAAAGGAAAAACCGCACCTTCTGTTGATAAATCAACTGTCTCTTCCCTGTTAGCTGTTGACCAGGGCCAAAAATGTAGCTGTGCCTCTACCTCACGAAGCATTATAGACGTTACCTTTCTTTCCTTGTGACGCCTCGCCATTGGAACATTCCAACACTCTGACTTTCTTCAATTGAGTTTCTAAATGCTTCCCCCAGTTCATTATCTCCCATGGTAGAAATAATATCCTCGATTTTATCAAGACATTGATTTGCTGATGTATCACCCATATCAACACCTCTTAGTTTTGGAATGATCTTTTGCTCAACCTGATCAGCAAATGCCAATTTATGACGATCTTCTTCCTCTACGCGAGGATAGTTAGCTACATACATTCCAATAGCCCTTTGTACCCGGTACCCAAAAGGCCTCCCAACTTTATCCAATGAACTGTTTACATCATTGGTCCATTCAACTACACTCTGGTACCAATGAGTATTTGTATCGAATGTTTTTTGCCAATTTTTCCAATCACTGAGCTTTAAATATGATTTAGGCCAGGACTTCTGAACGGTACTTTCGTCAGCAGGGCGATTACTTTCATCCGGTTTCCCAAATCGTAAAACATTGGCTCGATCAAGAACTTTATCAGAAAGAGTTTGTGTTGTTTCGTCCTCATTCATGGTTCCAACAAAAAGAACGTTTGAATCCACCCAAATGTTAAACAAGGAAGCAGCCCCAGGGCCGGCATCAAGCTCAACTTCAGCCTGCGCCCGATCAGACTTCTCATTCTTATCCTTAACCATACGCCTTAATTCAAGCTTCGAAAGAAATTCACTAAAGTAATATTCCGTTCGCGCGAGATTCATTTCATCGAGTAGCACCAGAAGCATTCGTTCCTTTGCCCATTTACTATTAAGCATATCAAAATCATTACTTGAATAGTTATAGGGATCCATTCTTATTAGAGCACGCGAGAGATCAGTCGCTTTATATTGTTTCTCAAGATAATTATAAAAACCAAACATATCCTGGGGTGAATCCCACCTAGGCTGAACCGCCATAACCAAAGAATGCATCCCCATAACTTTAGCGTAATAATATGGTAACAAAGTCTTACCTGTACCTGAAACACCTGCAAGTACAGTTAACGGATTTATATCATGACATTTAAGTGACGTATGGAATGCATCAATAATTCGAGAAGAGAAATATAACCCATCGTTTTTGAGACGGTCTTTGAACTCAGCTAGAGCAAGAATCTCATCAACCTCTTCTTTGCTTTCATTAAAGGTTTCTTTCAGTAAACAATCAGGATCCTTTATCAACAAATCTTTGTATGGGATAAGTTTTGAGGGGATATCTGCTTCACCTGTATCATCCTCCTCAACTCCTGCCTTCAGGCCCAGCTTTTTAATTTTTTCTTCTAAAGACTGTTTCTCGAAATTAAGAGCAATAGTTTTAACCTCAAGCTCCGCTAAATCTTTACGTTTTTCATCTAATTCCTTATTAAGATAGATGACCTCTTTCGCTATAGGACGAAATTTTTTTTCCAATTCTTTTTGTTCAGCAACTGATTTCTCAAGTTCGGCTTCTTTTGCATGCAAACTTTCAACAAGTACTTTTAAATCGGCCCATTCTTTTCTTGTGCTTTTAAGTTCATCCTTTGCCTGATTAGTTTCTTTCACTATTTCTTCAATACTCTGGGCTTCCAATTTAGCAACTCTTACTTGCTCTTCAAGGCTTTCTAAGTGAATTTCAGCCTTCTCAATTTGATTTGATAAGGCAATAAAATTGATTTTTTTCTCGGATAAATTTTGACTTGTTTCCTCAAGATTATTTTTCTGTTGTTTGAGTTGTTCGCTTACCTCTTGAAATTGAGCTATTGCATTCTTATGACGCTCGTTAATTGAATCAACTTCGGTCTTTTTTGCTTCAAGAACTTTTATCTCTTTGCCAAGTCTCTCTATTGTTTGGGATGTCAGGTGCCTTTGATTCTCAAGTTCTCCAACCTCATTCCGCAACGATTGATTTTCCTGATCCTTCATTGCACATTCTTGTTCAATGCGTTGCAATTCCGCACGCAAAATTTCTTGCTCTTGTCGTTCTGCGGTTAGACGTTCAAGTTCAGCCTGTTGTGTTTGATGCCACAAAGCAAGCTCCTTTTTTCTAGCTTCGAGAATTTCTACTTGCGCGGCCAACTCAGCGACATTTCTTGCATCTTTCACCAAAGCGGTCATGCGATTTCTTTGGTATATGTAATATCCAAAGAAAATCAGCAAAATAATTATAGTAGTAGCTGCAGCCATAACCCAAAGACCTGCAGGTAAATAAGTTGTCATGACATCCATTTTATGCCTTCTCCTTTATTCTTTTACAGGTGGCGTAGATTTTATAGTATCAATAACATTTCGAAATGATTGAATATTTTCTTTTAAATCATTTAATTGTTTTGATATTGGATTAAGTTCTTTTTCAAGAGAAGCCAAGGATGTCGTAACTATGTTGCTACTTTTTTCAACTTGGTCCCGAGTTTTATCAATTGTATCCTGTAACCTGTTTGTATTGGCAGTAAGATTACTTTCAATTGCTGGAATTTTGCCAGTTGATGTATCTAGTTTATTGACAAGCTGATCTATTTTGGTCGTTGATGTTTCCAGACTGGCTAGCTTTGCCTCAAAAGCCTCCAAAGTTTTATAAATCCGTTGAGACAGATTATTGTTTAATCGGTCTAAATTATCTACATTTCCAGTCATTTTGGCAATTTGCCCTTGTATGGAGGAAGACGAAGTTTGAAAATTATTTACAACAGAGTCCAGTTGTGGAGAAACTTTTTGCAGTGAAGAGACCTGATCATTGATATTCTCAGTAGCTTCTGAAAGATTTTGCATCTCAGAAGAAAGACTACTTGTAGTTTCAATAAGACGTTTGGATTCGGTCTCAATATTTTTAACGGCACCATTTGCATTGTCAGCGGTTAATTCTAAGGTAACAGCCAAAGCATTCACCTTCTGAGACAATTGAATCAATTCACCTCTTTCCGCAGTGTATTGATCAAAATCTCTTTTTAAATCAGCTATCTTGTTCCTGAGTCCTTTTTCTTCTAATTCGTGGCTGCTTATTTTTGCTTGAAGTTCATTCTCATTTTGTTGCAAATCACTAATTCTAGAACGAATGCTTTTTTCCTGCTGTCCCAATTCTTCCACATTCCTTTCACTTACAGAAGACTTTCTTTCAGCATCGCTTATACTTGTCTTAAGGTTTGCAAATTGTTTGTTGGCAGAGGTTATCCTTTCACTAATTATTTCATAATCTGCGTTTACTTGATTCAAACGTTTGGTAGCTGTTTCTACCTGTGATTTTAAACTGTCATATTGGGTTTGAATGGCATGAACCTGACCTTGAAGATCGTTTCTGGTTGTTTCAAGCTTTTGAATTTGTTGTTTGAGTGAGGGAAGTGTTTTTAAAATTTCCTCGCTGGTTTGTAGATCTTTCTCAAGTATTTTTCTTTGATAAATAATTTGCTTTTCTTGCTGATCTAGACTGACAACTTTCACACCGTTATAAAGTGTCAAAAGAATAATCAGGAGAATAAAAATTCCCATTAATAAAGGGGAAGGAAAGGCCTTATCAAGAGCAGAACTGGGTGCTTTGTTTATTAATGACTTACCCAAATTTTGGTTCTCGCCTGTTATTTCACTCATGCCTTGCTCCAGTATTCATTTATTTTATTCACACAACTTTCCAGATCCTCTCGAAGCTGATATACCCAGAAACGCATAACTTTCCATCCCATGCCCTGTAATTGGATGTCACGCCATACGTCATCGATCTTTCTTGATCCGTCAGAATTCCGGTGACAATCACCATCTACTTCAATATCAATTTGAAGGGGATTATCTCCCTTGCGAATAAGAGCTAAATCCAACCTCCGACTTGATACAGGAAATTGTGGCAGGGGTTCTAAACCTTTTGAAACAAGTGCATTATGTAAAATTTGCTCCCAGGGAGATTCATGAGGATGCCACGGACTTTCCTGAGCATGATATTGCCTTTTGATTCTGCTAACAGTTAAATTCTGGACATGTTTTATTCCGCATGATTTCGCCCATTCTTTATTGCCTACTACATGGAGCAATGCCCTAGCCCTACTGACAGCAACATTGAACAAATTGCCAGTTTCTCTGAGGAAGGAGAGTGATCCGGCGGGCATTCCTAGCCCTGCACAAAGACTAAAAATAATAACATCTCTCTCATCGCCTTGAAAACCATGCGCTGTATCAATTTGGACTTCAGCCCTTGTTAAAGCATCAAAAGGAAGCCCCCCATCAAAAATTGCATCTTGCAAACGATTTGCATGCTGTCTAAAAGGAGTAACTATTCCTATAGTGCCTTTGAATCCACTTGAACCTGTTTCAAATGTTTCATCCGTTGCTCTCCCACATAATATCGTCGTGACCAATCGAACAACTTCATCAACTTCTGCTTGGCAATAGCACCCACTACCGCCTCCACTCTTTATTTCCCCTTTGGTTTCAGTCCAATGAAGGCCTGGTTTCATACCATAAGGTACTTTTAATTTCTGAGGATCGGTAGCTACTCGTAGGCGACCGCTGTAAAAGGTTTGATTAGAATATTCTGCTATGTTTGACTCACTCCTATAAGTTTCACTCAAGAAAATTGGAGAAGCATGTTTTGAGCTTACTATCAAGTCATAAAGAGAACTTTCAGTATATGCATAACGTAAATCTTGAACCTTTTTTAACCCTACCTCATGTCGCAGGAGAATATCTTTTGTTGTAGAGAGTTTTGAAGTATGTGTTAATTGAAATGGATCACCTACTACACCAATTCTCTTAGCTCTAAAGAGTATTGGAATTGCAGACGGTATATCTGATTGGCTCGCCTCGTCGACAATGGCAAGGTCATACATACCTGCTACCAAGGGGATTCGTGAACCAGCCGAAAGGTTTGTCACGGCCCAGCCTGGAAAGCTATCAAGCACAATTGGAACACGCTCTAATAATATACGTTCTGTTTCTGCCTCTATAATCCCAGTTTCAAGCCCTGTTCTAATTGAGCGTATTGCAGCTTGTAGTCCAGCGAGCTCTTCAGTATCAAAATCGTCAGGCAAGCCTTCACGACTATCTAAATCAAGTGTTATAGCCCCAGGGACAATTTCTGCGAGACGCTTAGAGTACTGCTCAATTTCATTAGTTAATTTTTCTAACTGTGGCAGTCTTTTCAACTCATTTTCAAGAGGAATAATACGCTTACGGAGATCAACTAGTTCTGAACAACATTTCAAAATCTTCAGGAGAGTGCTTATTTGTTTTGGTGGCAATGATCCAAAAAAATATGGGATTTGAATAGCGCCCGGGAAAGCTTTCAACTTAATTTTTGCATTCCAAATCCATGGAAATAACAAAATTGCACGAAACAAAAAATTTAGTTTTGTTGATATTGACTGGCTATATCCGGATGACTGAATACTTTGTAAATTCCCTATGACCTTTCTTAGACTAGCTTCAGGGAATTGCTCAGGATTTTTGCTCAAATAATCAATTTGGCTTTGGGACAATGATAGAGAAATATTTGCAAAGCGATTCTCTAACTCACCTAGCTTGAGACTTTTAGTCTCAATATTTTTAGCTTCCTTAGCTGTTATACCGCGCGAATCTAATAAATCTGCAATCTCACCCTTAACATGCTCAATCTTTTCGACTTTAGATTGATCACGTGGTATGGCGAGCATCTCTTTTATGGCATGAACAAAAGTAAATCTAAAACTGGGATCATCCTTAGAATTAGTTCTAATAATAATCGGTCTCTCTTTTTGGTCTATTAAACGACCGTAAACCGCATCTATAGCCTTGTGATTACGGCTGGCGAAAAGGACAGTTTGATTCTTAAGCCGCAAATTAGCGATAGAACTTGATACAACCTGACTTTTCCCTGTACCTGGGGGTCCTGTTACGACAGTAACATTACTGTCCACAAGAGATGCTGCAGCCCGTCGCTGCTCAGCATTCATTTGTATTACATCAGCAACAATCCCTTCATGTGGCAGTTGTTCTTCAGTCGAAGTTTCAACTATGTCGTTATCTGTAAAAATATATTTTAATGATGTACGATCTAAGATTTTATCCGATACTTTTTCTATAAATGCCAACTCCTTGAGCAGGGTTTCAGTATAACGAGTTTTATTCGCTAACATTATAACTGCTCTATTATATACCCCTGTTTCAAAAGGGTCTTTCAGCATATTGTCCGTAATAGAATCTAAATGAAGAGTTTCTTGAATCCTCTCTGGCATGAAAGCGCTTAAAGAAGCTACAAGATTATCTAAACTGGGGATCCGTTCTTCACGTTCAGTTGCATAAGCTTCATCATTCGGCATGGATCTATTAATAAATCCACAGGCCGATAAAAAGCTATGCTGTCTTTTGGCATTATTTGAAAATGCATATTGAAGCCATTTGAGATTTATTTCAGGTCTTGGCACATCAATGCTAAATGTTACAGCTCCATGAGAAATTTGATGATCAATCGAAAAGTAAAAGATTGGCTGCACAAAAGCATTATCAGGTTCTCCTTGTTTCTTAATATAGACTGCTTGTAGTGGATAACCCAACACCAGAGCCCTTTCAGAAGCAGCTTTATCCAAATTTTTTATAAATTCAGATAAGTGACTGCCCAATGGGAGGGAAAGCCGCCAAAACCTCCCATATCGAGGGTACCACTGCCCTGATCTTGCTAAAAAAATATAATTTTTAAAAACTTGATCAACATAAGCAATAGCTTCAGCCCCCTCTTCATTTTTCACACATTTCCGATAATAAGAAACAAGCCTGCGAAATTTCCCCCATTCGCCACCATAGTCGATAGCGAACTCCTGTTCATCTTCTGTAGGCTCAATTATATCCTCGACAACAACAGTTGGCTTTTGACCTATACCTAATTCTTTTTGTAACTCTTCTAATTCTGGCGAGGGTGGTGGAGGTGTGATAATTTTTGGTGATATAGGCGGTGTTATCCCTGATGAATCTTTCTTCCTTGCTGACCATTTGTTTTTCTGAAATAAAAGTTGACCAGAACCTAACAATTTTCGTAAAGCTTTTGATACCTGATAATCGGGAACAATAAAATTACGTGAACGTAGCTTGAAAGAAATTTCCCTCGTAGAAAGAGATAGTGAGGAGGTTTCTATTATATTTAATAAAACTGTATCTAAAGCGGATTGTTCCATCATTTATTAGCAACAAGTATAGCAATTCATTACAAGTTTAAACAATCACAGATGATAAATATCAAATTTTCTAAGTATTTCATGACTCCATACACTCGACAATCTCTCTTAAATATATCAATAATACTGTTTGATATACCCATAAGCCTTATCGAAAAGATCTTGATCCTTGATCTTGTATTTCACATAAATGACCTTTCTTAAGGCTTTCTGGACTTCACGTTCTCCGGCCTTTGTATTCTGCCAGCCAGGAAACCGAACCAAGCGAACAATTTCGTCAATATCATTTACAATCCGTACAACAACGACCGGTGTTTTCTCGTTTTTTGCCTCGTTGAATAACTCTGTAAGGGCTGACTTTGCCTTTACCTGTTCATCCTCCGGATCGACTTTCTGTTCTGCCGCAAGAACCTCTTTGGCAAGTTTCAACAGCTCTTTCAGAAAATCGAGGCTATGCAGCAACCCCTGCTCGTGTTTTTCCTTGAGCTTTTCCAGGCGTTCTCCAAGGGCGATAAAAACGGGATTATTCTTGTGCTTTCGGAGACGGGCGATAAGCTTGATTTCAATCTCTTTGGATTTCCTTTTGGGATCTTTGGTATCCAAGATTCCCTTCAAAACCTCTGCGTCCATGACCAGGGTTTCCAGGTCGTCTCGGATGGTCTCCAGATGGACATTCTCATGGACAAGCTCAATTGTCTTGGCACCAAGTGAGTGCCACAGCAGTTTGCCGTTACCGCTGGGTGGCTTAACTGATTCATATACCAGGGTCAGCCATTTGTAATCGGCCTGATAAAGGCTCAAACACGGATCGGGAGAAAGCGCCTCCCATAGACGGGACAACACAGAAAATTCGGCAGCAAAACGGTCTTTTGTTTCATTGTCAGGAAGACAATCCTGAGCAGCGATTAGGCCTTCATAGCCTCCAACTGACCGATCAATTTCCGGGAAAAACGCAAGGCATTTAGTGACCTGGATTGGTAATTCTTTTTTCAGTTCATCCAGATTGGTAATGACTTTCTGGACCGCTTTCTCATCAAAATCAAGGGCGGTAGCAACGTCATCGAAGATGCCGAGATAATCGATAATCAGGCCATGGGTTTTTCCTGGATAGATGCGGTTTGTCCGGCAAATCGCCTGGAGAAGATTGTGGTCCTTCACAGGCTTGTCCAAATACATGGCCTGCAGGATAGGGGCATCGAAACCAGTAAGAAGCTTGGAGGTTACAATCAGGAATTTCAATGGATCGCTCGGGTCCCGAAAACGATCCAAGAGCTTCTCTTCCTCATCCTTATCTATTTTCCACTCGGCAAACTCATCACCCTTTCCGCCAGGCGTGGACATGACAATGGCGCTTACTTCAGGTCCAACCAACTCATCCAACTGCTTTTTGTAAAGAACGCAACACTCTCTGTCAAAAGTTACGACTTGGGCTTTAAATCCGTTAGGTTCCACCTTTTCCTGGAAGTGATTAACGATATGCTGGCAAATGACAGCAACTCGAACGGGAGATTTGATCAAGACGGCCATTTTTGCAGCACGTTTCGACAGATCATCTCTATCCTGCTCGCTCAGTTGGTCGGTTATTTGCTGAAAAGCCTCATCAATCGCGTCTTTATTGATTCGCAATTTGACATCAACCGCCTCGAAATGAAGAGGTAAGGTGGCCTTATCACGGATGGATTCCTCAAAGGAATAACGGCTCATATAGCCTTGTTCATCTTCTTCTGCCCCAAAAGCCCAGAAAGTGTTGCGATCCCGTTTGTTAATCGGCGTGCCGGTCAGGCCAAAAAGAAAGGCATTGGGCAGCGCTTCGCGCATCTTTCGTCCCAGATCGCCTTCCTGGGTGCGGTGCGCCTCGTCCACCATGACGATAATGTTCGAACGATCATTTAGGCGGCCGTCCGCCTCGCCGAATTTATGAATGGTAGTGATTATGATCTTGCGGGTATCGGCTGCCAGCAGGCTTTGCAGTTCCTGCCGGGTGGCGGCTCCGATCATGTTCGGGATATCGGCGGCGTTGAAGGTGGCGGTGACCTGGGTGTCCAGATCGATTCGGTCCACCACGATCATCACCGTGGGGTTGCCGAGCTTGCGGTGCATCCGCAGCTTCTGCGCCGCGAACACCATCAGCAGCGACTTGCCCGAGCCCTGGAAATGCCAGATCAGGCCTTTCTTTGGGTAACCCTTGACCACGCGGGCCACCATCAGATTAGCGCCTTCGTACTGCTGATAACGGCAGATGATCTTGATGCGCCGGTGTTTCTTGTCGGCGGCGAACAGGGTGAAGTTCTGCAGGATGTCCAGCACCACATGGGGGCGCAGCATGGAACGGATGGAACGTTGCACGTCCGCAAGCGTCCCCTCGGCCTTTTTCTCGCCTTCGTGCCACGGCCCCCAGATATCGATGGGCATGCGCACCGAGCCGTAGCGATAGCACTTGCCCTCGGTGGCAAAGGAGAGGACGTTGGGCACGAACATCTGCGGCACGCTCTGTTCATAGCCGTTGTGGATGTCGCTGGCCCCGTCAACCCAGGTCACCGCCGGGCGCACCGGCGTCTTGGCCTCGCCGATCACCAGTGGGATACCGTTGACCAACATGACGATGTCAAATCGGCGGCCGCCTTCTTTGATCGGATAGACCCACTGGCTGGTGACCACGTAATCGTTTTTGCTAAGGTCTTCGAAGTCGATCAGGCGAACCGGCGTATGTTCTCCGCGCCCGCCGAAGGGCATGGACTTCTCGCCCCGCAGCCATTCGGCAAACAGCTCGTTGGCCCGCACCAAGCCTTCGCTCTGCACCGAAAGTGGGATGGTCCGCAGGCGATAGAGCACCTCGTCAGTGCGGTCGGGTTGGGCCTTGATTTCCGGATTCAGACGAATGAGGGCATCGCGCACCATCGATTCCACCAGTTCATCGTAGTGCTGGCGCGGCAGCTCCTCTGCAGGCACAAAGCGCCATTTGAGGTTTGTTATTTGAAGAATAACGTGTGAATCAAGGTAATCGGGTTTCGGCTCGGCAACACACCACTGTCTATCCTTATCAGTCAAAGTATCCAACACAAGTTGTTCAACCGTATTTTCCTCATTGAAGTAAGTCATTACTATCTGCCTCAAGCCAATGACGAAAGCTTTTTGCTCGTCAACCTTGCAAGAATGTCGTCACTTCCTAACCTTGCTTCAGCAATCCTGCGTGCGGCAAATTCTCGCCATTCAATAATTCCAGGCGCTCGGAAAGAATCCCAAAGAGCACGCATAGTGGTCATGCACTCTTCAGAAAATTTTTTGAAGTCTTCCGCGCTGATGTAAAAGATATCCCCCGTATGAGGTTTAGCAGCAAAATGTAATTTGTCTGAAGTCGAACAAAATACGACCGAGAAATTTACTCCGGGGTGTTCGGCTGCGAGTGTGTCTGGATGAGCCTTGGCCTCCAGCGTTTTTTTCTTTGACACAACAGGATTATCACCTGTTGCAGTGTAGTCTTCAAAAACAATGCCCTGTCGGCCAAAGATCCACCAAGGGTCAGGATCACCAGATCGTTCAGTATTGCCTGATTCAAAACCTAGGAGATGACCAAGCTTAACCTGTGCCTCTTCGAATGGTTTTGACTCTAGGCTTGAAAGACCATCCCGGATTGACTGAAAATACTTGTCAATCTTTAAGCTGCCGGACTTTCCAAATTTTTCGAGGACTCCTTCTATGCGTTCTATACGTTCTCCATAAACAATGTCGATTGGCTCTTCCACTGCTTTTGTGGAGATCAGTTTTTGAATCTGTTTAAGCCACGGCAACGTACTCGCGCATAAAAATGCTGCCGAAAAATGTTCTTGAGCAATCTGCGTTTGATTTGCTTGGTACGCAGCAGAGCCCGCAAGGTAATTCCAGAGAGCAGAATACCCCTTCAGGTCAGGTCCGCCAGCAAGACTGGCAAGTACATCTTTTGCTGACGAGAGAGCACCATCATAATCTCCAGACCAGAGTGCATCTTGAAATTTCACTTCATGAACAACCGAGTTCCCAAGCTGACTTGCGGAAGGTATGGGTAATTGAATCAGTTCATCTCTTGTCTCCAATATGTGGTTATCAGCTGATTTCCACTCTGCCCCATGGGCAACAAATATGTCGATGTTATCAGCCAATTCAAAAGGGTTATCTACTTTTGACTGATCTACACCGAAATTCACCTCTGCCTGAAGTTCCGGATGCAGAGTCTCTCTCTTTTCCGGCATATGGAAATATTGATGCACCTTATCGCCGATAATAACTACAAGTGCGTAGTCGGTTGATGAGCGAGTGCATCTTCCTACCGCCTGGGTAATTCTGGTGCGGATGCGAACCTGGAAAAGCACAGATGCTCCTAATCGACTGATGATGAAACGCTCCTGGAGATTTGTTGATTCTGGAAGACCATAGATTATCAAGTACCTGCATTCGTCTCCGATCAGATCGATCCCGTCATATCTGTTCGCCAGAACAGCAATGGCAGAATTAGCCTGAGTGAAAGATTTCTTCGACGCCTCCAATTGGGCTGCGTCAAAAAGTGTATGGCTCTGAGTCGCCGGGAGTAACCTAATGGCTTCTTTTACTTTATCGGCGTCACGGTTACTTGGAGTGAGGACGAGTGCTCTGTCAAATTTCGTAATCCATGATATCGCGAGATCCAATGAAGTCGCTTCATCCCACATTCGCATAGGGAACACGAAAAAGCGTCGGCCTATTCCCTGCTTATCCCACCCTTCTGGGGCAGGTATCCGTTCGATTCTGTTTCGACCGAAAATTCTTTCCAGGTCTCCACCTTCACCGAGAGTTGCGGACATATAAATACGTTGCCGGGCATTCTGAAACGGCGCAAAGCTCTTAGTTGGGGCTATAAGAGGACGAATGAGAATTGAATTGCTTGTGTAGTAGAGATGGCAGGCGTGAAGGTGATCTCTGATCATGCGCCATCGATAACCATAATCCTCCGGACTTTCTTCGTGACGGCACGCACTGTCAATCGCAACTGTCAGTGCGGTTTTACATTCAAGTAAATAAGGCGTCGGAATCTTGTTCACGAATGATGTATCAAGCGATCCCTCATTGCCTTGGTCGTATCGGAGCTGGTCATTTTCTGTGGTATAAGGTGCGATGATCTGCCAGATTGCATCGAAGGTAGTTTGGTCCTGATAGCGTCGGACCTCCAGTGACCAGAAACTCGACACATAATTCTCGGCGGCGTGGGCATCGTCAAAGATGATTGTATGAACGTCGCTGAAAAACGGATTTGTATTGAATAGGGCGCTATAGGTGGCAACACCTATTGATTCGCAATTGTTGAAAGCTGTTTTGTCAGCATCCGGATACTGGTGTTTGGAGCCCGAAAAATCAAGTGCGTTGATTCCATATTTTTCTTTGGCCTGTTCGACGACCTGATGGACAAGCTGCTTGGTTGGGCAAAGCACTACACATCGCTTTCTTTTTGTTCTTCTGCGCCATTCTGCAATAAGGAGACCAACCAGGGTCTTACCACTGCCGGTGGGCAGCTCAAGTGCGATATCACGATTATCGACATGGTCCATGTAGTTGCGGAGCATGTCGGCCTGCTGCGCAAGAAGGCCTTCTACGGTACGATCCCGCAGGTCACGGAACAACGATTCAGGATCTTTGATGGATACCGGAGATTTCTGGGGAATTTTAAACGCCATGGAGTAACCCTCCTTGGTTTCTATTACATGCGTCGCCGTAACTGGCAAGCTCTTCGGCGACCATGTTCGAATTCACGCCACCACAGAGCGTGTCGAGAACCATCTGTTCGACAGTGTTTTCTTCGTTAAACATGGGCGGTTCCTATTTCCTGATTAGTAATTGAAAGCCTAAGTGCGCGTAGCAACGAAATATGGCTGTCAATTTCAGAGATTTTCCTCTCGAACGACTCGAAATGCCGTACAAACTCCTGTTGTTTTGGCAGCGGTGGTAAGGGCAGCACCTGCCTCTTAATACCTTTTGTGTTTAGATTGTAATTTCCAGCGCTTGAGCGAATCTCGTGTCGCAAAGTTCGTCTCATCAACGAGGATGAAAGCGCTGCGTGCAAATATTTTGGGAGCAGGAGTTCTGTATTAGGCACAAGACGGATTAAATATGACGCATAAATACAGTTTTCTGGGAGTTCCTCGACAACCGCTGTCCTCCCAACATACTCTGGATTGCCATTGGTTCTTACTATGAGTATGTCCCCTCTGGACAAACGATATCTGTCAACTTCTGGTGCTGGTAAGTCTACGAATGCGAGATCATCAAGAACTATTCTTCCACCAATTACATTTGGTATACGAAGAATCGGAGCCGTTCCGGAACCGGCCGAAGCGATTCTTTTAGAACTCCCGTACTGAACATCAATCAGGAGCTTCCCAAGGTTCTTCGTATCCCAGCCTCGGCTTAGGAAATCAGTGGCAAAAGTATCAGCGACATTTAGAAGACTTTCCTTTGCTTGCTCGAAGCTTACAAGTGCTTCATCCGCCGCCCACAGTATCTCGGCAATCCGCTTTTGTTCATCAAGCGGCGGCAGCGGGAACTCCTGCACTTTCAATGTCTTCCAGTTGATCGTCGGCGAGAGTGAGCCCACAGATATTTCAATGGCCCGCTCCATGAACATGTCGGAATGCAGAAAGAACGGCAAAAACTCCGGCAGAATCATTTTGGGATTTGCACGGACGACCATGGCATGGGCCGAGCAGATGCCGTCGAACTCCGCCACTGCTAGTTTGCGTTGATACGCACGGCGACGCCCGAAAATCACATCGCTCTTCTTGAAGGCCAGTTTTTGTCCGGTGACATCGGTCGGGCGCCCCCACTGGCGCAGATGAATCGTACTGGGATCGAGGTGTTCCAGCCCGACATAGACATCGGTTTTGGCATCGGCAGGGTCTACTCGCACAGCAACGTTCTGGGCGATGTCGCCGAACTTCACCATCTTCCAGCCGGTTTTCAGGGTCGTCATGTATTCCCTCCGGCGTGAATCACTCTCAGAGTCCTATCGACGAAAATCTTGAGCTCTCGTGGATCTGGTTCATCAGCGTTCTCGCCAGATGACCCATGATGAAAGCGCTGGCTATATGTATTGATGTTTCCGAGTTCTTCGACTAGAGACTGACAATGGGCAAGCGGCGTTCCCGCTTGAGCTTCACGGATTTTCGGAATCATATCTCCCAACCAATTTTTCTCATCCCAGGCTTTTGGGAATTTCAGTCGAAGGTACTCTTCTAAAATCACGCGAAGAGTGTCTGCAACTTCTTTTAGATGCCCAATATGATCGGCGGGATTCTCGGAGTAATTGTGAAGGAGGTGATAGTTTTTCAAATAGGCTTGGCTGGGAAGTGGTGGCAGCGGCTGTGCTACGAGTGTTGCCGGGTCAATCAGTGGATTAAGGACAAAGGTTTTCGCTTGAGTCCCGGGGCGTCTCTCAACCGCCCTTGCAAATTCAAGATCATGCGAAAAGACAAAGCACTGATTAGCAAGGCCTGTAAGGTGATGGATTCTTTCTATAGTACACTGGCGGCGGCTACGATCCTGATTATGATAGGGGTCGTCAAAAACCACTATTGATCTACCCGCATCGGATGCCATTTCCACCTTGGCTAGGAAAAATGCGAGCGCCAATGCGCTGCGATCACCGCCACTGAGCGTATTCGCGAGGGAAACTTGAGATGGGTCGGAAGCAGACTCTGGCGTGGCGGAAACCCGCTCTCCTCTTAACTCTATCGCAAGCTGACCGGATGGACCACCTCTGAAGGTCACACCGTCACTGACAATTCGGAAATCCGCACCAAAAAGCGTCAAAAATTCATTTATTCGTGCGCCATAACGCTCGAACAGTTGATTGGATTGCACACGCAGCGCTTCATTGGCTCGTTGCTTCTCCTGCTGAGCTGTTGTTTTCTGGCTATTTGCTGCATCGTATGCCGCGTAAGCATCTACGGTCACCTGCTCATGTCTTTTCTTGGCGGCATTCAGTTCAGTCAGTCTTTGCTGTAACGGCGTCAAATCAATCACTCCAGCATTAGCCTGGCGATTTTGTAGTCCACCGTTTATCGCAGTCAAAGCTTCATTGTAAGCTTTCAGTGCGGCAGCCTTCTCATTCCAAGAGGTTACTGCGGCGGACTCATCAGCGGTCAGGAGGGCTTCGCTTCCCGGGTTTGCCTGCTTCCTTGCCAATGCAGAATCTATCGCCTGATGAGCGCCTTGTAGCAAAGCGATTATGGTTTCAATATCGTCAATTTCCGGTAACGCAAATTCATAACCTGCAGCGTCCTTCCACCAGTCTTGTTCGGTCTTGTGAGAGGTGAGGGTTTGCCTAATCTGATTTTGCTCAGCTTCACCAAATGCACCCTGGACAGCAGACTTCGTTGATTCCCGAAGCTGTTCCTGAGCTTGCAGTTCGCCGGAGAAGAACGAGCGATATGCATCCAGAATATCCAGGCCCTGCATATCCTGCCCACAGTGTGGGCAAGCGGTACTGCTTTGAGCATCGAAACCTTGCTTAACCCAGCTTATTGGAAGCCGTTGAGAGGTGGCGGCGAGATGTTCCCTGATTTTTGCCTCCGCAGCCAAAGAAGCTGTATCGAGTGTCGAGCTTAATACCTTATCCAATGTCTCTGGAACTTCAGCTATCGGTAATGTAGCCAGTGGCCTGCGGGCCCGAATGGCATCTGCCTTTGTTTTTGTTTGTTCGGCTGATCTCAATTCGCTGCTTGATTCAGCGATTTTGGCATCCACATCATCTACGGAAGCAAGATTTCTGAACGAATCTATGGTGTAACCAGTGGGAATAAGCCTGGTGAGGTCCGACTGCGCGGTATTAACCGCAGCGGTGGCGGTACTCAGTTGTTGCTCTGCGGTATCGACCGCCTGTTTCAACGCGATGGCTTGATCGCCGATCACCAGTCCATATAAGTTACGGCGCTGATCAACGCTGATGTGATGCCCGATGAAAACATTTTCTGCTACAAATCGGTCGTCATAGACATGAATCGGCGGGCAATTATCACGTTCATGCCACTGTGCGTTTTGGAAACGGATTGCTTGCCCCCCTTCCAACAAAACGACAACTTCTGGCTGCACGTCTGATCCAAGTCTTTTTCGGCCAATTACATAAGCAGGGTTGCCCGTATCAAGAGAACGGAACACATCGCACAGTGTACTTTTCCCACATGCATTGCTTGCGTAGATGACGTTCAAACTGGAGAAATCGCCTTCCGTGCCTCGTGTGGGGCTCAGTGCGGAAAAACGACCGACTCCCCTTAGCACATTAATTCGCTTGATCATTCGTCAATCCCCTCAAGCAAGGCCGCGATCTCTTCCGGCTGAGGTAGTTGCCCCCTCAATTCCCTGGGCAGAGTCTTGGTGATTTCGTAGGTTGCCACGCCTATGGGCTTGCGGGCGTCATGCAGGGCGTACTCGACGAT
>ENA-ORXD01001206-ORXD01001206.1-sediment-metagenome-genome-assembly--contig:-NODE-1206-length-23206-cov-4.438713_pt1 | contig 23206 bp, 9 predicted proteins | sample MGYA00237862_ERZ511471 | MGnify/ENA metagenome assembly ERZ511471
GCAGGCCTCTGAACACCGGAACAAACGAGCGGAACGGGAGATGGATCTCCTGCCATTCCCCCGAGGTCGTTTCAAACCTGGCCTGGTAGGCGGCGCCGTCAAAATTGGCGTTATCGCGCAGCCGGAACTGGTAGGTTTTCCCATCCCCGCGGACCCGCAGGGCCAACCCGGTATAATCGCTCAAATCCACCCGCTCCGGTCGGGTACGGATGGAAGCGAACCCACCGTTATTCTCCAGCGAGACAGTGCCAGAAAAAACCAGCATTCCACCCGGATGTGATGTCAGCACTTCCACGCGGCTGCTGGAAACCCCGCCCATCACCACATCATCCACCGCAAACCAGTTTTGCGCGTCCTTTGGCTGGGCAAAATCAAAAACCGTTCTGGCAGGTTCCATTGGTTTAACTTCCTTCTAAAATTCAATTATTCTTTCTATAGTATAGATTTTGTACAACAGAATTACTGCAATGTGTAGAATCTTCTTTCTGACAAACAACTCCCCACCGATACCACTGTAAAAAATTTCCCAAAAACGCCGGTATTCTGTGATAAAATAAACAAATTTTTATTCCCACAAGGTTGTATAGACGAGTTGCTTTAAGTCAGACAACCGAGTTAAGTGCCTTTGGTTCGCATCCGGATAAATACATAGCCGGTGCTTTCCAGCCTATCCAACAATCAATTAAAGACATTTGCACAGAAGCTGCCTCCCAGTTACGGCAATTCCTACCTTGTTATGCATTTCCGAAAGGAGACCCCATGAATCTTAAAAATATCCGCACCGATTTACCTCAGGAATTTCCTTACGGGTTGGAGCGAGACGGTTGTGCTGTTTATCTCAGCGCACGGAAGCACGGCATGAGTACATTCGGCACACTTAAGCGAGCGCTGGATTCACTGGTGCGCATGGGTCACCGCACGGGATTTGTCAATGGAGAAGGCGATGGCGCAGGCGTGCAGACCGACATTCCTCGCGAACTGTGGGCCAGGAAACTGAGTCATGCTGGTTTGCGCTCTTCTCTAGCAACACACCCCGGTTTCTGGGTGGGACACCTTTTTGTTCCCCATTCTCTGCCCTATCAGGAGATCAGTGGCAGCATTAACGCCCGGTTTCGGGAAGCGGATCTCAACCTGCTGATCGAAATCCAGCCTGAAGTCCGCCCAGAAGTTTTGGGGCGCAGCGCGCTGCAGGACGCTCCCACTTTCTGGCAAATCGCGGGATACAGTGATACACCTGAAATTGAAAACCGATTGTTGACCATTCAGGAATGGATTGAAAGCGAATACCGGGTTCACTTCGCTTCTTTGAGTAATACTACGGTGGTTTACAAAGTGCGTGGTTCCGTCGAAGCATTGGGACGTTACTATCCGGATTTGAAAGACCGAAACTATGATACCTGCATGGTGCTGTGTCACGCGCGCTATTCCACCAACACGGTTTCTACCTTTGAGCGGGCGCAGCCCTTTGCCATTCTGGGTCACAACGGCGAGATCAATACCATTGACCGTTTTTGCCAGGAAGCCCGCCAGATTGGTGTGAGTCTCCCATATCTGGGATCCGATTCACAGAATGTGGACCGCACCCTCCACACCCTGATCGTGAAATATGGTTTAGACCTTTTCGAAGCATTGGATATGATCTTCCCACCAGCGCCGGTGGAAGTGGCACAGATGGATCCCGAACTGCAAGCAGTGTACACCCGTTTGCGGCAGGCTTTTGGTCCTTACGCACAAGGGCCGGCCGGAATCGTCGCTCGCCATGGCGATATTGCTATGGCAAGTGTGGACGCGCTGGGCTTGCGCCCGCTGTGGTATTTTGAAACCGAGAAAGAGCATATTTTCAGCTCCGAGCGGGGAGCCATTTTCTTTGAAAACATGCTGAATGATGCCCGCCCACTGGCCCCAGGAGAGAAAATTGGCCTGCGGGTCAGCCGCGGGAAAGGCGTTCAGGTCTTTGAAGACGCACAGATCAAAAAATATGTGATGAGCACAGCCTTCCAGCGTGAAGCGCCTGAACTGGCACGCCGCTACTGGTCTGGGTGGAACCAGACCTCCTCTCCAGGATTTAAAGAGCCAGGAGCAATCGAGAGCCCCAACGGCGAGCGGCCAACCCCCTTATTTTCCTGCCAGATCTCATGGGACAACCCGGAACAGGTTCGCCGGATAGACAGCAGCTTGCTGGCCGCTGCTGGATGGCGTCTCGAACACGTGACGGACATCCACGAAATGATCCAAACCGGAAAGGACCCGGTGTCATCGTTGGGTTTTGATGGCCCCCTCGCCGCGATTGATCCAAACCGGACCAACCTGGCCGATTATTTCAAGGAAAAAGTAGCTGTGGTGACCAACCCGGCAATTGACCGCGGGCGGGAGATGGAAGCGTTTTCCACCCAAACACTGGTGGGGGCTCGGCCCGAGATCGGAGAACCCCCTAATTCCAATGATATCCTGATCACATTGGATACACTTCTGCTGACCGGTGGGCATCCCGCACTGGGCGGCGCCGAAGTATGTGAAGCCGTTGCAAGGCGTATTGGCAGCATGACGATTGAAAAATTTGTAGAATCCTTCCAGGGACGCGTTGCCTGCCTGAACCTGGGGGTGCAAAAAAGGGAACGGGTGGAGACCGCGCTGGAAAGACTACGCCGGGAAGCTGTCAAAGCGGCAAAAGCTGGTGTTCAGTGTCTGATACTGGATGATAAACTCGCTTTTCAGCGGGGTTTGGGCTGGCTGGACCCACATCTTGCATCCTCTGTGGTGGATAAGGCCTTGAGAGAAGCGGACAGCCACATCAACTTACGCCGCCGGACGGGCCTGATCCTGCGCAGCGCCAGTATCCGGAACCTGCACGACATCGCGCTTTTGAGCGGCTTCGGCCTCGACGCGGTCAACCCCTACGCCATGTTCGCGATCAGTATTAGGGCGAACGAAGGTCAAAGTGCCGGGGAGCCAGAGGAACTCATCGAAAAACAATACCGCTTAGCCCGGCAGATCAACATTGGCCTGGAAAAAGTCATCTCAACCATGGGCTGCCACGAGCTACGCGGTTACGGTCGGGTTTGCAGTTCTATCGGTCTGTCTATTGAGCTGTCTGAATGCCTGAACAGTCCAAACTTCTTTGGAGGCAGCCTGGTCGGGTTATCCTGGAAAGATTTGGACCGGGAAGCCGCCACACGCGCGGAAGAACTCCGCCAAAAAACTTCCGAAGCACCGCTGCCCAAAACCACGCATTTCTATCCCTCTTATTGGAAAAAAGTAGGGGATTTTGCCAGAGGAAAACTCGAATACAAGGAAGTGCGCGAGACATATGAACGGCTCGTCGCAGAAAAGCCAGTTGCGCTGCGCCACCTTTTGGGTTATGAACCCGATAAACAACCTGCGCGAATAGAAGATGTTGACTTGAGAATCAAAAATCACCGCATGCCGCTGGTGATCGGGGCCATGTCCTTTGGCTCCCAATCTGAACTGGCGTTTCGAACTTATGCCCACGCTGCTTCCATTCTGGATATTTTGTGTATCAATGGTGAAGGTGGCGAGCTGCCGGGGATCATTGGTTTATATAAACAGAACCGCGGCCAACAGGTAGCCTCCGGACGATTTGGGGTCAACGCGCAGTTTCTCAACTCTGCCAGCGTGATCGAAATCAAAATCGGACAAGGCGCAAAACCCGGCGAAGGCGGGATGCTGCCAGGATACAAAATCACCGCTCAGGTGGCTGAAGCGCGCCACACCACACCATTTGTGCCGCTGCTATCGCCCTCAAACAACCATGATCTGTATTCAATTGAAGACCTGGCACAATTAATTGAAGAGATTAAACTGGTCAACCCGGAAGCGATGATCTCGGTAAAATGTCCGGTTGTACCCGATATTGGCGTGATCGCAGTGGGCATCGCCAAGGCTGGTGCAGATATCATAAACCTCAGTGGGTACGATGGCGGCACAGGCGCGGCCCGTAAACACGCCAAAGAGTTCGTGGGGCTGCCGGTTGAAATCGGTATCCTCCAGGCTCACCGCGCGCTGATTAACGCTGGCATCCGTTACAAAGTGGAACTTTGGTGCGATGGCGGCATGAAAAGCGGCAATGACGCAGTCAAAATGATCCTGATGGGCGCAAACAGGGTCGGTTTCGCCACCCTGCCGATGATCGCCATTGGCTGCACAGTCTGTCGCAAGTGTAATGAAGGTTTGTGCCGCTCTGGTATCGCTACGCAGATCCGCACCCTGGAAGAAGCCAATAAAGTCGGTTTGAAGAATTTTACACCGCTGGATTACCTGCGCGCTGTCGATCAGTTGGTCCGGCTGCTAAATGCCATTGGTGAAGAAATGCGGGATATTACCGCCAGCCTCGGCTTCACCCAGCTCCAGGATATGGTTGGCCGGGCAGACCTGCTGACCCAGACAGCGTTGAAAGAACGGATTGACCTTTCACCCATGTTCGAGTCGGTTCCCATGAAGCCAAGGGTTGAACTTGAACCCGGTGTAGGACGCCTGCTGACCCGGCCGCGCAACAGCCTGACTCGTTTGATGAGCGAACTGGTGCTGAATATCATTTCGGATGAAGAAAAGGAGATCACTTACCAGGATGAGGTCATGGCTTTTGATAGGGCATTGGGCTCGCACCTTTCCGGTGAATTAGCAAGAAACCCTGAACTCGAAAAGCGAATAGACCGTCTGCACCTGCATTTTGGTCCCTCTTCGATCGCTGGGAATGGCTTTGGCTCGTGGATCAGCGATAAAATCGATTTGCTGATCGAAGGCGGAGCACAGGATGGGGTTGGAAAAGGCGCAAACGGTGGCCGGATCGCTGTGATGAAAGGCCTCAACAAAGACGGCACGCGCATCGATGGCAGTGTCGGCAAAAGCTTTGCGTACGGCGCGATCAAAGGCATCCTGATTGTCCAGGGTAATGCCGATACTCGCGCCTGTATTCGCCTTTCTGGAGCCTCGGTGGTATTGGGCGGGGAAATAACGGAACCGTTAAACGGATCAGAAAATACAGGCACCCGCGCGAACTTGAAAGGATATACCTGTGAGTATATGACCGCCGGGCAGGTTGTCATCCTGGGTGATCCTGGCCCCTACGCATTTTCAGGAATGACCGGCGGCGTAGTTTATCAGATGCTAACCCCAGAAATGGGCTTTGACCGCAGCGCACTCCAAAAAAGGCTGGCGCGCGGATCGAACGTGTGCCTTAAACCACTCGAGCGTGACGATACCATCGGTATTCGCGCGTTGCTGGGAGAATACAGCAAATCTCTTGAACAGACTCACCAATATGAGGAAGCACAGCGTATTCAAAACTTGTGTGAAGAGTGTGTGCTTATGGAACGCTTTATCAAAGTGATTCCAATGCTTGAAAACTATCCCGTCCAGGATGAAGCCGCGTAAAGAAACAACCTTCAGGGTGATACAAAAATGCAAACAGGATATTTTTTAGTTTTTCGCTTTCAGACCTTTTGTATCCTGATTTCTGGGTCAAAGGGGTAACTGTTCCCACAAACGCGAACTGGCAGATTACATCAAAATGTGTTAAAATTCTAGCGTTCTGATGGAAGTTGAACCTGTAGGGGCGTGGTGCAATGGCAGCACACCAGACTTTGAATCTGTTGATCCTGGTTCGATCCCGGGCGCCCCTGCCTTTTCCCTGCTGCCCAAATAACGGGTTTTGCGCCGCTTGACCGGCAGCGCAAAACCCGTTAATTTTTTTCAAAACGACTGGCAGGGTCTGATAATTTCATATAAAACCATTGCGGCCCGGCAGCGCTTGCGGGTCGGAAGGAGAATTGGATGACAATTACAGCAGTGATCCTGGCGGCTGGCCAGGGAACCCGGATGTGCTCGAAACTTCCCAAGATGCTGCACCCGCTGATGGGCCGTCCGCTGATCCAATATGCTTTAGACGCGGCAGGAGCCGCCACAGACCAGACTCCGGTAGTGGTGGTTGGGCATGGAGCGGAACAGGTGCGGGAAGCGGTGGGAGAGGCCGCGCGCTTCGCCCTGCAGGACCAGCAGCTGGGAACAGCCAACGCCGTCCAGGCCGCCGAAGGCCTGCTTTCCGGTAAAACCGATCTGGTGCTGGTGATCTTCGCGGATATGCCCCTGTTCCGGCCTGAAACACTGCGGAATCTGGTAACAGCCCAGCAGGAAAACACCGGCCCAATCACCATGCTCACCGTAATCGCGGAAAACCCGCGCGGTTTTGGCAGAATTATCCGCGGCGCGGGGGGAGAAGTTGAAGCGATTGTGGAAGAAGCCCAGGCCACGCCGGAGCAATTGGAGATCCACGAACTGAACGCCAGCGTGTACTGTTTTGACGGTGAATGGCTGTGGAAAGCCCTGCGCCAGGTACCGGTCTCTCCAAAAGGCGAGTATTACCTGACCGACGTGGTGGAAATCGCGGTCAAGGAAGGCTATAAGATCCAGGCTTTCACCATGGAAGACCCGGCAGAGGCGCTGGGGATCAACAACCGGGTGCATCTGGCCGAAGCGGAAGCGATTCTGCGGCAGCGCATCAACCGGGCCTGGATGGAAGCCGGGGTGACCATCATCGATCCTGCCACCACCTACATCCAATCCGGCGTGCAGATCGGGCAGGATACCGAGATCTGGCCGAACACATCGCTGCGAGGCGCTACCCGGATCGGAGAAGACTGTGTGATTGGCCCCAACAGCATTCTGGAAGATATGCAGGTGGGCAACCATTGCAAAGTGCTCGCTTCCGTGCTGGAAAAATCTGTGCTGGAAGACCATGTGGATATCGGGCCGTTTGGACATCTGCGGAAGGGCGCCCACCTGGCCGAAGGCGTCCACATGGGTAACTTTGGTGAAGTAAAAGACTCGCACCTCGGCCCCGGCACCAAGATGGGTCATTTCTCTTACATCGGCAATGCGCAGATTGGCTCGAATGTCAACATTGGCGCGGGGACAATTACCTGCAATTATGATGGAGAGCATAAAAATTTAACGGAAATCGGCGATAATGTATTTATCGGCAGCGACACCATGCTGGTCGCGCCGGTCAAATTAGGAGAAGGGGCCCGCACGGGCGCCGGCGCGGTAATCACCCACGACGTAAATCCGGGTGAGGTGGTAATCGGTGTCCCAGCCCGGCCCCTGACAAAAAAGAAAGATGATGATGGATAATCTGCTCTGGTTCTGGTTTTTCTTGTTTCTGGCATTGGACATCCTGTTCGCGGTGGTGCGGGTCAGCCTGGTATATCTGCGCCTGCCTCACCTGGTGAGTCTTAAAGGAGGCGATTTCGAGGCGGTTGAGCGCACCATGAAGCTGCTGGAACGCCCCGACCTTTCGGCCACCCTGCGGCTGGTACTGGTGAGCACGCATTTTATCCTGGCAGGTATTTCCTGGTTGATCCTGACGCAGCTGCTGAACCTCACACTCCCGCTGTGGGGCGCCATTGTGATGTGGGCCTTGCTGGCGGTGTTGGTTTTATTCCTTGAATTCGCTTTTGAAGGAATTGTGCTGCGCAGTGTTGAAACCTGGGCAGTACGGGTGACACCCATCGCAACGCTGTTGGATTTCATCTTCCGCCCGGTTTCGTGGGTTCTGATGCAGATCCTGGGGTCTCCGCGGGTGCTCCAACGCTCGCTGGGTTCGGTGACGGAAGATGAGTTGAAAACCTGGGTGGAACAGGGCCAGCCCGAGGGCAGCCTGGAGATGGGCGAGCGCAAGATGATCGCTTCCATCTTCCATTTCAGCGATACCCTGTGCCGGGAGATCATGGTCCCGCGCATCGATGTATTCGCCCTGGAAGTGAACTCTTCCATCAACCAGGCCATTGAAGCTATCATCCAGTCCGGGCACTCCCGCTTTCCGGTCTATGAAGAGAGCATTGACAATATCATAGGCCTGCTGTACGCCAAAGACATGCTGCGGCTGGACCGCGAGAACATCCACTCCATCCGCAGTTTGCTGCGCCAGGCGTACTTTGTCCCCGAAGCCAAGAAAGTGGATGAACTGCTGCGGGAAATGCAGGCCCGGGGCATCCACATGGCCGTGGTCGTGGACGAATACGGCGGTATGGCCGGGCTGGTGACCCTGGAAGATATTGTGGAAGAAATTGTCGGAGAGATCCGTGATGAATACGATGAAAAGGAAGAGCTGCTGTTTGAGGAAATGGGACCAGACGAGTATATCTTCCACGGGCGGATTGACCTGGATGATTTCAACGAAATTGTGGACACTCACCTGACCAAGGATGTCGCCGACACGCTGGGTGGGTTTATCTATGGACAAATTGGCCGTGTCCCGGTAGGGGGCGAAGAAGTTGAGATTGAAGACTGGCACCTGACTGTTGAGGAGGTCAGCGGGCGGCGGATCCGCATCGTACGCGCGCGCCGCGTCCTGACTGACCAGGATACCGAGGAGCAAAACAATGACTCTGAACGATGAGATGCGCGAAAAATTGATCCAGACGGCAATCCACGCCCGAAGCTGGGCGTATGTGCCCTACTCCAATTACGCCGTGGGCGCCGCCCTGCTGACCTCTTCCGGCAAGATCTATGACGGGGTGAACGTGGAAAACGCCGCTTACCCGGTGACGGTGTGCGCCGAACGCACGGCTGTCTTCAAGGCAGTCTCGGAGGGTGAACGCGATTTCACGGCGATCGCTGTGGTAACCGAGAATGGCGGCGCGCCTTGCGGAAGCTGCCGCCAGGTGCTGGCCGAATTTGGACTGGACACGATCGTTTTGATCGCTAACGCTGAAGGAACTGTTCAGCAAGAGACCACGGTGAACGCGCTGCTGCCCGGCGCTTTTACGCCGAAATACCTGGGCAAGTAGCCTGTTGGTTTTTATTTATCCTGTGAGGTAGGGCCGCATGGCTTCAACAGAACGTTCTCTGCGAATGGAAGCTGTGGTCCTGCGCCATTCCAACTGGGGAGAAGCGGACCGCCTGCTGGTACTGTTCACCCGCGAGCAGGGCAAAGTGCGCGCCATCGCCAAAGGCGCGCGCAAGATGCGCTCGAGGAAAGCGGGGCATCTGGAGCCTTTCACCCGGGTCATGCTGCTGCTGGCCCGCGGGCGGGATCTGTGGATCGTGACCCAGGCCGAGACCATCGAAGCCTACCCCGCCATCCGCGCCGACCTGGAGCGCACCGGCTACGCCGCCTATGTGGTCGAGCTGCTGGACCGCTTTGGCTATGAAGAGGGCGAGAACCAGGCGCTGTACCGCCTGCTGGTGAGCACCCTGGAACGGATCGCCGGAGAAGAGGATATTTTCCCCGCAGTGCGCTACTATGAGATCCGTATGCTGGACCTGCTGGGATTCCGACCGGAGCTGCTTAACTGCCTGAACTGCGGCGCGGAGATCAAGCCAGAGGACCAGTACTTCTCCGGCAGCCAGGGCGGCGTACTGTGCCCCAAATGCGGGTCGAAAGACCCCGCCGCGCGCCCGATTTCCATGCTGGCGCTGAAATTCCTGCGCCATTACCAGCGCAGCAGCTACGCAGCGGCCCGCCGGGCGCGGATCGTCCCCGCGGTACGCCGGGAGATGGAGACGGTGATGCAGTACTACCTGACCTACCAGCTCGAGCGCAAGCTGAATACCCCGGATTTCCTGCGCTCGGTGCGGCAGACCGGAGATACACCACCCAAGAATGAATAAGGCGGCTGCACTCGCAGCCGCCTGCTGATTATTTTGGTCTGAGGTCTCGCCCGGAAGAATTATTGTTCGCCGCTTACGGAAAAGATGGCGGGGCCCTCCGCGTAAGGCCACACCCCGATTGTACCGCATTGATTCCAATTCCAGTATATCGGTGAGGTGCCGCTCCGCGTGATGGCAGCCGCGCCCAGCCAGGTTTCACCTCCGGCACAGGTATCATCCATTTCGTCACTGAAATAGTTCTTTCCATTACTCCAGATACGCACGATCGGATCCGCCGCGTTCAGGTCAGCGCCATTGTTGTAGTCATGGAGGACAAATCTGTACTCCCCGGTAGGATATAACCCCAGATAATAGGGGTAGGCAGCACGGTAATAGTTGGTAACGGTAATTGCCTCCACACCGAGCCAATCCTTATCGCCACCATCCCGGTACCAGCGCGCGTGGGGGTAGTCCAGCAAGGTGCCTGGACCAATATCATTGATATTGCCAGATTTGCCGCTGCCGACCACGCCGCTGGGTGAACCGGCCGGCAGGAAGGCAAACAGGTCAAGATTGTATCCCACATACCAGTTGGCCACTACAGTGGTGCCATTCTTTGGGGGCACTCCAACCTGGAACCATTTATCCCAATAGAAACCGCCAGGGCTTTTGCTGCCCCTGGCAAATAACTGGCTGCCGACAGTGTAGCCTCTCTTGCTGACATACATTGAGTGCTCAACGTCATCGGCCGGGATATTGATCAAATCCACAAATCGATTCCTGACATCAGTCATGATGGCGGTAGTGATGGTGCTGCCGTTTTCGCCGTGCACAACAGTGACAATCGAGTCTATCAGCGGGAGTCCAGTGATGGCGTCGGTCACTTCAGCATAAAAACCACCCCGTTCCATAGCGGCTGCCACTGAAAGAACGCGGGCGTCGTTCATCGAACCCGGCCAACAGAACGGGGCTTTGATGGTGTCTTCATCAACAAGACCATATTCAGCATTGTTATACCCGATGGTAGGATCGGGCATACTCGGGTCTTCCGCAATAATGGGGATGTACGCATAGTTGATTAACCTGTCGTGGATCCAGGTATTGTCTTCACTGGAGTAAAAACTCCACACCCGGGCAGCCGCGCCGGACACATGCGGCGCGGCCATAGAGGTGCCATTCCAATAGTCATAGCTTGGGGAACTTTCAAAGAAATAATTGTTCCAGAAAGGATAACTGACAGGCAGGGTCGAGTAAATGCTCTCGCCGGGGGCAATCATCTCGACCCAACTGCCGTAATTGGAGAAATCGGTGGCGCAGTCTCTGGGGTCATAGGTTTCATCACTGGTTTGAGTATCATCCCCATTGGTATCCACCCAGATCTCACCATCCCAGGGCACTCGTGAAGCGCCAACGGATAGCAGACTATGTCCTATTAACGCGTCTTTTGCCCACGCAGCCGGGTAAGCGTAATCACTGACGCTGTCATTGCCTGCCGCTGCCACCGCCAGCATATTCTTACTGTTGATGGCGTAATCCAGCGCGCTGTAAATGGCCGCAGGGCCCCCCGGCTGTGCTGGATTCTCAGGAAATCCCAGGCTCATGTTGATGACTTTGACAGATTTGTTGTTGGCGCAGTACCGAATGGCGGTGGCGATATCATAATCGGTTCCCCAACCCTGGGCATTGAGCGCTTTGACTGCCAGCACTTTACCATTGGAAATGCCGGCCGGGCCAATGCCGTTATCTGCTTTCGCGGCAATCGTGCCGGAGACATGGGTGCCGTGCCCGTTATCATCATTGGGGGTTTTGTCGTCGTTGATAAAATCATACCCTTTGATGACCCTGCCTATCAGGTCGGGATGTTGGTCATCAGCGCCGGTATCAATCACACACACCACCGGGCTTTTGTTTTTGTTGACCCAGATAATGTCATGCTCAATCACCCAGTTACCCCAATTGGTGTATTCATCATCAGGATAGGTCGGTTTAACTTTGCTCTTGAGGATTGTGCGCATGGAATATAAATCTTCAACACTGCGGGTGATTGTTCCGCCATCTTCCAGCCGATGGGTGATCTCGGAAAATTGAATCGCCTCACCCAGCGGATCGGCTTCAGGGATCCAGGCAATGTAGTTGGGCTCCGCGTAGGCCACACCGGACTGTACGGCGATCTGTTCCGCGAGAGAAATCACGTCTGCCGTGGAGTCGGTACTCAGCAGAGCCATGCTGCCAACCTGATCGACCACCATCGCACCGACCATACCGGCCAGTGCGGATGCTCTGGCTTCCATGTTGGACTGGGGTAAACCGCGGTCAAATCCAACCACGATCTCACCGGGTACGTACAGGGTATTCCTGGTGACTTCGGCCTCAGAGGTATATCCCTGGACGGGCACCTCCTCTACGGGCAGCAGAACCAACCCCAACACAAGAATCAAACTGATGATAATATTGCGGTCTTTTTTCATTTCTGTATCCCTCCAAATGCTAAATGATTATTTTTATGACGGTGAATGAACTCAGGTGGCAATACAATTCACAGGCATCATCTCTTTGAGGGAATGATGTGCTTTCTAAACCCGACAATGATGGAAAAACAACCTGGAGGAAATGAACAACGAAAGGGTGAAAGGAAACTCCCCAATGTTGGATTTCTTTGCGGAATGAAGATCAGGCGCGGCAACCGAAGCTGAGCAATGCAAAGAAATGATAAATCACAACCTGACAAGGGTTGAAAATGCTATATTCTCACCCCTTGATTAAATATTACATCAAAAGGAAAGCAAATCAACCCTGAATCGATTCAATTCCGGTCTGTTGGGCATGTTTTCGCAAAAGTGAATGAAGGAGAATTGTACATAAAGCGGCGGCCTCAAATGCAGCCGCCTGCTGGTGAGCGCTCTGGAATGGATCGCCGGAGAAGAGGATATTTTCCTCACGATGTGCCGCGAGATGGAAACGGTATTGCAGTAGTTCCTGACCTACCAGCTTGAACGCAAGTTGAACAAGCCCGGATTTCCTGCGCTCGGTGCGGCAGAACGGGAAACTATCTCTTTGTGATAAAGAATCAGGCGGCTGCGAGTGCAGCCGCCTGTTGTAAGACCAATTTTACGATGCTTACTTTTCGTGATTGGTGGAGAAGATAGCCTGGCCGTCCGCATAGGACCAGATACCGCCGGGGAAAACGGCTCCTGTGCCGCAATTATCCCAGGTCCAGTAATTTGGATAACTGCCACTTCTTTCTATCCACATTGCGCCCCACCAGTTCTCACCCGCGCCGCAGGTGTCTGTTTTTTCAACAGCGTAATAATATTTTCCATTGTTCCAGAGACGGATAATGGGTTCCGCGTCTTCCAGGTCCGCGCCGCCGTTGTAATCTTTGATCAGGAAATCATACCACCCATTCGGGTATAATCCGAGATAGTAAGGGTATTGCGAACGGGGGTAATTAACGACAGTGATCGCCTCGACCCCGAGGTAATCTCCACCGCCCCCATCCCGGTGCCAGCGCGCGTAGGGTTCGGTCATTAACGTTCCCGCTCCCATATCTTCATCGTGCCCAGAAAGGCCGCTGCCCACCACACCTTTAGGAGGCGAAGGCAGGAAAGCGAACAGGTCGAGATCATATCCGGGATACCAGTTGGCCACCACAGTGGTACCGTTCTTGGGCGGCACACCAACCTGGAACCATTTTCCCCAATAATACCCGCCCGCACCGGTGTAGCCGCCCGCAATGATCTGACTGCCGGCAGTGTAACCTTTCATGCTGACAGAAATCGGGTGGAACACTTCGTCTTCAAAGGGATCCTGGGCAGGAATGTTGATCAGGTCCACCCAGCGGGTGCTGATGTTGGTCATTTTAGCGGTGGTAAGGGTTTTGCCGGTCAGACCGTGCCTAACCGTGACGGTCGCCCCGGTCAGAGGCAGGCCGGTGGTGGCGTCGGTCACTTCCATCGAGAACGCGCCGCGGTCCATGGCAGCCGCCACAGAGAGGAAGCTGGCATCGCTGGTCGAATCCGGCCAGCAGAATGGGGCCATAATGGTATCCTCTTCACCATCGCCATCCGTGTCATAAGCAATCCCAAAGCTAACCGGATCTCCATAGTAATCCACCGCCCCATGCGTGCCGTTATTGTAACCAAAATCAGGGTCAATGGACACATGTGAATCTTCCGCGATCGTCAATAAGTACCCCCGGTCGATCAGACGGTCATGTATCCAGGCATTGTTTTCGCCCGGGTAGAAACTCCATGTGCGGGCAGCCGCGCCGGCCACATGAGGGGTAGCCATTGAGGTGCCGTTCCAGGATTCGTAGCCAGGTGAACTGCCGTAAAAATAGTTATTCCAGAAGGGGTAACTGACAGGCAGAGTCGAATAGATACTTTCACCTGGGGCGATTATCTCCACCCAATCACCATAGTTGGAGAAATCGGCGGCGCAGTCATCCTGGCTGAAAAGCTCATTGCTGGTTTTGACGTTATTCCCATTCAGGTCCACCCACAGATCGTAACCGTACCAATCGGTGGGCATTCGGGAAGCGCCAACTGAAAGCAGGCCTTGCCCGATGAAAGCGTCTTCTGCCCACCCAGCCGGGTAGGCATAATCACTCACGCTGCTGTTGCCAGCTGCAGCCACCACCAGTTTTCCCATGTCATTGATGGCGTAATCGAGGGCGTTGTATTTTGCAGAGGTGGGAACGCTGCCGCCAAGGCTCATGTTGATCACTTTGACGGAAGAATTCATCGCGCAGTAGTAAATCGCCGTGGCAATATCAAAATCGGTGCCCCAGCCCTGGGCGTTCAGGGCTTTGACTGCCAGCACCTTACCGCTCGAGATGCCAGCTGGACCAATGCCATTATTTACTTTAGCCGCAATCGTCCCGGAGACATGGGTACCGTGTCCATTGTCATCATTGGGGATCTTATCGTTGTTGACAAAATCGTAGCCTTTGATGATCTGACCTGAAAGGTCAGGGTGGCGGTCATCGGCGCCGGTGTCAATCACACACACTGCCGGACTGGAATTCTTGTTGGGCCAAATAATGTCATGTTCAATCTTTGAATTGCCCCAGTTGTAAAACTCATCATTGGGGTAGGTTGAAATGACTTTTCCCTTGACTACGGTGCGCATGGCTTTCAGCATCTCAACATCACGGGTAACCAGGGTGCCATCATCCCGGCGCTGGGTGATCTCAGAAAGCTGTACCATATCCCCCAAAGGATCGGATTCCGGGATCCAGGAAATATAGTTCGGCTCGGCGAAGGCCACTCCTTCCTGCCCCGTGAGCTGCTCGGCCAGGGAAAACACATCCGCGGCGGGGTCAACGCTCAGCAGGGCCATGTTGGCGTACTGGTCGACCACCATCGCGCCGACCGAACCGGCCAGGGCTTCCGCCCGGGCTTCTATATCGGCACGCAGCAGATCACGGTCGAAGCCGACCACCACCTCGCCGGGTACGTACAGCGTGTCTCGAGTGATTTCGGTCTCAGGAGCCTGCGCCTGGACGGGCGCTTCTCCGGCTGGCATTAAAGCCAGCAACAAGGCAAAGATAACAAGGATGCTAAAGATACGGTGTTGTTTCATTTCTGGTTCCCTCCAAACGCGAACCTATTGCTTTGATCAGGATAAAACAAGTTTTGTTTTAATAACCCAGCGCAAACAACCCCTCTCAGGCGAGTGAGAGAGAGTCTCGGAGAATCAGATTGCGAGAAAAAAGTTGTGGAAAAATCAGGTGATACGGATGGTAAAAGAACCTGTGTAAAGTTGTTCTGCATCGCGAACCTCATCGAGGCTATCCAGGCTGAAAGGTCATAAAGATGGCAAGTAAAAGCCCAAAAAAAAATAACAGCTTTATGGACTCTATTGTACCCCTTGTTTTTATTTTACATCAAAAAGGAAACAAATCAATCCCTAATCAAACAATAATTCGGCTCAAAAATGACAAAGAGTTTTCCACCATCCATTGGTTGTAAAACTTATAACGCGTACAAAGCCTTGGCGGTAATGTCGCGCAGAGTACGCCAAAAGCAGGCGGCTGAGAGAACAGCCGCCTGCCGGTCCGACAGATCATGATTGGAGTGGGTCGATCAGGGTTCCTGGCTGGTGGAAGAGATGGCGATACCTTCCGCATAAGGCCACACCCCACCCGAGTCAGCGCTGCCGGTACCACACACATCTTGTGGCAAGTATAAGGGGGTTTTGCCATTACGAATAATCGTCGCTACTTTCCACCAGGTCTCATCCTCCGCGCAGGGGTCGGTTTTTTCCAGATAATAGTGATACAAATCATCATCCAGCAGCAAGGGGATGTTTTTTCCATTGTTCCAGATCCGCGCGATCGGTTCGGCGTCATTCAGATTGTCCCAGCTCTCCCCATGGTCATGGAGCAAGAACTGGTAACTTTCGTTGGGATACACCCCCAGAGAGTAAGGATATTGTGAACGGGGGTAATTGACCATGGTGATGGCTTCCACGCCAAGATAATCCCCGCCGCCCCCGTCCCGGTGCCAGCGTGTGCGGGGGAAATCTATCAGGGTTCCCGGGTTCCAGGAAGGATGCTCTAAAGTTGGCGAACCAACCACGGTGTTGGTGGGAGCCGGAAGCCAGGCATACAAGTCCAGGTCATAGCCGGAATTCCAATTGGCGACCACACTGGTACCCTTCTTTGGCGGCACACCCACCTGAAAGCCTATCCCCCACCAATAGTAACCGGGAGACGGCACCCAACCAAACGAGAAGATTTGATTGCCGGCAGTGTACCCTTTGCGGTTGACATAGATCGGATGCCCAACGAGATCCTCCGCGGGGTCCTGGGCGGGAATATTGATCAGGTCAACAAAGCGGGTTGTCATGCTGGTCATTTTCGCGACGGTGATTTTTTTCCTGGTCAGGCCGTGTTTAACGGTAATGGTCGCCCCGGTCAGGGGCAGGCCGGTGGCCGCGTCGGTGACCTCCACCGAGAAAGCGCCGCGGTCCATGGCGGCCGCCACAGAGAGGAAGCTGGCGCCGCTCATTGAATCCGGCCAGCAGAATGGCGCTTTGATGGTCTCCTCATCAATTTCGCCGTATCCGGGATTGTTATAACCCAATGTGGAGTCAGGCATATTGGGGTCCTCGGCGGTGACGGGCGCGAACCCCGAACCCAACAGCCGGTCGTGGATCCAGGTATTCGACTCGGCACGGTAAAAGCTCCACGCGCGGGCAGCCGCGCCGGCCACATGCGGCACGGCCATCGAGGTGCCGTTCCACGAGTCATAGCCGGATGAACTGCTGCCAAAGTAATTGTTCCAGAAGGGATAACTGACCGGCAGGGTGGAATAGATGCTCTCGCCGGGGGCGATCATCTCCACCCAGTCACCGTAGTTGGAGAAACCGGCGGCGCAATTATCTGTGCTGTAGAGCTCGTTACCATCTTCAATGCCGTCCCCGTTCTCATCCACCCACAGGTCGTAGCCAAGCCATTCGGTGGGCATACGGGAAGCACCAACCGAAAGCAAGCCATGCCCGATGGTGGCATCTTTTGCCCAGCCGGCCGGATAGGAATAATTGCTGGTGCTTTCATTGCCTGCCGCAGCCACCACCAGTTTTCCCATGGTATTGATGGCGTAATCCAGCGCGTTATATTCTCCTGAAGTGGGAACACTGCCTCCCAGACTCATGTTGATGACTTTGACCGATTTGTTGTTCGCGCAATAGTAAATGGCTGAAGCGATATCAAAATCGGTGCCCCAGCCCTGGGCGTTCAGGGCTTTGACCGCCAGCACCTTGCCATTCGAGATGCCAGCCGGACCAATCCCATTTCCGGTTTTAGCGGCAATTGTCCCGGCAACATGAGTTCCGTGCCCGTTGTCATCGTTGGGGACTTTGTCATTATTGATAAAATCGTATCCATTGATGATCCGGCCTTTCAGGTCAGGGTGTTTGTTATCCACACCGGTATCGATCACGCACACCATCGGGCTGGAATTCCTGTTGGGCCAGATGATGTCGTGCCCGATCTGCGCGTTGCCCCAGTTATGGAACTCATCATTGGGGTAGGTCGATTTGACTTTACCCCGGATGATGGTGCGCATGACTTTCAATTCTTCAATACTGCGGGTAATGGCAGCGCCATCTTCTCTGTGCCGAGTGATCTCAGAAAGCTGCACAGCCTCACCCAATGGGTCAGCTTCGGGAATCCAGGAGATGTAGTTGGGCGCGGCAAAAACCACCCCATCCTGATCCGAAAGCTGCTCCGCCAGCGCGGCCACATCCGCGGTGGGGTCAACGCTCAACAAGGCCAGGTTAGCGTAAAGGTCCACAACCATCGCGCCGACCGGCCCGGCCAGCGCTTCGGCCCTGGCCTGCACATCTGGCTGCGGCAGGCCGCGGTCAAACCCTACCACTACCTCGCCGGGGACATACAGGGTTTCCCGGGTGATTTCGGGGGCAGGCGCCTGTGCCCCGGCGGCCTCATTTCCAACCGGGACCAGGGTCAGGATCAACGTAAAAATAATGCCAATAGCAAAAACACGATATTTCTTCATTTTGTTTCCCTCCCAGGACAGATAACGAACAATGCTCATACCCATGAAGCAGCCATGTGATAAGCAATATGAATAGACAACCCTCCTTATAATGAATGGCGTGTGGATTTAATGCATTAGGTTATTGAAAAACAACCTGGAGAAAGTGAATGAGAAGGGTCATGCGATAGACCCTGGTTGAAAATTCAGAACAATAAAACTGGAACGCCGCAATCCACACAAGCAGGACAACCCGCAAAAGGTTGAAACAATATTTTCGTAAAGCGCTCCTTGCTTTTATTGTACATTAAAACACAGGCAAATCAACCCCACAGCAAACAGTTGACACAGACGGAGTTCCAGGGATCAGTTTCCAAAAATAGTTAATATGTCCATATTGCCGGCGTACGGCCAGACCCCCTCTTCTTCCCCTACAGCGTCGGTGCCGCATCTATCCAGGGAAGTGCCGACCACCGTGGACCCAATACGCGAGATCGAGCCGCCCAACCACCAGTATTCTTCCGGTTGGCAGGGGTCCTGTTGTACCGATGTGAGCATGATCTTGCCGCCATACCACACTCGCAGGACAGGCTGGCTGGCGTTGATCTCCTCTGGCGCGCCGCGCACCAGGAAATCATAGACCTCATTGGGATACAAGTAAATGTAATATGGAAAACCCTGTCTGGGGAAGCGCGAGATGGAAATGGACTCAACCGGGAGCAAATCACTGCCCGCGCCAGCCTGACCGCCATCGCGGTGATAAATCGCGAATGGGAAATCCCGCAGGGTTCCCGGGCCGTAATCCCGGCCGTGGCCGGAGTAGCCTGCTCCAACAACTCCGTTTGCAGTTGCAGGCAGGAAAGTGAACAGATCGAGGTTGTGAATGATGTCGTTGTCAATATCCCAGTTGATGACGGCAGTGAATTCTTTGTTGGGCGGCACACCAACTACGGAACCTTTTCCCCAGTTCCACTTGCCCGGGCTGACAAAGACCTCTCCAATCAATTGATACCCGCTGGTATAGCTTCGCTTTGAGAGCATGATCTGGTAGGCCTCGCCTGCCGGAATATTCAGCAGGTGGATCTCATTGGAATCTGTCCAGGTCATTTTGGAAGTTACTGAGATGCGCGAGTTCGCGCTGTTTACTGCTTTGGCAGCAGCTCCGGTCAATGGCAGACCGGTGGTGGCATCGGTGGCCTCCAGGATCACCGCGCCGCGTTCCATGGCGCCGGGAATGTTCAGAAAGACCGCGGCACTCATATCCTGTGCCGCGCCAAACGGGGCGGATCCATCCGGCCAACAGAACGGGGCTTTTATGGTTTCCAGGGTGCCTTCGGCGTCGTGGTCGTAATCGATCAGCCCGTAGCCCGGGTTTTGATAACCCAGCGAGGGGTTCGAGACGCTCTGATCCACAGCAAGCGCGCCGGCAGCCGCGAGGGAGTCTCCTCCCGCGATCAGACGGTCATGGATCTGTTGGTTGGACTCTCCTGAGAACACGCTCCAGGTGCGGGCCGCGGCCGCGGCCACATGCGGCGCGGCGAAAGATGTACCGCTCAACCAGTCATAGCCCGAGCTGACATCATCAAAGAAGTTTAAAGTAAAGGGATAACTGACCGGTGTAGTGGAATAGATGCTCTCGCCCGGGGCCAGGATTTCCACCCAGCTTCCGAAGCCGGTGAAATCCGTGGCGCAGTGACTGGCTTTGAAGCTTTCACCGGAATCTTTCAGGCCGTTTTCGTTGTGGTCCACCCAAATATCCGGGTCCTGGTCAAAATAATTTCTGCGGACCGCTCCAACCGAAAGTATGCCGGAGGAAATGGTATTGGGCTGGCTGCCGGGGGCCGGCGTGTCGGCAGACGCCCAGGCGGCCGGAAAAGTTTTCTCGCTGGAAGAGGTATTGCCGGCGGCGGCCACGATTAATTTTCCGATCGGGTTGCCGTATTTGTCTTCCTGATGAATAGCATACTCCAGGGCTTCGTAGATGGCGGTATCCTCACCGCTATTGTCGTCAAGGGAAAGGCTCAGATTGATAACTTTGACCGATTTGTTGTCCGCGCAGTAGCGGATGCCGGAAGCAATGTCAAAACTGGTCCCCCAGCCCTGGGCGTTTAGCGATTTAACGGCCAGCACCTTGCCATTGGAAATACCGGCAAGGCCCTGATTATTGTCAAATTTAGCGGCGATGACACCCGTCACATGAGTCCCATGACCGTGATCATCCTGCGGAACCCTGTCATTGTTGACAAAATCATACCCGGACAGCACTTTTCGGGAGAGATCAGGGTGGCGCGGATCCACACCGGTGTCAACCACACAGACCACCGGGCTCACTTTTTTCTCCGGCCAGATCAGGTCATGGCCAACCCACTCATTGCCCCAATTAGCCCATTCATCATCGGGATAGGTCTGAGAGGCAGTTGTCCGCCCGCCCTTCGGGGCCGGGTTCGCGTAAAAGACCTGGGTGTCTCCATCGGGATTAACACGGGTGAATTGGCGGATCTCTACCGCCGGCCCAAGCGGTTTTTTTTCGGGAACGCGGGCAATGTAATTGGGCTGGGCATATTTGACCCCCGGCTCCGCGCTCAAAAGAGCCACAAGTTGGTCCAGATCGTCTGCCGGATTGGTCTGGAGGAGTACCATATCACCAGACTGCTCCACAACAGTGGCGTTTACTTTTTCAGCCAGGGCAAAAGCCTGTGAGCTGTATTGTTGTTGAGAAACCGCGGCACTGTATCCGACCAAAATTTCTCCAGGGACAAAATCTATTTCTGGCAGATCCGATATGTGCATGGTTCCGCCCCGCAAGCCAGGAATAGCATTCGCCGGGAGTGCCGCGAACAAAAAAATCGATAATAAGACGTTGAAAACAATCTTCCGCTGTCTCATCTTATTCCTCCCTGATTGTCTAACCCGGCGTTCAAATCGTGTTTTTCCTTCACTTTTCTTCCCCGGCTGCGCCAGCCGATAACCTGTAATGCAACTAGAATAAGGATGGGGTGGCGGGCGCAATGCGCCCGCCACTTTAGGGGGGAGGGAAAGCCGGGTTGAAATTCAACCCAACCGATTTTGTGATCCAATCTCCAACCCATGCAAGCACAGAACGAAATGAATTCCTGCGGCCGGGGCAGCGTAACGAGTACACCTCAGCCAAATTTAATCCTTGCCATTTAAACACACAAGGCCAGCCCATGTGGCCGGTTTCGCTATTGGCTCCCCGGGGTGTGTTTTGCCTGTTTTTCTGGCTGGAACAAGCGACCAAAGAACCCCCCGGTTCCTCGCCTCCACACATAGCGTGCAAAGTGGTTTACGCTGTAAAACCATTATAGAGATTTGGAGGACGAATTTCAAGATACTGTGCAGGTCAATTTCTTGTTTCGCGTAGTTTTTAAAAAGAAATGTTCCTTTACAGGTTTGAAGGCTGGAGATAAAAAGATTGGTATAATTCAGGTTTGCAAATGAGTTTGTTAACAAATGCAGGGAGCGCACAATTTATGAATGCACCGCTTGATTTTCAATCGATTATTCTGAAGCTGCAGCAATACTGGTCTGACCAGGGTTGTTTGATCTGGCAGCCATACTACACCCAGGTCGGCGCGGGGACGATGAACCCGGCCACTTTCCTGCGGGTGCTCGGCCCCGAGCCGTGGAACGTGGGTTATGTGGAACCTTCCATCCGCCCAGACGACGGCCGGTATGGCGAGAACCCCAACCGGATGCAGCAGCATTATCAATTTCAGGTCATCTTGAAACCCGATCCTGGAAACCCGCAGGAGCTTTACCTGCGCTCTCTGGAAGCAGTGGGGATCAACCCGGAAGAACACGACATCCGTTTTGTGGAAGACAACTGGAATTCTCCAGCCCTGGGTGCCTGGGGATTAGGCTGGGAAGTCTGGCTGGATGGCCAGGAGATCACCCAGTTCACCTATTTCCAGCAGGCGGGCGGCCTGCCGCTGGAGCCCAACGCGGTTGAGATCACCTACGGCCTGGAGCGGATCGCAATCGCCCTGCAGGGCGTGCGCACATTCCGCGATATCCAGTGGAACGTGGAACGCAAATATGGCGAAGTGAACCTTCAGGGCGAACAGGAACACAGCAAATATTACTTTGAAGTTGCCGATGTAGAGCGCCTGCGCCAGATGTACGATCTGTTTGAACAGGAAGCAGAAGCCTCGTTGGCACAGGGCCTGGTGCTTCCGGCGCATGATTATGTGCTGAAATGCTCCCACACCTTCAATGTCCTCGATACCCGCGGCGCGGTGGGTGTGACCGAAAGGCAGGCGCTCTTCTCCCGGATGCGCGACCTGGCCCGCAAGGTAGCAGAGGCCTATATGGCTCAGCGTGAACAGCTCGGCTTCCCCTGGCTGGAAGGGGCAACCGCGAGCGCCCAAGTGACGGCGCAGGAATCAGCCACCGGGCAAAGCACAATTTCACAAAAACCTGAACATTTCCTGCTGGAGATCGGGACGGAAGAGCTGCCGGTGGCAGACCTGAAATCCGCTATCTCGCAGCTGGAAGAACAGCTGCCTGCTTTGCTGGGCGAGCTGCGTCTGGAACACGGCGAGACGCGCGTAATGGGGACCCCCCGGCGCCTGGTACTATCGGTGCGGGAGCTGGCTCCCCGGCAGGAAGACCGCACCGTGGTGGTGAAAGGGCCGCCAGAAGCCCGCGCCTTTAGCGCCGATGGCAGCGCGACCAAAGCCGCGGAGGGTTTCGCCCGCAGCAAAGGTCTTGACGTGAAAGATCTGGAAGTGCGAGAAATCGACGGCGGGCGGTATGTGGCCGCGGTGATCCACGAACCAGGGCGTCCCGCGCTGGATGTCCTCAGCGAAGCGCTGGCTGGTCTGATCGCCGGGCTGAAGTTCGAGCGCTCGATGCGCTGGAACGCCAGCCAGGTCAATTTCTCCCGGCCTATCCGCTGGCTGCTGGCCCTGTTGGGCGGGCAGGTGGTTCCCTTCACCTATGCCGGCCTGGAATCCGGGCGCGCGACCCGCGGTCTGCGGTTCCATGAGCCGGAAGAATTTTCAGTGGCAACTCCTGACGCTTATTTCGAGGCCATGGCCGCGCAAAAAATCATTCTGGGCCCACAAGAACGGCAG